>Ga0102924_1000665_pt1 | contig 42376 bp, 30 predicted proteins | sample PaiPotPPM11metaG_FD_80116 | JGI IMG/M metagenome (GOLD analysis project Ga0102924, IMG submission 80116) | Iron sulfur acid spring bacterial and archeal communities from Banff, Canada, to study Microbial Dark Matter (Phase II) - Paint Pots PPM... ...
GAAGTTCACTCGGGCTGACCTTGCCCACTTGCTGGCCAAAATGAGTCATTCGCCCCGATCGGCAGATTCAGCAGCCGCGTAACGGAAAAATACGTGAGTGAATTTATGAACCACTGTACTTAGTATCTGGACTTGCGGTCCAGCAAAAATCCGGAAGCCCTGGTCGTTGCGCGGTTTGTTTGCTGTAGCTCCGAGCGCCGACAGCAAATTGCGCCACTGCCGAAGCCCTTTATGGACTCGCTTGCGGTCCTGGAGTTTTCACTAGCCGCGGCCCACAAGCCTTTGGATGGCAGGTTGACTTGGGCCGGCGGGCGCGGAGAGCGGTCCCATTGGCCGAATTCAACCACCTTTTGGTGAATAGCGGCCAAACCAGGCATTATGGATATAGCTCGATTTAAATAATGCCTTGCCAAGTTGCTGTAATAACAGGGGATAACTGAACCTAATAAGACGATCCATTTGGCACCCTGCTTGCACTCCTCACGTTGGAAGCTGGCGGGCTTCCTAAGTGTTTCGATTAGGGGTGCGCGATGAAAACCCGATACCTTGTTGGATTAACGGTTCTGGCACTGAGTCTTGGATCATTCGGCATAGCACGGGCCGATGACGCTCCTCAGCCCGGCGTGGGCAGGATCAGCCTCATACACGGGAGCGTTTCAACCCAGCGCGGCGATACCGGGGATTGGGTGGCAACGACCATTAATGCCCCCGTTTCCCAGGGCGATACGATCTCTACCGGTGAGAACGCCCGGACGGAAGTCGAATTGGATTATGCCGACATTCTGCGCATGGCGGGAAAGTCGGAGGCTCGTGTTGCGGCGCTGGATAAATCTCACATCCAAATTCAAGTCGCCGAAGGCATGGCGGATTTGTCGGTGCTCAAGGGTGCGTCGGCAGACGCTGAGGTTGATACTCCGAACGTTGCCGTCCATCCTGACCAGCCCGGAATCTACCGGGTGCAAGTGAATTCTCAATCGGAGACGATTGTAATCGTTCGCGAAGGCGAAGCTCAAGTCTCAACGCAACAAGGAAGCACTACGGTTCGCAAAGGCCAGATGATTACCATCGAAGGCCAAGAAAATCCCCAGTATCAGATTGCAAAGGCCCCGGAAAAGGACGATTGGGACCACTGGAACCAGGACCGCAATCACACTATTTTGGCTGCCATGAGTTGGAGCCATGACAATTCTTACTATACCGGTACAGAAGATTTGGATGCGAACGGGCAGTGGAATCAAGGCCCGGACGGCGACTGGTGCTGGACCCCATACGTTGACTCCGGATGGGTTCCTTACCGGGATGGTAGCTGGGATTGGCAACCGTACTACGGTTGGACCTGGGTGTCCTATGAGCCGTGGGGATGGGCGCCATATCACTATGGCCGCTGGATGTATTACAACAACGCATGGGCTTGGTGGCCGGGCCCTGTCACACCCTATTATCAACCGGTGTGGGCGCCTGCTTACGTTTCCTTCTTCGGCTTCGGGGGCGGATTCGGCTTGGGATTCGGACTTGGTTTCGGCGCCGGCTTCGGATTTGGCTCCATTGGCTGGATGCCGCTGGGGCCAGGCGATCCTTGCTTCCCCTGGTGGGGACTCGGTGGAGGGTGGGGCTATAATCGTATGGACTTCAACCGAATCAACAACATAACAAACATAAACAACATCAATAATTTCAATCGGGGAGGCTATATGGCTCCTCTGGCGCGAAACGGTCGAATGAACATCTCCAACCTCCGGCTGGCGGCGAGTAATATGAACGTTCGCCGCGCGTTGACCAACGTCAGTTCCCAAAACTTTGCGGCGGGGCGTATCTCGCGGAACGCGATCCCAGTTAGCTCGGCCCAGTTCCGGCAAGCTTCGCTGATCTCGGGACACGTTCCCGTGGTTCCGACTCGCGCCAACCTCCGTCCGGTCAACCGGGCGGTCAATCGCGCGGGAATGCCCACCCGTTCCCTAGCCAATCAGCACTTCTTTGCAACACATCAAGCGCCTGCCGGACCCCGGCCCTTTGCCCAGCAGCAGACCGCTCTTCGCCAAGCATTGCAGAATCACAGCAACATTTCGAGCACGACCCGTGGCAATATTGGGCAGCAGTCAAGAGTTGCAGGCAACTCCAGGACCCTCGCTGCAGGCTCGCGCACGCAACCGCCGCGGACTTTCAGCGCCGGTCCTTCAACAAGCCGTAACGTCCGCACAGCCAATTCGCAGAGCAGCGGCCGCTCTGCCAATCAAGGCTGGCGCGCATTTGGCTCCGGAAACGCCAGAGCGAGTGCTGCGGGCCAATCGAGGAACGCAGTCAATGGAAACAACGGGCGCCCGTTTTTCGCTGCGAATGGGCGCGCCCCCGTCACTTCCAGAAGCCACGCCGCAAGTCCCAACTGGAACCGCTTCCCTAGCATGAGGAGCGCGCGGTCCGGGAATGCGGCAGCCCCAAGGTATGATGGACGCGCCCCTTCAGCCGGGCGTCAGTCTTTCGGTTCGAACTCGGGAAGCCGTGGAGCGGGACCTTCCGGCAGCGGCAACTGGCAACGGTTCAACTCCCAATCCCGGCAGTCTAGCAGTGGCGCCTCGCGCGGCTTCTCCTCCAGCCCGCGAGCCCAGGGCACCGCACCCCACTGGAACTCCTTCCCCTCAGCTCCTCGGGGTTCCAGTTCCAGTTGGGGTGGTGCGCGATCCTATAACCGGCCGTCGCTGGACATCCGCAAGCCCATCGTTTCATCCCGCGCCCCATCCTCTGGTTGGGGAGGTTCGCGAGGCACATACCGCGCTCCGTCCCGCAGCTACGGAGGTGGTAATAGTCGCAGTGGTGGATTCTCTCGCGGCGGCGGCGGCGGTGGTTTCCACGGTGGCGGTGGAGGTTCCCATGGCGGAGGCGGCTCTCACGGCGGGGGTGGCCGGCACTGAGCGGGCAAGCGTAAGGCGCCAGTTCGATGGTTCAATCTATTGCTAGGAAGTAAGGCGGGATGCAATCCCGCCTTTTGTTTTTTGGTCAAGGGCATTGCGGGCCTACGCGCCGCCATGATGATAGACTTCCCACCCCTTGTAGTTCTTCAGCGCCTCCGCAATGGCCGGTCCAAAGTGGCTTCGATTGACGGCGACATGGTGCTCGTAGCCGTTCTTGCACGCGTATTGCATCAGGTTTTGCAGGCCAGGAATGCGCACCACTCCATATCCGCCGAAACTTTCCAGTTTGTCAGTAGTGGTTTCTCCCTCCCCCACGTAAGCCCGTAGTTGCCCATGCAGGTCATCTGTGCTCACGCGGCAATAAGTGATCGGTCCGGCCTTCAATTTTCCGGTCACCGTTCCGAAGGTGTTGTCCTTGCCGACCGACCCGGCAATAATCTCCTGAAAGTCCATTTTGAAATCCTCGAAAAAGTGTTTGGGCAGATTCGAGCAATGGAAAATGACGGCTTTGTCCGGATCCTCGCCGTAGTTGTTGTTCCAATCCACGATGGCGCTGGGCGTTTGCGAAGCGAGTTGCAGGATATACATGCCGACCATGCCGATCATGTCCGTTTCGCAGGCGCTGGGGAGCAGATTGTTGGACATCATACTCATCAGGGTGCAGGGCACGACCCCGAAAAACTCTTCCATCGCCGTCCAGCATTGGATGGAAGTTCCCGCCAGCTCGTTCTCCTTCATCCAAGCATCCACCACGACACCAAACTTCGCCATCTTGGCAATCGAGGGTCCGGGAATGCCCCGGGTCTCGACGTACTTGTGAATGGTTTCGAGCTTGGCCTTGACGTTTTCGTCATCGTCTTTCAACCGCGAGATGCGCCCGAAGACTTCTGACAGATCCAACGTCTCCACCGTGATTCCCGAGTGTTCCATCAGTTTTTCGCTGAAGCGGACGGTGTTGAAGGCGGCAGGCCGCGCGCCGAGCACTCCCACGCGGACTTGTTTCAACCCTTTCACAACCCGGCAAGTGGCGGCGAACGAAGCCAGATCCTTCTGGAACGCTTCGGACGCCGGCGCCACGGTGTGCTGCGCCGTCAACGTGTAGTGGATGCCGTACTGCCACAGGTTGTTGCAAGCAGAAATCTTTCCGCAGAAGCTGTCCCGCCGGCCGCCCATCAGCATGTGGTGAGGCTCGTCGGGAAAAGCCTGAATCAGGACCGGGACATCAAGCCCCGCAAACCGGATGGTGTTGGCGATGCCCCTTTCATCACCAAAATTGGGGAGACTCACCAGGATACCGTCTATCGCATCGCGGTGTCGCTTAAAGAGGTCCGCGCATTTCCGGGCGTCTTGCAAGGTTTCAACAACTCCGAACTTGGTATCCTCTTCGCCCAGGCAAACCACCTTGAAGCCCTGCGCCTCGAGGACGCGCAAAATCTCCTTGCGTCCGTCACGCGCCAGAGGAGCAGGGAAAAAGCCCCGGTTGCCAATGATCACTCCCAATGTCGTCTCGCCCATTCCATTCCTCCTGTTCATCATTACGCCCGCAGATCGCGCTGGGCCAACCGGGAATCATAGCACGGGGCTGCCCTGTTCGTGGGTCGAGCTGGGTTTCTGCCCTTCAAATTCCGCGGCCCTTGGATTGGGAACCGGCGAAGCCCCGACGCGTATATGAGAAGCTAAACCCTGCGCCACCGGCTGGTAGCAAAAAACCCACCTCGCGCCGCCGCCTTTTCCCGTCATTCAACCAATCCCGCGCTGCACAAGGATGCTACCCTTTCAGGCCGGGACGTACCGCTTGATGGCGATGTCACTGGAATGCTGCCGCGTTTGCGCCACGTCGTAAGCAAGCTGCATGCGGAGAAGGTGGTTCATGTCTGGACCGAAAGCCTTTTCAATGCGCAACGCCATCTCTGGCGTGAGCGCGGCCTTGCCATGGAGAAGGTCCGAGAGAGTGGCTCGCCGGACTTTTAAAATCTCCGCCGTCCTCGACACACTTAGGCCAAGGGCTTCGATGATCTCGGTTCTAATCAGGTCGCCCGGATGGGGTGGGTTCTTCATGGGCATAGCGGCCTCCTAATGGTAGTCGATCAGGTCAATATCGCTGACGGTATTCGTCTCTTGGTCGTACCGGAAAATCAAGCGCCAGTTTCCGGTTACGGTCAGGCTCCAGAATCCTTTCACGTTACCTTTGAGACCGTACAGGTCAAGCGTTATATGAAGCGCTCCATCCCCGGCGCTGGGGAGAGAAGCCGCCGCCCGGCCTAATTCTCTTGCGCTCGATTGGGAACTGGCGAAGAGCCCGTTGGGGAGGGCTTGGCGCCCCTACGCGATCGCGAGCCGCTTTCGGCATCCTACTAACCCTTCGCATGCCGCCGCTGTATTTCCTGAATAAGCTGCCGCGTGGAATGATCTTTGGGATCGCCGGTGATGCAGGTTCGCCCGCCCAGCTCTTCCATCACTTTCCGCTCCGGGACCGATTCCTCCGAGTAGTCGGTTCCCTTGCAATGAACATCGGGCCGTAGCTCGCGGAGGAGGGCTTCGGCCGTGAAATCATCGAAGATTACGACGTAATCCACCGCTTCGAGCGCCGCCACCAGCTCTGCTCTTGCCTCTTGCTTCAGGAACGGGCGTCCAGGTCCTTTCAGTCCTCGAACGGCTCGATCACTATTGATGCCGACCACGAGTACATCACCCTGTTGGGCTGCGCCTTCCAAATATCGAACGTGGCCGGCGTGCAACAGATCAAAGCAACCGTTGGCGAAGACGATGGACTGGTGTTGCGACCGCAAGCGGTCCCCCAAGGTGCGCGCCTCGCCTCGATCGATGATCTTTCCAGTCATGCGTTGCGAATTGCCTCTGTGAGTTCCCGGGCGCTGACGGTGGCGGTTCCACTCTTCATCACCACCAGCCCGCCCGCGCAATTCGCCAGCATCGCCGCATGAGTGAAACTTGCCCCGGCAGCCAGCGCCAAGGTGAAGGCCGCAATCACGGTATCCCCGGCGCCGGTGACGTCCGCCACCTGATCCGAGCCAAAGATGGGGAGGTGCAAAGGCGCCCGCCGCGGCTCAAAGAGAACCATTCCTTCCTTGCCGCGCGTCAACAATAGCGCCTTGAGCGATTGGCGGCTGAGAACTTTCGTGCCGAGCTCGTGAAGGAGTTCCAGGTCACTTCCAATCCGCTTTTGAAATGCGGCTTCTAATTCAGGCTCATTCGGCGTTGCGGCGGTGACGTGGTTGTAGGTCAAAAGGCCATGCCGTGAATCGATGGTGACGGGCAAACCGCGCCTGCTGCGTAAGCGCATGAAATCCAATTCTTGTGAACTCGTTGCGCCAAATCCATAATCGGAGACCAGCAGGCCGGAAGCTTCCCGGAGGAGCAACACCACCTTACGGCTCAAATCACGGCGAAGATGGGGCGGAACGGGTATGCCCGGCTCGCGGTCAATCCGGACAATCTGCTGCATGTGGCCATGCCCCAGGCCACCCAGCACCCGCGACTTGGTGGGCGTGGAATACGGAGGGTGGCGCGACACCCATCGGGTCTCTACTCCTTTCTGCTCAAAAATGGAAATCAGTGAGTTGCCGGTCTCATCCTCACCCACGACGCCGCCCAACGTGACCTGAGCTCCCAAATCCACCAGATTATTTGCGGCATTGGCGCCGCCGCCGGGCACAATCCTCTTCTCCCGCTGCTTCAGAATCAGAACCGGCGCCTCCCGCGACACCCGGGAAATCTCTCCGTGGATGTATTCATCTGCGATCAAGTCTCCAAGCACAATGATGCGTTGCGCAGGAAAACGTCCAACGATCGAAATGAGGGAAGCACGGTCCTTGGCTGAAATCTTCATTTCGTGTTCGCCTGACTTGAAGCGCCCTGATACAGGAGGATCGTCTCAACTGCCTCGCAGAGATCTTCAACCGTCCAATCGGGCATGCGCGGCAGAGATTGGCGTTGATATTCCAGGTTTCCACGCCCGTATCCGGTCATCACCATCACCGTGCGCGCCCCGGCACGAATCCCGCATTCCACGTCGCGAGTGCTGTCCCCAACCATGAAACTAGACTTCGGATCTAAGTGAAAATCCCGCGCCGCTTGTTCCAGCATCCCGGCGCCGGGTTTACGGCAGCGGCATTTGACGCGATAGGTATCGAGGCGCGCGTTCGGATGGTGCGGGCAATAATAGAAAGCGTCAATGCGTGCTCCTTGCGGCTTGAGTTCCGCCTGAATTTTCTCGTGGATCTCATGTACCAACTCTTCTGGGAAATAGCCCTGGCCCACCCCGGATTGGTTGGTCACGACGATGACCGGAAATCCTGCCTGGTTGAGTTTGCCAATGGCCTCAGCCGTCCACGGAAACAAGCGGAGGCGGCTGAGATGGTTGACGTAGCCGACTTCTTCGGAAATGGTTCCGTCACGGTCCAGAAAGACGGCGGGCCGTGGACAAGATTCGTTTGGCAAACCTGGCAAAATGGCAACCTCGTTATGCGTGCAGTTTTATATGGGGCATATCCTGGTAACTGCTTTCAATGATGCTGATATTCCCACCGGGCTGTGGCATTAAACAATCGCTGACTATTCCGTTGTCAACGCCTCAATCTTTTCTACCCACCGGCGAAAATGCGGGCACTCTTGGCGCATCTTGGCAATTCCCACTTCTCGCGCCGCTTGCGTACCGTCCAGTACCTTGCTGTATTGCGGATAGAGCCCCAGCACCCTTTTGGACGGCGCGCTGTTCGGGTCGTCGTTGATGTCTTCGGGCATCGGAAATCCCTTGCGGATCGCCTCAAATTTTTCGACGAGTTTCGGCTGGCGGATACTGGAAGCGAAGGCTTTCGGATCGCTGAACAGCAGCGCTTCATACTCATGGAGTTGCAGGTAAGGGATAAACCGAATTTCAGGCCGTAGACTGTCTGGCACGCTGGCCACAATGTCTTCCTTCACCGCCCGCTCGATGCGGCTTACTTTTTCATGATTGGTTATATTGGTCGCTGTGGATGTGCCAGGAAAGCCCGGCCCCAAACCGTAGAGGTCCAGCATGGTTGAGCAGTAGGCCGCTTGGTCTTGCTTAAACAGGAGGACAATATCCTTTTTAACGCGCGCGTAGCTCGTGTTTCCTCCCTTGTGGCCGGGAGAGCCGAGGATGATCGGAGTCAGGTATACGTGCCGATGCGATAAAACCGGCGCCAGGACGAGCGAGATAAATGATTCCTCGCTCTGGCCCTCGACGACGACGCGGACGCGGGTCATGAAGTTTTATCTCCGGGACTCGGTCAGCGTCGGATCACGTTCGGATCAGTCTGGCCGTTCACAGGGAACGGCGCTTCTTCGTTCCGCGGCCGGCCGCCCAGCACATTCTTTTGCCAAAGTTCGCCCAGGGAATATTCCTGCAGCCACTCCGAGAGTTGAGTTGACTCCAACCTTCGGAACGTTGATTGCCCGTGTTCCCGTTCGACAACAATCACATCCTCGGGAACAAACTCATTCAGTAACGGTGCCGATTGTGTTGACACTATGACTTGGCACGACTTGGCCGCCTGCTGGAAAAGACCGGCCAAGAGCGTCAACGCATAGGGATGCAACCCAAGCTCGGGCTCGTCAAACAGCATGATTGAGGGTAGCGATGACTGTAACAGTGCGGCCGCCAGGCAGATGAAGCGAAGCGTTCCGTCCGAGAGCTGGCTGGCGAGGAATGGATAGTCTGAATCTTTTTGTAACCACTCCAACTGAATCAGGTCTGGATTCGTAGGTACGGGTCGCGGCTTAAAGTCATCGAAGAAAGGCGCTGCCAACCTTACTACGTCACGAATGCGACCGTAGTGGATTCTCTGGGTTTCCTTGATCCAGAACAATAGGGCTGCCAGGTTTGATGCGTCCTCGTAAAGGAAATCATTATGGTGTATCTGTCCCGGAAGGCGAACCGCCGCCATTGGGCTGGTGTCAAGGAAATGATGTTGGTATGCGGTCAGGTCTGAAAGTATGCTGGAAAACTCCTCCCTCGCAAAACCTCCCCGGGATTGAACCCCCCAAGCCACCAGGTTCGCTTCTTGATGTCCTGAACCGAGGGAAGTCGCTATTTCTCCTGCGGCCCCTGGGTCTTTCTTGCGAACAGTCTCACTCCCAAAGATCAGCCGGTTTTGCACTGTGGGAACCAGCGCAAACTCGTAGCCGAAACCGCCACCCAAATTAAGCTTAGCCACAATTTGGTCCGTCGCTCCGGGACCCAGGAAGAGGAACCTGTCTGCACCACCGGCCTTGCCTACAGTTACCTGAAGCCTTTGTGAGATCAAACTTTGCAGTATGCTAAAAAACTCGACAAAGTTGCTTTTCCCAGCGCCGTTGGCGCCGATCAGGACATTCAGCGGCCGAAGCTCAAAGTCCTTCAGAGACTTGATGGACTTGAAGCCTTCAATCGTGAGTGTCTTAATAGGGTAGCTCATGGGTTAATGTTACCATTCCTGGGAGCACTCACGGTAGCCACGTCTCGGCTTGCGGCGAGTTCTAGCAGGTTGCGGAAAAAGTTTTCAAAGCCTGTCATTCTGAGCGTAGCGAAGAATCACTGTTATTTGTTTTCAATACAATACGGTGATGCTTCGCTCCGCTCAGCATGACAATTCGGGGTTTTTCTTCAGCCTGCCAGATGAGCCTGAAAAAAGCCACCACAGGCTTTTACCTTACCATGAGAAGTCCCCCGCACCCGCGCCTCGGAGTGCCTTTCCAGCATTCTGCACATCAGAGTTATCCACGCCAACGGGTTGGTTCCTGCCGGTTTCAAAACATATGAGCGCCGGTCATTTGGCTTTACAAACCCCGATTCAGACATATCGAACCGCGGGAACCCATGACTGCGGCGTCGGCGCCGTCGCAACGCTCCGTTTTAGCGTAGTCCTTTATGCTGCACGGGCCGGTCGTGGGTGATCCCAAGCTGCTTCACCAATTCCAGCGTGGCGCGGTAGACGCTGGCTACGCTCAAACCCTCCATGCAACGGAAGTCAATGGGACACGTCCGCAGTCCGCAGGGGCTGCAAGGCACGCGGTGCTTGGCGATGCGCGGGTTTGGACCCAACGGCCCGGTAGATCGCTCATCCGTCGAGCCAAAGGTGGCAACCACCGGCAGGCCAAGACCGGAAGCCAAGTGCATGAGTCCTGAATCGTTCGTCACCACCAGGCGGCAGCATTCGAGCAGAGCCATGGATTGCCGCAGAGTGGTCTCCCCGGCCAGCACCGAGGGCGTATGTTCCATTTGCCGGGCAATCTCATCTGCAGTGTGTTTCTCAGCCCGGGAGCCGAAGATCAGGATGTCGGCATTTAATGCGGTCACCAAGCGGTCCGCCAAGGCGGCAAACCGGTCACCCGGCCAGCGCTTTGCCGGGCCAAAGGCGGCGCCCGGCGCAACTCCCACCAGGAAACGCGGTCCATGCAGTCCGAGCGAGTCCAGTTCTCTCTTCGCCCATGTCCGCTCGGTGTCGTCCACGGTGAGCCAGGTTTCTGTAAGCGGCCGCGGCGCCTCCGGTTGGTCAATCAGGCCGGCGCGAAAGAGAAGATGCAGGTAGTAATAAGCCTGGTGGCCATAGGCGGCGGGCGGAGGGGTTTCGATCGCACCGGTCAACAATGCGCTGCGCCCATCGCGGGCGTAGCCCAGGCGAACCGGGATTCGCGCCCTCCATGCCATCCAAGCTGCATGAAAAGCGTTTTGAAAAAGCAGGGCGCCATCAAAATCCTCTTCCCGCAGGCGATGGATCAATTTGGAGAATCCGCGCCGGCCGGCATGTTCCCCCTCAGGATCGTAGAGGATTTGCCGGTCAACCGCCGCATGATTCTTGTAGACCTCGCTCATCCAAGGTTTTGACACCAGCACGATTTCGGCGTCAGGAAAACGCTCGTGCAGCGCTTCCAGGGCCGGCAAGCTCATGACGGCATCGCCGATCCAGTTGGTGGAGCGCACCATGATCTTATGCGGATTGCTGAGGTAGCACTTGCGAAGGATGGTCATCGCTCATTTCCAGTTTACCCAAAAACGAGAAGCTTTTGATTTTGAATCAAGGTCCCATTGCCGCCGCTCTTCGCACCCGATTCTCTTCCAGCAGGCGCAACAGGCAATCCTCGAATTCCTTCTGGTTCGTGAAATGCGGCTCGATCCGGCACGCAAACAGCGAAACGCCGGGTTGCCAGTTGCGGGGCAGATTCAACAAGTCCTTTTCCGTTGTCACCAGAGCGGTTGCCCCTGACTGAATGGCATCGCGGCTGAGCCCGGTGAGATCGTTCTTCGTGTAGTGGTGATGATCGGGGAACTTGCGGGTGAAGAGAACGTTCGACCTCCACCGGCGAAGATCATCAAAAAAGGCTTGCGGATTTCCGATGCCGCAGAAGGCGACAACCGGACCCACTGGCAACGTTTCAGCAGGAAGAATTTTGCCGCTTGGGACCTTCAGAAATCCTTGTAAGGCAGTCTGGCTTCGGAAAATTCGCAAATTGGAATTAACCGCCAGCAGCCTCTTTTCTAGCGGGCTGGTATCCTCGCAAGCAACCCGCGTCAATACTACCAGGTGAGCACGCCGCAGGCCGGAGACCGGCTCGCGCAGCCGGCCGGCGGGAAGCAGGGTGTCCTCAAAAAACGGTCGGGTTACGTCCACAGCGACGATATCGATGTCGCGGCGAAGAGCGAAGTGTTGAAATCCATCGTCCATCAGGTGAATGTTCACTCCAAAGTGTTGCCCGGCAAACCGTCCGCCCCGGTAACGGTCCGCGCAGATCACTATCGGAACTCCCGGCAAGGCCCGCGCCAGCAGAGCCGGCTCATCGCCCACTTCGCGCGGGTCCGGGTCATGCTGTCGACCGGGCACCAGCGCGATCAATCGTGCCCCGCTTTGCCGTCCATATCCGCGAGTCAGAATTCCGGGCTTGAATCCCCGGCTCACCAGCAGTTGGGTGATGGCCGCGACCAAAGGTGTTTTCCCGGAACCGCCCACCGTCAGGTTGCCGACACACACCACGGGATGATTGAGTTCCCGAACCCTGAGCCATCCCCGGGAATAAGCGGTGGCTCGAAGCCTGACCGCCAAGCTGTAAAGCCCTGCAGCGGGCGCAAGAAGCTTTCTCACTGCGGCTTGCCCCCCGCCGTGCTCATGGCGACTGATTCCCGTTGGGCGATCATGGCGGTGAGAGTCCCAACAATCCGGTCCGTCGCGCCGGATTGCTCTGCGAGCAGGCGCTGCGCGGATTCGCCCAGCGCTTTGCGGCGCGGCTCGTTCCGAAGCAATTGCAAGAACCGTTCCGCAAGGTTCTTTTCATCCTCAACCTGGAGGGCAGCGCGTGCCGTCACAAAGAGCTGGGAAATCTCCCGGAAATTCTCCATGTGTGGACCAAACAGGATAGGTTTGCCCCAATAAGCAGGCTCCAAGATATTGTGCCCGCCGGTTGCAACCAGCGTTCCGCCCATGAAGACAAGGTCAGCCAGGCGGAACATTCCGGCCAGCTCTCCGATGGTATCGAGCAGAAGAATTCCGGCAGAGGCTAAGCCCATTCTGATTTTCTCTTCATCCGGTTCGAGCGAAGTCCGCCGCGCCAGGTTGTGGCCTTGGGCTTGCAAAAGTCCGGCCACAGTATCGAACCGCGCTGGATGGCGGGGGGCCAGAATTAGCAAGGCCTTGGGATATTTGGTCCGAGTCATCTGCCAGGCTTTGAGCACCAACGGTTCTTCGCCTGGCATGGTGCTGGCGGCGATCAGGACCGGACCTCTGTCCGCTTGCCGCAAAGCCGCTTCCAGGCAGATTGAGAATTCACCCGGAGCAGAGGGTTCAAAATCGAATTTCAAGTTTCCGGGCGCCGACACCTTCTCCGGCCGTGCGCCCAGGGAGCGAAAACGGCTGGCATCTTCCTCAGTTTGCGCGCAGATGGCATCCACTGATTCCAACACTTTGCGCATGAACGGATGCACCAGGCGATATCCCTTGAGCGAGCGGTTTGATAAGCGGGCATTCACCAAGACCACGGCCGCGCCTCGTTCGTGCGCGACACGAATCAAATTGGGCCATATCTCGGTTTCAGCAATTACCAACAGAGATGGCTTCAATGATCTTAAAGCCCGGCGGGCCGTAAAGGACCAATCGAGTGGCGCATAGAAGCGTCCGGCAATATTCGGAAGACGGGACTCGCCGGCGGTCCGGCCGGTGGGTGTTACGTGGCTCATGAAAATTTTGCGATCCGGGAAGCGCGCTTGCAGTTGTTTCACCAGTCCGCTCACGGCAAGGGTCTCACCGACGGAAACGGCATGGATCCAGATGCAACCCGGCGTGGCCTGATTGAATTCGGGAGCGAGCCGGCCCAGCCGTTCACCAAGAGAGACGCGAACCTGCGATGTTCGCCGGTAACGCCACACATAGAAAGGGGCGATGAAGATTAGGCCAAACGTGAAAAGTATGCTGTAGGCCAAAAACATAACAATCGGAGAGACATCCATCCCCTGACGATGCGCCGCCGGAGACACTGTCAATTCACAAAGCGGATGATCCCAAACCGGCTGGGCACGTGGAAGTTGGGTTTTTCTCCAGGCACCGGGCTCCAAGCTAGCAGCCGGCGCTGTTCATTGTCTCCCTCGCCGTCGGCGCGGAAAAAGTTGATCCGCCATTCTTCGCCGGGTGACGGGGTGTGGTGCGCGCCAGCAATGGCTGGAATGGGTATGCGCATCTCGCAGGTCCACTCGTGGCGCGCGGCAGCGATTCTTGTTACGTGTTCAAAACCGGAATTCCAGCCGGCGTCGTTGAAGGGCTTCCGGTCAAGGTTGATTTCAAGATCGATCCAGAGATTGTTGGGGGCGACCTCAAACTCATAATAATGGTTCATGTGTTGAGGCTGCGGATTGATGAAGACCTCCACCACATCGCGTTCCCATAGTCCCCAAAAATCTTTGGATGGGTCTTTGCCAGAATAAAGATTTAGCGTCGAATACCGGCACCAATAGGCGAAATAAATATAACGTTTGCTCCAAAGACTTGCCACCTCGGTAGCGGCTTCGGGATCATGAAGATTCCCGGCCCAATTGTGATCAAAACGGATCCGATGAGCATGGGACCACTCGGGCTTTGTGAGATTGCCGTCCGGGACAAAGTCAGCCGTCAGGAATCGGGACGTGACCTCGATGTTGCTTAGGTAACCAGGGCTTTTGGACATGGAATTCACCGTTGTGGGATGCGCGCAAATCCGGGCCAGACTTCCGGGTGCCAGGAAACACGCAACGCCAGCCAGACTGACATAGGCGGGAAGCTGTTTCAGAGCCATACGCTGTCAATAAACTTTAGCGTGTTATTGTTAATATATTACGTTAGCCATTCCAAACACGGAAGACGAAGAAGGCGCTCGACCCGGTCCATGGGTCAAATTGCGCCATGAAGTGGTCAATTATCGTGCAAATCTCCGGTTCGTTTTGCGCGAGTTTACAAACGCAATCCTTTGTTTTCAATAACTTCTCCGGTTCGTTTTGTCATTTTTAAAGTTTCTTTGTAGCATCCTTTCCAGTAAAGAAACACAAGCGCTCTTAAGAAAACAACCGCGAGATATGGAGGCTCGCCAGCCCGGGCGCAGAGAAACTGTGAAGGAGTCAAAGGCTTCTCGCCAAGGCGCAAAGACGCAGAGGCGCGAAGATGTAAAGACGCAGCAGGAGCGCAAACCAGACTCCGCCATAACCATATTTCCTTTTTGGCCTTCACCTCCGTCACAGCATAGCAGATTGGAAAGAGCGTGGTGAGACAGGTGAGACAGTTTTTTTGACGCCGACTGGCGGGCGGAAGACGAAGGCGCGATGGGCGTCCTTGAAAAAAGCAATCTGGCCCTATGAGTTGAAGCCATTCCTGTGGCCAATGTTGAAGGACTGAAGCTGGGGCCGGAAACTATCGCTTAAACGGTCTCGTGGAGAGAATCTTCCCGCCTTCTTGAATCGTGTAAGTGGCGTTGGCCTTGAGGTTTTTCAGGTAGTCCTTTTGTCCGCTGGGCCAATCGATCTGCACGTGATCAGCCTCCTGAAGCTTTTCGAGACCGAAGGTGAGGGTGAGTTCGCTTTGGGAGCAATAGCTGGAGCCCGAGTGGACGGTCTGCCGGTTGGTGCCCTCGGGCGTACTGGCCCGGACAACGGCGCCAATGCCATTCCGGTTGGAGCGCGTCCCCACCGTTTTGATGCGAATGGCATTGTTACGGCTACCTCCCGCGTTGTGGAAGAGGTATGCCGGCCCACCGTTGGTGGTTACCAGCAGGTCGGGGGCGCCATCGTTATCGATATCGGCGTAGGCGGCGCCGCGTCCCACAATTTGTTGGGTGAAGCCGGCTTCCATGCTGACATTTGTGAATTTGCTGTGGCCGTCGTTATGGAACAGAAGCGGCTTCTCGGCATAGCTCACCTGGGGCTGGATGCGGTTGATTTGGGGCTCAATGTGGCCGTTGACGACGAAAAGGTCCTCCAGTCCGTCCAAATCATAATCAAAAAAGAAGAGTCCGAACGAAAGAGATAACAGGCTTGAGCGCCCGAGCGGCGTGGAGGGGGCAATATCAATAAAGAAGCGATTGCCTTCGTTGTGATAAAGGCCCAGCATTTCATTCGAGAAGTTGCCGATGGCAAGGCTGGGGTGGCCGGAGTCATCAAAATCATCCGAGTCGATGCCCATGGCGCCGCGGGCGATGCCGTCCTCGCTGAGCGCGATTCCCGCCTGGACGGCTTGCTCCGTGAACGTCCCGTTGCGGTTGTTGCGATAGAGCTTGTTCGGTTGCGTGTCATTGGAGACGGCAATATCCGGCCATCCGTCGCCGTCATAATCAATCACGGCGACGCCCAGCGACTTGCTGGTGGGATCGTAAATGCCCGCTTTGCCGGTCACGTCCTCAAACCGGCCATCTCCCAGGTTGTGGAACAGCCTGCACGTATCTCCGTGGTAGGCTTCGGGAGTGCAGTAAGATTTAGTGTGGCCGTCGAGCGAGCAGTAAAGGTCTGTCTTTTCGGACCAGCGAACGTAGTTCGTAACGAAAAGGTCCAGCTTGCCGTCGCGGTCATAATCCAGCCAGGCGGCGCTTGCGCCAAAGCCCGTGTTATTCACGCCTGCTCTTTTGGTGACGTCCTTGAAGCTCCCGTTGTGCTCATTGTGGAAGAGGCGGGCTTCGCCCAGACCGGTGATGTAAATGTCGTCCCAGCCGTCGTTATCGTAGTCTCCCACCGCAACGCCCATGCCGTACATTTCAACATTCAATCCGGCCTTCGCCGTGACGTCCGTGAAGGTCCCATTCCCGTTATTCCGGTATAACTTCAGGGTGGAGTGGCGCCGGAGGTGGCCTGGGAAATCCGACCCATTGACCAGCAGAACGCTGGGGTTGCCATCATTGTTGTAATCGATGAAGGCGCAACCGGAGCCCATCGTCTCCGGGAGAAATTTCTTGCCGAAGGCCCCATTATTTTGAATGAAATGAATTCCGGCCCGGCGTGTGATGTCTACAAAATGAATGGAGTTGCCGACAGGAGGGCCAGAAAACAATGATCCGGGGAAGGCGGCCGCGCTGCGGGCCAGGATGCGGCCTGCCGGCCAGGATGCGGCGGAGAGCCCGAGGGCTGCCAGGAAATTTCGCCGAGTTATGGAATTCTGTGTCAAATCAGCGATTGCCCCCGTGGAGCATAGTTGGCATCGAGGCGCTTCGCGGATCGGGTGGGACTGCGGGGAGACTCAACCCGGCAGCGCGCTTGCCGCCCTTCGGAAGCGCGTGTGGAGTCTTAGCTTTCGGGATAAGGTAAGCGTGCATCTCCTGGGTCATATCGGGCGCCGCGTAATTTCCTGCGACCAGGGATTTGAGATTGACTGAATCGTGCTCGTGAATCGGTTGAGCCTCGTTGTTGTCCCAAGGATGGGAAAGTTTGAAGGCCCCGGTGATGGCGGCAGAGGCTTCATAAGCTTTGAAGCGGAGATAGAGTTTGACCTCACGGTCCGCCAAGGCATCCTCATTCAGGCCGCGATAACATAACATCAAGTTGTAGTGCGCCTCCAGGTCCTCCGGATCAATGCTCAGGGTCTTCTCCAGTTCCCGGACTGCTACGGCATATTTGCGTTGCAGGAAAAGCATCCGTCCCATCTCATCACGGACAACGCGGTCATTGGGATATTGAGCCGAGGCATCGGACAACTGCTGATAAGCGGCGGGATAATTGCCATCCGCCTTCAGGACCAGGGCCTCGTAATAGTGGGCGCTGGCGAGCTTGGGATTATCCTGGAAAGCCTTTTCGAGAACCGGCTTGGCGGCGTCCGTGCTTCCTTCTTGAACCAGGGCTCGCGCGATGTTCACCCAACCATCTGCATAACCCGGATTGAGCCGGGTCACCACCCGGAACGCGCGCTCAGCTCCCTTCAGATCGCCTTGCAACAGCAAGCCAATTCCATAGTCGTTCCAGCGTTGCCAGTCCTTCGCGTTGTATTGGATGTTCTCCTCAAAACTCGCGGGCTCATCCGTCACAACCGGAATGGTGACTTGACTCCGGGCAATTACCACGGTGGGAACATTGGGTATGCCTTTAATGCTCTCCGAATCTTTGGAGGCATCACCTGTGAAGACCCATGTACCGTCATCATAATTCTTGGTGACGCCGGGATGGGAGTCCGAAGGATTGCGAATCCCGGCGAAAGACCATTGGGTGATCCACCAATCGAACTTGCGATAATTCAGCTTGGCGGTGAGGGTGATTTTGTCTCCACAGTCTTTGGGAATCTTGAGCCGGTAATGAACCGTATCGGCAGCGCCGGGAGGAATCAGGCGGGCGTACATGACGGCGCGAGTCGACCATGAGTTTCGCTTGTTGATGACGTTGCCGTGATCGTCAAGCTGCAAGGAACGATAGAAGTGAGCGGAGGGATCCACGGGTCCTTTGCCACCGTCCGCCGCGGCTCCGCTCCAGAAGATGATGTGGCCCTTGTCGTCACGCGCTTGAAGCTCCAGCCAGCAATCGAAAGCATCGACCGTGCCGCCCGGGAAGAAATGGCCGAGCTTGAGCGTCCGTACTACGACTTCCACTCGAACGGTCTGACCCTGTTTCAAAGAAGCATTCACTGTACCCAGCGGCGCAATTAACTTGGCGGGGGGAACGACTGCGGTTTCCGCCGCGGAAAAGCCGCTGGCGGACTCCTCGCCCACGGCGAATGTGGTGGACAACTGGGGCGCATTGCCCGCCGGCCCCGCCATCTCTGCATTGGCGGCGCCGCTAGGCGGCTCCTGTGCAAGGGCGAAAATATCCACGCGCAACGCGCCTTTCAAAAAGTTCTCAACGGCTTTCACCTGGGCTTCATCGCCGTAGGAGGTGGGCACGGCAGTGTTGGCGGCGGCAAAACGGTGGGAGTGAACAAAGCCGTGGATGTTGCCGAAATCGTTGGACCTCACCAGAGGCATGTGGCAATTCACGCACTCCTGCGGATGGGGGGGGTAATAGAAGGATCGCGCCCCCTGGCCGGAAACACCGCTCGCTTGCCAATTATCGTACTCGTCAAATCCGCGCAGCCAGCGGTAGTGATTCACGGGAACATCCAAATGCACTTTGTGACAAGCCGAGCAGAACATTGGAACCTGGCTCGCCTCCGTGTGGAATGGCTTCAGGAAAACAGCGCGGTGAGGTTTGGGGTCAAGTTTGACCAGATAGTCGTGCAGCATGCGCATGTAGGGATTCTTGCTCACGGCGAACCGGGTCAGGGCAGGATACTCCACCACGAATCCACCCTGGCCCATGGTGCTGCCGACGTGAACAATGGCATGACAGGACATGCAGCCGAGGCCCGCCTGCCCGGCCGGCGTCTCTTCGATTTCCCGGATGGGATGAGTTTGCATCTGGTCCGAAAAGACCAGGGCATGATCGTGGCATCCTCCGCACCATAAGGAAGGCTTCACTCCAACCGTATCCTGCATGTATTCGATGGCTTTTCGATACCACTGATTATTAAAGGACGAGTAGTGATGCATCGAGCTTTCCCATTGCCGGTAGATATCCGCGTGGCATCGCTTGCAAGCTTTGGAATCCATGAAGAAGTCTGCGGGGATCGTCTGGCCATTGGAGGTTTGGGCGGAGCTGGGGAAGGCCAGGGAACCCACGCCACCGCCTTCCTGGATCATACTCAAAGGCGCTGTGGCCGGATTGCGGATGAAATTATTGGGGTTCGGGTCGAAGTGATGATAGGCAACGACGCCAACGTAAAGAACGCCGGAAAGCAGGAGTAAAGCAAACGTCCAATGCCAGACGGGGCTCGGCAGGGTAAGAATGCTTGCTGCCGCCTTTACGGGCCGAATCCTGATTACGAGCAGAAGAAGAGCGAGCACAGAGAAGCCAACGTGGCTATAGAGTTCGAACGAATGTGCCCGGGTCATTCCGAAAATGGCCAGGTACACCCCAAAAGCAACCGCCGGAAGGACGCTCGATCCCAGAGCCATTCCTAAATTGCCCTTGAAGAAGGCAGCGTTGCGGGCCAGGAAAACCAGCAGCAGGACAATCGCAGCCACTCCAAGTCCCAGATGGAGAAGCATGTTGACGATGTAAAACATGTCCGGAGTACTGAAGGCCGCCAAATAGGCGGAATTGACGGTCAGTAGAACGGTCAGGACCAACAGGCCGCCGCCTGCCAGACTCTTCCATCCATTCTTGTTCAGCGTGCTCATCGCCATGTTCGATACGGCACTGCTTCAACCCATCTGAAGCGCAGAAAGCCATCCCTATGCGTTCTGCCCTCTTTGGCCGCCGCTCATTCGCCAAGGGTCTGTAATTTAGGCTTGTTAAGGTCAGCCCACTGGGGCATCCTGCACCTTATCTAGCCCCCTCTTTTTAGTCAATAGTCAGCACTGACTAGACTGAGCGTTTATTTTGATTAACCGGACCCTAGCGCCCGTGAAAATTGGTAGTGTCTCAGTTTCTTTGCTGTAGCGGCGCTCTATGAGCGCCGAACTTGTATCCCCAACGGTTTCCGGCGCTCATAGAGCGCCGCTACAGCAAACTGCGTCACTACCTGAAAATTGACTCGATTGAAGCAAGAAGGCTTAGGATAGTATATTGAGTGGGGAGCAGGCGCGAAGAGGTTGCATCCGGCAGCGGGGGAGAGATCATCTCTTCTTGGGTCCAAGTTCTTTGCGCGAGTCAATCTGATTGAAATATGAGCCAGACCGAGTCCAATCACGACCTGATTAAGGAAATCCCGTCGCCGCTCACCCGTTTGTGGGTTGGATTGTGCATCATCTTATCCATCTTCATTTTTTTCGCCTATTATACGGCCCGGCAGATCCGCTGGCTGGAGGATTTTCAGGTGAACGTGGTGCAAAGGAACCGCAAGGCTTCACTCCAATTGCTCCGCCTGCAAAATGATGCCTATGAACTGGGAATTTCGCTCCGTGACATGAGCTTGGAGCACCTAGAGTATCCGATTCATGACTGGAAGCCCGAATTCAACCGCTTGCGAGGGGACATGGAGACCGCGTTGGCCCTCGAGCGGGAGTTTGCCCTTAGCACCACTCTGACCGATGACAAATATGCGGAGCTGCGGTCAGACCTTCTGAGTTTCTGGGAGCAGGCGGACCAGGTTTTTGCACGGGCCCGCGAAGGGCACGACCGCCAGGCCCGCGTCATGATCCAGACCCAATTGGAAAGCCGCCGGGCTGTAATTAGCGAGATCGTAGCGCGGCTCCTGGTGATGAATGATCAGGCGCAGGTGGCAGCCAACCAGCGCATCAATCAGGTTTATACCAACTTCAAGCGCGAAAACCTGATCGTCCTGGCCATTCTTCTTTTGATAGCAGTTGGAACAGGGCTCTATACCCTTCAGGCGAATCGCACCATTTACAAGAAGCTGAAGCAACTCGCGACCAAGCTTCAATTGCAGTCCGTGCAGCTCCGCAAGCTTTCTTGGAAGCTGATTGATGTGCAGGAGGAGACGCTGCGGCAGGTGGCGCACGATCTGCATGACGAGTTTGGACAAATCCTGACTGCGGTAGGCATTATGCTGAGCCGGATCGGGCAAAGAGCCAAGGCGGCGGATCCCGAACTCTTGCAGGATGCCCAGACCGTCAAAAATCTTGTGGAAGAAACACTCCAGAGCGTGCGGGACCGGTCCCAGATGTTGAGGCCCACGATCCTGGACGACTTCGGTCTGATGAAAACACTTGTGTGGTTTCTGGCCCAGTTTTCCAAACAAACGGGAATTGACGCGCGCTTGGAAACCTCCATCGCGGACGTATCCTATCCACGGGACCAATCCATCCATATCTACCGTATTGTACAGGAGGCCTTGGGAAATGTGGCCCGGCATTCCAAAGCATCGGAAGCTCGAGTCCTCATCAAGAAAGATACCGAAAATTTGCATATCTGGATCAGAGATAATGGCACGGGTTTCGATGTTGAAGGTAAAATGAACCGTCCCGCCGGCGAAGGTTTTGGTCTGATGGGAATGCAGGAGCGCGCGCAACGGCTGGACGGGGAATTAAGGATCGAATCGATATACGGGAAGGGAACAGAGGTCATCGTTCTGATTCCCTTGCCCCAGGCGGTCCTTGCTCCTGCGGAAAGGGTTTGACATGAGTTCAACTCCAAGTCCGAATCAGGAAAAGAAAATCCGGGTCCTGTTGGCGGACGACCATACCTTGGTCCGCCACGGTTTCCGGAGAATTCTGGAAGACGATCCTCGCATTGCCGTGGTGGGAGAAGCCGCCACCGGGCTTGCCGCGATCGAGCAGGCCAGGGAGCTCAAGCCCAACGTGGCGGTGCTCGACCTTTCCATGCCTGAGCTCGGAGGGCTGGAAGCCACCGCAGAGATATTGAAGATCAGCCCGGAGACGAGGGTGCTGATCCTGAGCATGTATTCGAACGAAGCCTACGTCCGCAAGGCATTTGAAGTGGGCGCGAAGGGTTATATGCTGAAAGATGCTATTGAGCTTGACCTGACCCGTGCGGTTCTGGCCCTTGCCGAAGGCAATGCCTACATGAGTCCGGGAATCTCAAATCTCCTGGTGGAAGGCTTGAAAGCGGGAACGTTGCAAGATGGGGCCGCCGATTCCCATGACCGTCTTACTTTGCGGGAAAAAGAAGTGTTGCAATTGATTGCCCAAGGCAAGTCGAACAAGGAAGTGGCCAGCCTTCTGAATATCAGCGTGAATACGGTGGCCGTCCATCGCGCGCGAGTGATGGAGACGCTCGGCATCCACCGGACCGCAGAGCTGGTTCTCTATGCCGTGAAGAAAGGCTTGATTCAACCCCATTGACCCAGGTCGCACACGAACTCCCCTCGGAGAGCCCTGACGGTCTCGACGGCAAATCCTGAATCTTCCGGGTTAATTCCAATACTGTTCACTTACGGTGGAGTCGGCGCTCGTCCCCTGCGATCTTCTGTAGCGGCGCTGTCCTCAGCGCCGAAATCCGCCGGTGAGGATACCGGCACTACAGCGAGGTTCGTTAAGTGAACAGCATTGGGGTTAATTCGGCCGGGCGGCCGGGCGGAGCGACATGAGACCGGAGCCGGGTGATGGGTGCCAGGCCGGCTGCTCTCTCAACCTTGGCTTTTCAGCCGCCTTTCGGCTGCGATTCTCAAGGCGGAATATATCGCCCCGTAAATCTGGGCGCGGCCCTTCAGTTCGGAAATCCGGATCTTCGGCGGGTCTTCCTGAATTCTCTTTACGACTTTCTTGACGGTACTCACCAGGAGCTCCGGCGCTCCCATAACGATTCCGCCTCCGAACACGATCATCTCCGGATCAAGCACCGCGACCAGGTTGGCAACGCCCACGCCGAGCATCGTGAAAATTTTCTCGAGGAGTTGGCACGCTCGTGAATCCCCTTGGTGCAGGGCATCAAAGACGAACATAGCGTCCCGTTCCCCGGCAAGCCCCGAGGCTCCATTGGACGACGTGGAGTTCAAAACCTTGCGGCCTTCGGAGGCGATGCCCATGCCGGACACGTGGGTCTCAAAGTAACCGACATCGCCGAAGTCCTCGTTCCATCTCGGCCACTCAAGATTCATCAAGTGGACTTCTCCGGCGGCGCCGCTTCGCCCGCGCACCAATCGTCCATCCACAAAAATCCCTGATCCCACTCCGGTGCCCAGTGCAATGAAGACAAAGGTTCCGGCATTGCGTGCTGCCCCGCGCCAGTGCTCGCCGGTCGCGGCCATGTTGGCGTCGTTTTCAAGAAAAACGGGCACCTGGAATTCGTCTTCCAGCTCCTGGCCAAGAGGGATTTTTCTCCAGCCGGGGAGATTGTTGGCGAAGGATACCTCACCGCGTTTGACGTCGACGGGGCTTGGGACGCCAATGGCAATCGCCCGGAGAGTTTGAGTGTGATTGAGGTTCAAGCGCGAATGTTGCAATCTGGCGCCCCGGGCTGAAGGGCTTGAGGATGTCGCGCCGGCATGAGCAATCGACCGGATTCCTTCTTTGATCCGTTCGGTGATCTTTCGCGGGCCTTCCTCGGGTGGAATTTTCTGGTCCGCCTCCAGTAGGATTTTGCCGTTGTAATCCGACAATGCGAAATGCAGGTGACTGGCGCCCATGTCAACGCCCACTACCCGGCCGTAGCCGGGGTTAAGGCGCAGGAAGCTGCCGTCCTTTTTCAGCAATCCTTGTTTGGAGAGCGGATGCAGAACCCTCTGCAACTCAGCCGGGTCGAAGTCGAGAATTTGGGCAAGTTTTTTGAGGCTTGCGCCACGCTGGCCTGCGACTTGCTGAAATGCCGATGAGAAATCCGATGAACTGAGATGATTCATGGGTTCGATTAGCCCGTTGCTGCGCGCGTGGTTTGCGGTGAGTCGAAGGAAGCCGAACAGACGAGTACTCCCGAGGTTTAACAGGAAGAAATCGCCGCCCCACCACGCCCGACGCTAAGAACAGCAAGGAGCCACGCCTTGTTAACCGCACGAGTCCCCAAACAAAGGGTCAGCGCTTTTACCAGATTTGCGCATCCAGTTAGTATTACCGGTTGGATAGAACCGTGCGCCGTCAGGGTACCGCTTCAGCAATGCCAATTCCCAAGGCAAGAAGAAGTATTATGAGCCGCTGAGCGGCTCAGGGGCTCACGCCCTAATCCCAGGCACTGCCAGCAGCAGTCACCTTTTGACAGCGTTCCCAACCGATTCAACATCGTAATAGTAGGGGATGATTCAAGGTCACTGAACAGGCGCACATCCTAGCCAAAGGCGCCCGCTTTCATTTGGTCCTCAATGTGATCCGCTGCCCTCATGGAGAGGGCCAGAATCGTCAAAGTCGGATTCTTTTCGGTGGACGATACGAAGGATGCTGCATCCACCACGTAGAGATTCTTGACGTCGTGGCATTGATTGAATTTGTTTACTACCGACTTTTTCGAATCGTTGCCCATCCGCGCCGTGCCTGCCTCGTGGATGCTCCATCCGGGAGGCAGCGGCTGGGTTCTCTCGTCAATCACTTCGATCCCCGCTGTCTTGAACATCTCCCGCTGAGTCTCAACCATATCCTTGGCCATGGCCAGATCATTGGCGCCCCACTCAATGTTGAACTTTAGGACCGGAATACCCCAGGCGTCCTTCACCACCGGGTCTGCTTCAACATAGTTTTCAGGCCGCGCCAGGATTTCTCCGAAGGAGCCGATGCTGACGACCGTGGCGTTATATTTCTTGACGTCGGCCTTGAATTTTGCGCCAAATCCGGGAAGTTTCAAGGCAAACCCTGGAATCTCGCCGCTTCCTCCACCGCCTTCGAACCCGTAACCGCGAATGAAATTAGGCTGTTTCGTCTTCAGATTCCGGAAGCGCGGAATGTAAAAACCGCTTCCATCGGGCCGCGCGTCATCGGAAGGTGAATTAAGCCCTTTGAGTTGGGGAACGATGCCGCTGATGTCACCCGCCATGATCTGCTCGCAGAAATACTTGCCCAGAACGCCGCTGGAGTTTGCAAGACCGGAGGGATTTTCATGGTTGCCTGAGTTTAATAGAATGCGGGTGCTTTCCAGTGAGCCCGCGCCCAGAACAATGACCTTGCCGTATGCTTCCTGGGTCTGGCGCGTAAGCCGGTCGACAAACAGCACGCTCTTGGCTTTCCCTTCGCCATCGGTCAGCACCTTCCACGCCACGGCGTTGGGACGAAGCGTCAGGTTGCCGGTCTTCTGGGCAATGGGCAATAAGACGCCTTTGGAGCTGAAGGATGCGGCCACGTTGCAAACCCGCCCGCAATGGCCGCAATAGTGGCAGGGCGCCCGGCCATTGATGGGCTCCGTGGCGGTTGCCGTGCGGCCGTAGATGACATGGCGATCTGGAATGGCGGCCTCAACCGCGCGTTTGAAAATCCACTCGGAGCAGGTGAACGGCACGGGTTTCAGAAAAGAGCTGTCGGGATTGTTCTCAAGGTGGTCCGCGTGGCCCGCCACGCCGATCATCTTTTCAACGCGAGTATAATAGGGCGCCATGTCGTCATAAGTAACCGGCCAATTCTCTCCATAGCCGTCGTAGCTTGCCGCTTGAAAGTCTCGCGCGCTAAAACGCAGGGAAACCAGGCCCCAGTGCAGAGTTTTGCCGCCCACGGCGCGTGCCCTCACCCAGACGTATTTCTTGCCGGTGTAAGGATTCTCGAGCTCATTAATGAAGTGGGGCTTGTTCCATTCATTGGCCGAGTAATTGTATTTGGCCCGTTCGAGCGGACGGATCTGGCCCCGGAAAGGGAACTCCCAGCGTTTGGTGTGGTGGTGAAAATCTGTTTCGATGTTTAAGTCCGGTCCCGCTTCCAGGAGAAGAACCTTCAGTCCTTTCAGGCACAGCTCCGTTGCAGCCATGCCACCCGCCGCACCCGAGCCCACCACCACCGCGTCATAAACCTTCGGCATTTTTGCACTCTCCAACCCTGAAGTTTTGCGCCTTGCGGTAGTGGGTCCGTTTGCAGTAGCGGCGGTCTCGGACCGCCGGAAGGTGTTGATAAATAAAATTCGGCGCTCAGAGGTCGCCGCTACAGCCGCCAAAACGCACCACTACCCGCCTTGCATTTGTAAACTCTGTTTCCGAAACTAGCAGTTTAACCCTACCGGGTCGGCTTTCAACAGAAATCGTAAGAAATTGTTACACAGGTTTCAGCATTTATACTCAGCGTTGCTGGGTACGGACCATTTCGCTCCAACGATCCTGGTGAGCTGGCTCATTGTCGAGCGGCAAGCGGGCGCTGCTTCTGAACCGTCCTCATTCATTCAGGCTCTTCAAAAAAGCGTTGCTCCGGAACAACGACCACAATTCCCGTCTCGGTCACATGATATTTCTTGCGGTCCTCATCCGGGTCGAACCCGATCGTGGTGCCTTCCGGGATATGGATGTGCCGGTCGATGATGGCTCGCCGGATGTGCGAATGGCGTCCAATACTGACGTGCGAGAAAAGGATAGAATCCTCAACATCCGTATAGCTGTTGATCCGGACGTCCGGCGAAAGCACCGAGCCCATCACGCGCCCCCCGGAAACGATGGCTCCTTGAGAGACGATGGAATCCACCGCGGTGCCCATGCGAGTTCCGGCCTGGGCAAAAACGAATTTGGCGGGCGGATATTGGCGCTGATAAGTCCGCAGAGGCCAATCCTTGTCGTAGAGGTTAAAGACCGGCGAAACGGAGACCAGATCCATATTCGCCTCGTAGTAGGCCTCAACGGTTCCAATGTCCCGCCAGTATTGGGCTTCTTTCTTGTTCTCGTCCACGAAGTTATAGGAATAGACGCGGTGCGTTTCAATCAGCCGGGGAATCACGTCCTTGCCAAAATCATGACCGGATTGGGGGTCCTCAGCGTCCTCCATCATCACCTGGATCAGGGTGTCGCGGTTGAAGCAGTAAATCCCCATGGAGACGTGGCATTTGTCAGGGTTGTGGGGCGAGGGCTTCGGGTCAGCGGGTTTTTCCTGCCAGCCGGTGATGCGGCCGGTCCCATCCAACTCCACAATCCCAAAGCGGCTGGCTTCTGACCGGTCGAACTCGATGGTTCCCACCGTAACGTCTGCCCCGGCATCCACGTGTTGCTGGATCATCAGTTGATAATCCATCTTGTAGACGTGATCGCCGGAGAGGATGAGGACGTGTTTACAAGGTTCGCTGCCGATGGAGTAAAGATTCTGGTAGACGGCGTCCGCCGTCCCCTGGTACCAACTCTCGCTCACCCGCTTCATCGGAGAAAGCACCTGAACGTATTCCCCGAGTTCGGAGGCCATGAAATTCCAGGCTTCGCGCAGGTGCCGGTTCAAGGAAAGAGCTTTATATTGCGTCACCACAAAAATGCGGCGCAACTCTGAGTTAATGCAATTGGAAAGGGTGATATCGATAATGCGGTAGATCCCGCCAAAGGGAACAGCCGGTTTTGCGCGGTCGCGGGTGAGAGGATAGAGGCGCTCGCCGGCGCCTCCCGCAAGTAGGCAAACCAATGTGTCGCGCATCTCGTTTCGCTGCTCCTTTCCGGTCCGGATGATTTCCGCCTGATAGTGTCTCGGGTCCTTTCACTTTTCAAGAGGGCTCACGGACTCGCCCGCAGAAGTTGCCTATTGTAATGAACCTGCCGTCAATCGTCAAAAGGGGAATCGAAACTCAAGAACCAGAGCGGCCCCGGCTGCTTGAACGCCTGGACTTCGGAAACCCACGGCACTCTTTCACTAGTCCAACCCTCCCTAAGGACTCTATCACTTGGATTACCAACCAACTCTGAAAAAGGCATAAATTCAAGCCAAAAGGATTTGAAATGGCGCGATCAGATACGGCGTCGCGTCCACACGAATTGTTAGATCGTGTCCTGCTGCGTCCATCTGCTACGCTCAAGACGACGGGAGTGAATGGATTTTTCACCGCTTCAGAGGACATGGAACAACCGGATTCGGTCTCAGGGACTATTCGCGGCGCGAAGGGCCGCAAAGCGAGGGGGGAAATCAATCCCAAGATACACAGGTAGGAGGGTTGGTCAAAGGTAAACTTGTAGCAAGATTGTGCAAGGTGCGTATAATCAGAGTCCTCCGGTCATAATGTGTCCGGTCAAATAGCAGGGGAGGTCGTGGAATCCTTGAGAAATTCCAGCGCTTTTGTAGCTCACAGTGGCGGTCCCACCGCGGTTCTGAACATGAGCTTGCTCGGCGTGATTGAAGAGACCCGGAGGCGCGGGATTGCCCATTTGTGGGCAGGCCGATGGGGTCTCGGCGGCGTGCTCCGCGGTGACGTGGTGGATCTGCTCATGATGGCTCAAAAGCCTCTTTCCCGCCTTGCCCGCACTCCCGGATCCTTGATAGGCAGTTACCGGGGGCCAATGACCGGCGAGGACATGGGTCATATTCTGGACTTCTTCCGCAGCCGCCAGATTCGCTACTGCTTTTACACGGGCGGCAACGGTTCCATGGGCACTCTCTTGCGAATTCAAAGAATGGCCAACCAGCAAGGTTACGAACTGCTGACGCTCGGTATTCCGAAAACTATTGATAATGACCTCCGCCACACCGATCATTGCCCCGGATACCCCAGCGCCGCCCGGTTCGCGGCGATGGCCGTGCGTGACGCGGGACTTGACCAGCGGGCGCTGCCGACTCCGGTCAGCATTTTTGAAGTGATGGGGAGAAACACGGGATGGCTCGCAGCGGCCACTATCCTGGCCCGCGTACGGCCGGATGATCCTCCGCATTTCATCTACACGCCCGAGCGGCCTCTGGATGAGCAGTTATTTCTGACTGTTCTTGACCGGACGCTGCGGCGCCTGGGATGGGCACTCGGCGTAGTTTCCGAGGGTTTGCGCAACAAATCCGGACGGATGATCGGAGGCTCAGCCGGCCACAGCCGCGACGCGCGCGGGCGGCCGTTGCCGGGGAACACCGCCCAATATCTTGCTCAACTCGCGAGCAAGTCCTTGAAAGTCCGGGCGCGTAGTGAGAAGCCGGGCCTGCTCTGCCGTTCGTTCTCGCCCTGCGCATCATTGGTGGACGCGGACGAGTCCCATAAGGCGGGCCGATTCGCGGTTCGATCGGTGCTGGCTGGCCACAGCGGAATGATGGTGAAATTCACAAGAGCGGAAAGCCGGCGTTACCGGTGCTTACTCGATCTTGTCCCGCTTGAGCTGGTGGCGGAGCACGAGCGCATGCTTCCCCGGCAATATCTTGGCGCCCATGGAACTGTCCGCCCGAGCTTCCGGGAATACATTGCGCCGCTCGCCGGTCCCATCGAGATCCCGCCCATTCTTGAGGATGTCATGGGAGAGAGCGATTGAACCAGGGCGTGGCCTGAGCCAGTTGGGAGTTTACCGCCTCAATGTTTTTCTTCCCTTCCGTCTCAAGCCAATCCTCAAGCGCCGGAACGCCCTGCCGGATGTAAGCTTGAATTCCGTCACTCCAAATGGCCCGCCCGCAGAGAACTCCGGAAAAAGGAACGCGCGCTTCGGCGGCAAGAGCAAGGCTTTCCACAAACTCGTTATTGCTCACGCCCGCGCTAAGATATACAAAGGGGCGGGTTGTGGCCTCGCCCGATTGCCGGAAGAATTCCAAAGCTTCATCCCGCGCATAGGCTTTATTGCCCGCAAACGAGCGCGAGCCTTCGACGAATTTCAAATTGACCGGGAACTCGACCTTCAGTACATCGACGCCGTATCGCTCCCGCGAAAATTCGGCAAGCCCTCCCGAAACAATCTGCGGCTTGAGCCGCGCATATTCCAGCGTTTGCTCGCTCAACCCATTGGGGTCATACCCCACGACTTCAAGGAAGAAAGGGATGTCTTCCGCTCTGCACTCTGAACCGATTCGTTCCACAAAAGCGCGTTTCTCATCGTTCAATTCCTGGTCCGCAAAGGGCGAATAATGGAGCAGCACCTTGATCCCATTGGCTCCGGCCTCTTTGAGCCGCCGGATGGAGAGTTGCGGAATGATGGCCGGCCGCCGGCCTGGCCGGTGGTTGGTGTAACTGTCCATCTCGTAAGTCATCAGCAAACCTGTAGACGGGTGGCGAACCTTCATGGCGGGCTGGCCAAACTCAAGGTCCAGCAAGATGGCGCTGGCTTTTGGGCTCAAGGCGCGGGTGACGGCGGTCTTGAACTCCTCTATCATGGCTTGGGTGGGTTCGTTGCCTCCCGCAGCAGCCATCAGGGCTTGCAACCTGCCGCGCTGATCAAGCGCCATGGCGGCAATCACACCGCGAGTGTCGCTGAGAGCCGTCAGACTTTTCTTCTTGCCCGGGGAGACGTTCATCATCAAATTCTCTCTTTCCAATTCAGATTGGTGCGTTCGCTTGTCTATGATACATTACGCCGCTGAGGGCTTTTCATGAGGGCCAGCTTATGACCATCACCCGCAGATCTTTTTTGGGGACCGTGGCGGCTTATTCTTCAGTCCTGCCATGGGCAGGATTCGCTCGTAGCAGCTTCGGGCGGAGATTTGCCCGCCCCCAATTTGAATTATCCAGCATCGTCTTGGCCGATCTCCAAGGGTCTTGCCGGTTGCCGGAGTCGCTTGCCGGGTATGAATTCGGCCTGAAGGCAATTGGCGCTGAATACCAGCGGGTCCCAGCAGACTCCATACCTTTTTGCCCGCTCATCATCGTTCCCGGCCTGGCAAGCGGTGGAACCGGCATTACCAGAAGAATTCGGGACGTGGCGGAGTCCGGGAGTTCCATCCTGATTGAATCTGGGGCGCTCTTCCATGACCTTTCGGAGTTTGAGGATCACCGCCGCATGTTGCGGTCTCATTTTTCGATTGATGCCGAACCTCCTGTTGCACTTTGGGAGCATCGGGGAGCACAATCGCTTTCCCGGCTCGACCTGAGCGCGAGTTCAACGCCGGGTCAACCGGCGGCTGGCGCGATAGGCTCCCTGCCTTATATCGACTATCTCTGGCCATTCGAAACAAAAATCCGCGACTTCAGCAGCGCCATCCCTGTTTCCAGCGAGAATGGCGAGGTTGTTGCCGTTTCCCCAGGTGGAGTTCCAGTCGCAGTCCGGAGAAGATTGGGTCTTGGATCGGTCATCTTCTTGGGATCGCCGGTGGGACCTGCCATTCTGTCGGGCGATCGTGAAGCACGTAAGTGGCTTCACGCCGTTGTGGAGTTCTCGCTCTTGACTCCACCGCCAGAGCCGCTTGGGCAGCGCCGGCTTCTAGTCGGCGGCCATCGTCCCGAGTGGCGCTCCCAACCGGCTTTGAATCGCAATATTTGCACTATGTTCTGTCATACCTTCGCAAGGGTTGCCCCGCTTCGCTCAGGCTCACGCCCGCTTGATCCCGAATTTTTCCAGCCGGTACTGAAGCGTTCGAAAAGTCATGACCGGCAATTGGACAGCGCGCCACTGGATTTGGGGAGTGATACCTTGTAGCTTAATTCTCATGTTTGAGCCAATTTAAGACGATAAAGATGACCTGACGCCACGGAGGGCGGCCGGACAAGGGCCGGCTGATTCAAGTCCATTAATTTCAAACAGTTACATGATATGTATTACCCTTGACAACGGCGCCGTTCTGTTTTAAGATTGTTTATGAAACAACGAGGTCTGGCCATGACTGATATCACGATGCCTCACTAATTTAATACTGCTTGAGCCTCTCGGCTATTTCCTGCAGCTTTTGAGGATGATCTTTTGAGATCGCGTAAAGGTCGCCACCCAAGGGATTCTGAGTGGTCGGCGCTTCAATATCCTGCTGAAAACCCTTCTTTAACAACCGAATATCCGCTAAAAACTGATCCTTTATCCGTGGATCCGAAGGGATTGCCGGGGGAATTGCCTTTTCAAGGTCAGAAAGGGCGCTATCCGTTTCCCCTAGCCGTGCCTGGGCGCATGCGCGATTATAAAGAATACTAAAGTAATGGCGCGCTGGCTCATTCAGTTGCCACTTCGTCTTGGACAAAGCTTCCGTCAGCAACGCGACGCTTTGCTGATAACCTTTTTCGACTGTGTGGACAATAAAAGCCAGGTTGTACCTTGCTCTCTGTTGCTCCGGGTCCAGACTCAGGCTTGAGTGGCAGAGTTCCCGGGCGTTTGAGAGTTCATGGGCGTTCGGATCGATGTTCAGCGCGAAGAAAACCCGGTCATTGATCGCTCCAACATTTTTGCTGTCTTGACGCAATGAACGGTCAAGATAGAACCGCGATCGCTCCTTATCGTCTTCAAGAGGAGCCGGCTTGCCAGCGCCTTTTTCCTTTTCCTCTTTCTCAGTCTTGTACTTCACGCCATAGAAGTTGCCCAAACCGTGAAATATCCCGGAGACTTCTTTGCGGACTGGCCCGAGATCGAACGGCTCCAGCGCCGCGATCGCTTTCTCGTAGTACAGAATTTCCTGTTTGTCCTCGGGACGCAACTTTTCGTAATTCTCCTCAGTCCAGTCAATGACAGGAAATAAATGGGTAATTCGCGTCACGATGGCGCGGATACCGATGTCGATGTCCGACAAAAGAGGGAACCGGCTCTCGACCTTATGGACGAACTCTTCCACCTGCCGGTTGGCGTTGTCCTGGATTCGGTTCAGCGTGTGTTCGGCGTCGTGTCTGAGACCATCAATCTCGCCCGGGAGCTTCTGAACTCCTTGGCGTGCATCATTTTCGATCTGGGTTAGCCGGCCAGCCAGGAGGTTGGCTTGTTGGATCGCGTCGTCCTTGATGCGCTCGAGTCTCTGTCTGGAATCCTCGGCCTGCACATAACCGTTGAGTCCGAGAGCGAGGCCGTACACCGCCGTCATGCCAACCAGAAGCGAAAGGAGCTTCTCCAGGTCATCGGCTCGCTTTTCGTAGCTTTCCAGTTTACTCTTCACCTCGGCAGCCAAATCGCTGGAACCGGAGACGACCGGCGACAGTTGTTTGCTTTGACTGGCGTGCCACCAAAAGTTGCCGGCGACCAGAAACGTGGCAATCGACATGCCGGCAAGCGCCCACGCCAGAGGCCGGAACAGGGTTCGGCGCCATTTCCAAATAATCCACAGAATGACTGCGGTAAGAGCTAAAATCCAAATCCAAGCCTGATTCGCTAAGACAAAGAACCAACGCGCGTCCGGGGCCATTTGAGCACCTCCTCAAATGCTTTGTCCTCTTATTTTGCCGTTGTTAAAGCTAGCCCCACGGGTCTTGCCCGCGATAACCATAGAGCCAGCCTTCGCGGTCGCCTGAGGGCGGGGAACGTGGCCGCACTTGCAATTGAAACGCCGCCGGGCCGGCGGCAAAATCTGCTCACGCCCGCTTGATCCCGAATTTTTCCAGCCGGTACTGAAGCGTTCGAAAAGTCATGCCCAGCAATTGAGCGGCGCGAGTGATGTTGCCGTTGGTGCGTTGCAGCGCTTCCTGAATCTTGGCTTTTTCGTGTTCCTCCCACGAGCCTTCAGGGATGACGGGTTCGAAGCCTGAGGTAGCGGCGGCCGCTATGCTGGCGGACGCGCCGGATACCGCGGCCAATTGAGCGGCAGGCTGCAAAACTTCAGGGGGCAGATCGGCCAGCTCAATCTGGTCCGTTTCGCCCAGCAGCACGGCGCGCTCCATCGCCCACTCGAGTTGGCGGATATTCCCCGGCCATGCATATTCTTCAAGCGATTGCAAAGCCTCGGGCGAGATACCTTTCAACTTGCGGTTGGAAACCAGCGCCGCCTTTTGCATGAAGTGGAGAGCGAGCACTCCAATATCCTCGCGCCGCTCGCGCAGAGGCGGGCAGTTGATGGGGATAACCTTCAGGCGGTAATAAAGGTCCTCGCGGAACTTGGCTTCTTTCAACAATTGTTCGAGATTGCGATTGGTAGCGGTAATGATGCGGACATCTACCTTAATGGCTTCGGTCCCGCCCACGCGCAGGATTTCGCGCTCCTGCAGCGCCCGCAGAATCTTGGCCTGCATGCTCAGGCTGGTGTCGCCGATTTCATCCAAGAAAAGGGTGGAAAGATGGGCGCGCTCAAACACGCCTTTTTTCTGTTGATGCGCGTCGGTAAAAGCGCCCTTCTCGTGGCCAAAGAGCTCGCTTTCGAGCAGCGTCTCGGTGAGCGCGGCGCAATTGACCGCCAGGAATGGACGATCGCGGCGGGGACTCAGCCGGTGAATCTGGCGCGCCACAAGTTCCTTGCCCGTTCCGCTTTCCCCCAGGATCAAAACCGTGTGGCTGGTGGAGGCGACCTTGGAAATCATGCGCAGCATGGCCTTGGTGGCGGGTGAATTTCCGAGGATGGTCTGCCGCAGACTGCTGAGGCGTCCGGAAATGTCCTTGACCACATTCAACAGTTTTTCACGATCCACCGGCTTTTCGAGGTAGGTGTAGACACCTTTCTTGGTGGCTTCAATGGCGGTTTGAATGGAGGGATATCCGGTGATCACCACGACGGCAACGGTGGGATCGGCCTGGAGAATGGCGCTGAGAAGCTGAATGCCATTCATGCCGGTGAGGTTCAGATCGGTAATGACCAGGTCGTAGCGTTTCTGGCCGATCAGGCGCAGAGCCGTTTCGCCGCTGGGGGCTGTGTCCGCTCCGTAACCCTCGTCTTCGAGGATGTCCCGGTAAATCTCGCGTTGACGCTCTTCGTCATCAACGATCAGGATGCTAGTTTCGGGCATATTGTCTTTAGCAGTTAGCGGTCAGTATTCAGAGAAAAAGACAACCCAGGGTGGTTGCGACCCGAAAGCCGACGGCTGAGGGTTCTTCAGGCGCTTCCCGGCCAATATAGACAAAGGATTGCTGATCTCGACGCCTGCGACATATGGAGTGCGGCTTGCTCCCGCTTTCCCAAACCGCAAGCTTGCTTGCAGTCTCAGGGCGGAAAAAAGCGACGGCATGCCGCCGTTAACCGGCTCCTTCGCAAAGTCCATTTCTCCGGGCGGAGGCTCGGAAAAGGCGTAGAGTTTCCGCCTTGTTCAAGATGGCAAATGGCCTATGCAGTCACCATTTCCGCCGGCTGCACCGAAGCGTGGCTCATCGGGATCTCGATGACAAACTCGGCGCCCGGCCCGGGGGTTGCGGCAACGTAAATCCGGCCGCCGTGATCTTCAACAATCTTACGGGTGATGGCAAGGCCCAAGCCGAAGCCCGTGGTCTTTGTTGAAAAATAAGGCGCGAAGATCTTTTCGCGGTTCTCAGCGGGAACTCCTGGACCCGTATCGGAGAAACACATCCGGATTTTTCCCGTGCCGTTCTTTTCCCGGGTTTCGTGGGTGGTGACCCGGACGCTTCCACCGCGCGGCATGGCCTGAACGGAATTGGTTAGAATATTCAGGAAGCAGGTCTTCAACTGGCCGGAATCGGCGTCAATCACCGGCAGACCCTCGGGTACGTCCAATTCGATTTCAACCTCCTGGGTGTGGGCTTGCTTATCCACCATCGCCACGGCGTCAGCCAGCGTCTGGCGCAGGTCGCACGGCGCCAGGATGGGCGGGGTCTGGCGTCCGATGCTCAGGAAGTCATTCACCAGGCGGTTCAGCCGGCTGATTTCATCCTTCACATTCGTGAGGTTGCGCTGGATTTCACCGGAGGTGCGGCTAGAAGCAGTCCCTTCGCGGCCGGCGGCGAGGGAAGCCTGCTTGATGCGAATCTGGTCAATGCTGAGGTTGATGAAGTTCAAAGAATTGCGAATCTCGTGGGCAGCGGTGGCCGCAAACCGGCCGACCAGGGAAAGCTTCTCAGCTTCATTCAGCCGCTCCTGAAGGGTCCGGCTTTCGCGAAGCCGTTCCACCATCTGGTTGAAAGTTTGCTCCAACCGGCCGATTTCGTCGTGTTCCGTCACCGGCAGCGAAACGTACATATTGCCTTGCGCCACTTGCTTGGCGCCCTCCACCAACATGTCCACCGGGCGGGTGAATCGGAACGCCAGGTAAACTGCGGCAAAGATGCCCGCGAGCATGGTCGGGAAAATCCAAAACGAAGCCAGGACGTAATTGCGCCGCAACAGGGTCTTTGCGTCATCGCCGATGCCTTTGAAGGTGAGGTAGCCAATCACCTTATCGCCTTTGGTCAGCGGGAACTGTACCGTGTACTGATCCTCTTGCACACCGCTATCGGCGTTCACATCCTTGAAGTTATAGAACAGTTTTACCAGGTCGGGCTTGGCTACCAGACGGCGTTTGCGGATCTTAGTTTTTTTGCCAATCTGTTTGCGGTTGGTGCTGCCGACAATCTTTCCGTTGGGCGTTACGACGCTGATAGTGCTGCCCGGCAGACGCGTGAGACCATTGTTCTCCAGCACGCGGATGTACTTATCGAGTACCTGCTCTTCGGTCATCTGCGGCGCGGTCTGGTCTGTGACTTTTGCCACCTGGCTGATCACCGTCAAGTCCTCCGCCACGCCGTTTACATAGGTCCGAATGCGCTGGCTGATCCGAATGTAGGTCATCACCATAATGGCACTGGTGGTGGCCATGGTGAGAAACAGAATCAGGGCCAGCCGGGTCCTGAACCGGATGTTTGAAAAACGCCAGACGCTGTGCTGTTTATCCACGGGTGCAGGCCTCGCTTGGTCCTTTGCATTAAATTCTATTAAATCCAGGGTTGATAAGCAAACCAGTCCAGGGTGGTTGGCGGCAGGCCGGTACTTTATAGCGCGCGGACGCCGGTACCGTGGCCATCGGAGCCAATTCAAACCAGAAACCGCCCAAAGCCAAACCAAAGATTTCCACAGGCGACAGAATAACCCCTTTTTTTCAATAGGTTTTAGGTTTGGTAATGAAAGGAATCCCTTAGTGGTCTGATGCTGCTTTTCTTCGCCAAGGTTTCCCCGGTTCCGGGAGCCCAGTCCAGAACATTTCTTGCTTTCGGCAGGCAGGTTCCACGGACTTAGCCCTGCCATCCCGGCGACATGGCTTGAGTAGATGCATGATGGAAATTCCAGTGACTGTTGGCGAGACACCAACGCTCCGTTGCGTTGGTGTGCTACTTCAATTCCGGTTCCCGCCATTTGGCTTCCTGTCATAACCTCCCAGCTTAGCAGATTGAAATGGGAAAAGTGAGACGAGTGAGACAAACGAGACAGAATATTTTGGGGCGATGTTTTCATAGAGTTGTGGACGAGTTTGTGCGCCGCGACGTTCGGAATTCTTCAGAAATGTGTCAAAATGCGACATTTCGCTATGATGATTGAATCGCGAGCGTCCCGGTTGCTGATCTGGATGCGTTTCGCTCTCAGGGAAAAGCACGCAGACAGGAATGCGGGCGGGATGCCCGTTCTTGATTTCTATGTATGAGGACATAAGCCGGCGACGGGCATTCGCTGTAGCGCCGCTCGGAGCTTGCCCTGGCAGGGAGCGGCGAAATCCGCCGGTCACAGACCGGCGCTACAGAACCGAGCGTCGCCAACTTACAACCGTGTGTATAAATGGCTCAGGATTTCAAATTTGAGATTACGGCTCGTGATCCGGCGACCAAGGCACGGACGGGGTTGCTTCACACTCCGCACGGCACGATTGAGACTCCGTGTTTCATGCCCGTGGGCACAGCGGGGACGGTGAAGTCGTTGAGCCAGGAGCACCTGGAGCAGCTTGGTGCGCAGATCATTCTCTCCAACACCTATCACCTGTATTTGCGGCCGGGATTAGAGACGATTCGCGCTGCAGGCGGCTTGCACCGGTTTATAAGCTGGCCGCGTGCCATCCTGACAGACAGCGGCGGTTTCCAAGTGATGAGCCTGAAGGGCCTGGGGCGGGTGACGGAAGAAGGTTATGAATTCCGCTCACATCTAGACGGTTCCAGGCATTTTCTGTCACCCGAAACAGCGGTGGAGACGCAGCTTGGCTTCGGCTCGGACATCATGATGATTCTGGATGAATGCGTACCCTATCCCGCGTCGCAGGAGGCCACGCGGCGGGCGGTGAAGCTGACCGCGCAATGGGGGCGGCGGGCGCGCGAGCACTTCCTGGCCAATTGCGAAAAGACCGTTCCCGACCCCGGACTGGGGATGCCCGCGCTTTATGGCATTGTGCAAGGCGGAATTGACCCGGATCTTCGCCGCGAGAGCGCCGAATCTACCCAGGAAATTGGTTTCGAAGGGTATGCTCTGGGAGGGCTTTCGGTGGGTGAGTCAAAATCTGCCACCTACGACGTGACAGAGTTTGCTGCCAGTCTTCTGCCGGACAACCAGCCGCGTTACCTGATGGGGGTGGGAACGCCCCAGGATCTGATGGAGGGAGTCGCTCGTGGCATCGATCAGTTTGATTGCGTCATGCCGACGCGCAATGCCCGAAATGCTTGCGTCTTTACATCCGAGGGGCGGGTTGTCATCAAGAACGCGCGTTATGCGCGCGATTCCGGACCCCTGGATCCAGCCTGCGGATGCTTCGTGTGCAGGCGCTATTCGAGGAGCTACATTCGCCACCTTTTCACGGTGGGGGAGATGCTGGCTGCGACATTAGCCAGCTTCCATAATTTGTACTTTTACCTTGACACCATGTACAAAATCAGGCAGGCTATCCGCGCAGGAGTCTACGGGCAATTTCTTTCCAGTGCACGGCTTCGGAGTTGATCTGGATGGCACAAAACCGGCGTTAAACCGGAGATGAGAAGGAAAGCTTTAATCACCCGCACTCTTCCTCTGCTGAGTTAAGATGGATCACTTCAAAATCCAATTGAACGGTTGAAAGCAAGATGGGATGTACCCTGATTCCCTCCATTTTCATAGCTGCGGCCAGTCCCGGCGGCAGCGGACAAATTACCGGATTTCTCCTGCTCTTCGGCCCTATCATTCTAATCTGGTGGTTCCTGGTGCTGCGCCCTCAGTCGAAGAACCGGCAGAAGACGCAGGCGATGTTGGCTGAGCTCAAAACGGGGGATAAAGTCGTTACCAACGGCGGGATGCTGGGCACGGTTGTGGGTTTCCGGGACAGCGTCGTGCAATTGCAGGTGGCCAGCCAGGTGAAAGTGGATGTCCTCCGTTCTTCGATTGCCGGACTTCAGGCCGAGCCGTCCGGTGATGGCGGAAAGCGCGTCGAGGACGCGGATAAGGCTGAAGCTGTGGTGAAGGGCAAGAAGTCTTAAAGGCAGTGCCAAGAGACAAGTGACGAGTGGCAAGCGAACAGTGACGGCGGACAAATGAAGCGTGCTGAAAGATTTCCCGGAACTGCCATCCGGAGGGGGAGCTATCGTTTCCGTTACGCTTTACTTGTCAATTTTATGGGTAATATTTATGAAAGGTTATTCCATTAAGATATGAAGAGCAACAGCATACGAAACCGCACGATCGTGATCCTGATCGTGGTCTTATCCTGCGTATTCGGGGTTATTGGTTTTCCTTCCAACGTTCAGCAACTCCGGCAAAACATTCAAGACCGCATCAAGTTGGGCTTGGATCTGGCAGGCGGAACTCACTTGGTATTGCAGGTTCAAGTGGATGACGCCCTGAATGTCTCGACCGACTTGGCGCTCGAGCGGTTGCGAGACGACCTGAAAACCAAAAATATTCCGTTTGCGGACGTCCAGAAGACCGATATGACGCACATCCTGATTAAAGGCGTGCCGCAACAACGTTCAGGCGACGTGGATGCTATCGTGCGGGACGGCTTTTCCGGCTGGACGCTGGAACCGGTTCCCGGCGACCCGACATCGCGCCAACTGGCGATGAGGGTGACTGAAGCTACGAATATTAAGAATGAAGCCTTCACTCAGGCGCGGGAAACCATTTATCGCCGTATTAACGCGTTGGGAGTGACCGAGCCCGAAGTGGCGGATTATGGCCAGGGAGATTACGAGTTGGTGGTACAGTTGCCCGGCGTGAATGATCCTTCTCACGTGAAGGACGTGATCCAGCAAACCGCCATGCTGGAATTGAAGATCGTCGTGGACGGACCTTATCCGACGCAGGATGCGGCGCTGGCGGCGCACGGCGGCGTCCTCCCGCCCAACACTCAACTGCTTCCTGGTACCAATGACAACGGCGGCGGCCAGGCGTGGTACATCGTGAATTCAATCGCTGCCGTAACCGGCCGCGACCTGAGTGGCGCTGAGCCTTCACAGGACGAAAACGGGCGGCCGGACATCAACTTCACGCTCACCCGGGACGGCGCGGCGCGCTTCGGGCCGGTGACGCAGCGGAACATCGGGAAAGAGCTGGCGATCGTTCTGGACGGGCATGTGGTGAGCGCACCAGTCATCCACGGCCAGATTTCCGACCGGGGCGAAATCACCGGCAGCTTCACAGTGCAACAGGCTTCCGATCTGGCCCTGACGCTTCGTTCCGGGGCGTTGCCCGCTTCGATCAAGTATCTGCAAGAAGAGACGATTGGCCCTTCGCTGGGCGCGGACTCCATTCGCCACGGGGTGATTGCCTGCATTGTCGGGTTCGTGGCGGTGATTGGCTTCATGCTGATCTATTACAAGGAAGCCGGGATTAACGCCGACGTGGCGTTAACGCTGAACTTGCTGATCCTGGTCGCGGCCCTGGCTTACTTTGGCGCGGTGCTCACCCTGCCTGGTATTGCCGGCGTCATCCTGACCGTGGGCATGGGCGTGGACTCAAACGTTCTGGTGTTTGAGCGGATCCGTGAAGAAATCCGGCTGGGGAAATCCGTGCCCGCCGCCGTGGCCGGCGGTTTCCAGCACGCTTTCAGAACCATTCTGGATACCCACGTAACCACGGTGGTTTCCGCCGCCATCCTTTTTACTTTCGGCACGGGGCCCATCCGGGGGTTTGCCGTTACCCTGACGATCGGTCTGATTGCAAATGTTTTCACTTCAGTCTTTGTATCGCGGGTGATTTTCGATTATCATCTCACGCACCACGTGAAGGGCGAAGCGTTGAGCATTTAATTCCGGAGGCGGGAACTTCCGTACAATCTCCGGTGTCAATACTTTTGGGCTAGGGAAGGCAAGATCGCATGGAGTTTTTTCACAATCCAAATTATGACTGGATGGGCAAGAAGTGGTATTTTATCGGCCTGTCCTTGGCGCTCGCGGCGATCGGGGTCATCTCGATCATCGCCCATCACGGCTTGGCTTACGGCATCGACTTCCGGGGTGGAACCCTGGTTTATGTGAAGCTGGCCCAGCCTCCTAACTACGAAGCCATTCGCAGTGAGCTTGCCCGCGAAGGCCTGAAGAATGCCACCCTTCAACGCTACGATCTGGCCAGCAAGAACGAAGTTTTGATCGGCTTGGATCTGAGGACTACCGCTGCCGCGAACCAGTTGGATGCCGGCAAGCAAGCCATCGTCAAGGCGATGTCGGCGCTTTATGGGACCGGCCCCGCCGGGAAGATCGACTTCAACAATGCCAGCGCTCAATCTGTTGCCGAGCAGTTGACCGTGGCCGACCCATTGAATTTGGCGGGCAAGGGGACGGACCAAGCCCAAAAGCAATATACGGACTTAGCCAACGCGATGGTGGACTACCGGAAGCAGCCGCCGCGCGGCGGCTTGATTGAGAACTTTTCCGAGTTGCAGGCCGTGCCCGGAGTGAATAGTAAGGTCGTTTCGGCTTTGGAGAATAGCTTCTATCTTTCCCGCTACGTCGTCTTTAATACGGAGATCGTGGGACCGAAAGTGGGTTCCGACTTGCGCCACGAGGCGCTTTATGTGACGCTGGCCGGGCTGGGGGCCATGCTGCTCTATATCTGGTTCCGGTTTGAGCTGGTCTTTGGCTTGGCGGCCGTGATTGCCACTTTTCACGACGTCATCATCACGCTGGGTATTTTTTCACTGTTGAACAAGGAAATATCACTTACGGTGATCGCCGCGCTGCTGACCCTGGTGGGCTATTCGATGAATGACACCATCGTGGTATTTGACCGAATCCGGGAAAATGTGCACCTGAGCAAGCGGGAGTCTTTTAAGGACTTGGTGAACCGCAGCATCAACCAGACGCTGAGCCGGACGATCCTGACTTCGGGACTAACCTTCCTCGCGGTCATGTCCCTCTTCCTGTTTGGCGGTGAGGTGATCCACGGCTTTTCGCTGGTGCTGGTGATCGGCGTGATTGTCGGGACTTATTCGTCATTCGCGATTGCAAGTCCAGTGGTGCTTTACTGGCAGGAGCGGACGGGGCGTGGTATAGTGACGGAACGCCCCCGGCTCGCGGCCCGCGAACCTGCGGGCGCCCGCCGCTGACTTTGCCCGGACCGCGCGCCAGCAAACGCGCGGATTTCTTCGAGGGAGGAGCAGCTATGATTGGCGATACATTGCTCGACTCATCCGTTGAACGGGCGCCGGTTTTGAATGGCACCCACTGGATCATATCCATTGGAGTGGGCGTACTCGGTTACCTGGCCTGGTACTTTGGAGTCTCCACCATTCTGGGACCACCGGACACGGTGCGGGCGCTGGTGCTGCAGTCGGTGGTTTTTGGCGGTCTGCCTCTGCTGCTGACGGCCCTCATGTTTTGCTATATCATCGCCGATTGCCGCCACCTGCATTACAACCCGGTATTCTGGATTATCCTGACCGTCCTGTTCAGCGTTGTGGGCTTTATGTTCTATCTGATTTACTCAGCAAACAAAACCAAGAATTGGAAGCGCGCCACGATGCCGATTGCCTATATCGTGGAAGGGATCATTATCGGGTGCGCAGTCCTGTATCCGCTGATTTACACGCAGGGGCTTCCCAAGGCGCAGCTCATGAC
>Ga0102924_1000666_pt1 | contig 42232 bp, 44 predicted proteins | sample PaiPotPPM11metaG_FD_80116 | JGI IMG/M metagenome (GOLD analysis project Ga0102924, IMG submission 80116) | Iron sulfur acid spring bacterial and archeal communities from Banff, Canada, to study Microbial Dark Matter (Phase II) - Paint Pots PPM... ...
GAGTAGGACTTGCCTCGGCTTATGCTGGCCGTTGGAAGGCCGAATCCGAATCGGCCGAAGCCGCGTCGATCATTTTCGCGATGGGTGCCGCCCCAGATCATGGCCAAGCGAACCATGTCGGACTCCATGCCGTGCCCGTCATCGATCACGGCTATGTAGCTGCACTCTGGGCTCCGTGAAGCACTCGGCGGTTTTCCCTTGCGCGCGCGCCTCGCAGTCTGGTCGCCGTCAAACACAACCTGTACCTTGGTTGCACCAGCCTGAATCGCATTGTCGAGCAGTTCGTCTAGCGCTGCTGCTGTACTCCGATACCCGACCGAGCGCATTCCCTTTACGAACGCTTCTTCGATCTTGAGGGGAAAGTCGAAATTGCGATTGCGTTTGACGTACTCGTGCTGGGCGCGCAGGTCGTCGTCGACGGTCCAGCCTTCTTGGAGGGCAGTTGTGGATTTTGATTGCATGTGTCTTCCTTATTATGCGGCGTCGGACATGAGGATCGCGCGCAGCGACGCGAGAGCTTTTTTGCGAGTTTGCTGAACGGCTTGATGCGTTACGCCGAGCATCTGAGCTACTTCGATCTGCGTGCATCCGCAGACGTCGACCAGGCTGACGACGAGTCGTTCTTTCCGGCCTAGACAGCGTACGGCGCCCTCAACGTCCAGCGCAATTGCTCGAGTAAGAGGACTGGAAGGTGCGGGTCTGCGTCGGGAGCGTTCACTGAGCATGACGCCCTGCGGCGCGACGACGTCGTCAGTGTGCTCCAGCGGCGGGGAGTCGCGGAGAGCACGTCGGATTTCTTCATCAACGAATCGGCGCGCATAAGTTTTCAGTCCTACGCTGCGAGCGGCGTCAAATCTGCGCTCCGCACGAAGCAAACCTATGGCGCCGGCCTGGATCACGTCTTGAAGTTCCAGTCCGTGCATCTTGTAGTGGACGCGCCTGGCGCGCGCTCTGAGGAAGGGTTCGTGCGTGCGGTAAGCTTCGGTAAAACCAGCGTCGGCGTTCGAGGAACTACCCATGTTCGGGCCTCCAACTTTAAGCAAAGTGAGGTCCACCGATCAGGTTAGGTCGCGAAAACTCCCAATTTCTGCGCAGCGTGACTGCCGCGTCTGGATGGGTGTTCCTCTACATCTTATATATGGGGCAGAAACCCGAAAAAAGCAAGCACGGCCGCGCGGCCGACCATCGTATTCCGCTTGATTGCAATCGATTTTCCATCAGGCACTCTCAGGGTCACCGGAATCTGGCCCGTACGGAATTCTCTCCTCCCGGCCTCATCTGGCTCCTCAGCGTCGCCATAGAAAGAGAAGACCGAGGTTATCGCTCGGCTCTTGCTCACGGATCATCTATCCTAAGTGCGGAGAGAACGTCATTCGCGTTCACCTCGTGCGAGCGCGAATGAGTCGTTGGCTCAACCATATCGAGAACCCAACTGGCGAAGATCTGCACCGCAAACGCCGGCTGAGCTCCACTTACCGCACGCTGTCCGTCGAACGACGCGGCCATCACCTGAAGATAGGCAGCTTGCACAGGATCGGCTTCGGCCATGGCGTTTAATAAAATCGGCCTGGCTCTGCCAGAACGCATCTTCCCAAACAAGACGCGAGCCTTGAGCAGCACCTCGTCCGAAGATTGCTTCACTGCTTCGATCAAATTTGAACCGCCGACGCCGTCGTCAAGCAACCCAGTCAGATTGTTCTCTAGATTCTGGGCTTCGGGGCTTTGAGCAAACCCAACCATCGCATCCGCCAAGCCAGGAACTGGAATCGCCGCCAGTAGATCGGTGAGGTGCTGCCCTTCCTCTGCGCTCAGATCTCGCTGCTCTTTCATTGCCCTGACCAGCGACGATAGCATTGGTCTCACGACCTCCGAAGACAAGCCCGTCATTTGCTTCATTTCGACAGCCATGCGGTCGAGGTTTGGATCGATTTCTGATATCGCGTTCGGCCGAATCATTAGCGCCGCTATCGGTTCAAAGAAATCGACCAGTTCAGGGAACATCTGTCCGTCAGGGCGTTGGCGCACGCGCTTGTCGTACTTCTTGGCGAATGTTTCGCAGAAACGACCGGTCGGTGCGAAGTCCGCCATCGAGGTCTTCCGTAGTCGATCCAGCTCGGTGACCATCGCGTCCCTAACGCTCGGCAACGAATAGGTTCGCCCCCGCAGCCAGAGTGCACAGATCCAGGCGCTTCGGTGTACGACACCTCGTGACTTCAATTGGAGAACGACCAGAAGATCGTGGTAGTCTCGCGGCAGAAACCGCTGCCCTCGACCAGCTCCCCGGGCCTTCTTGCAGGGTCGCGGTCCGTCGATGATCCTTTCGTGAATCAGATCTCGGACGAACGCCACGGAGGCCAGGTCCTCGGACTTCGCGATTTTCAGCCACTCGGTCCGAGCCTGGATAACAGCCAGGTGGTCGTCGATGGACTCCCGGCGCGGTGGCCGGTACCCGCCCTTGGAATAGGCGCGACTTTTTTCAGACGAGGTCATGTTGGAACAGCCGGAACGAGTCTGGGCCGGGCCAAAAGGGCCCGAGAACCGGATAAGGAGGTGACGCTATGAACCGATATCTTCATGTTGCAATTGCCGGCGCTATTCTCGTCATCGCGATCGACCGATTCGTGAAAGCCCTTGGCAATCTCTAGGAAATGTTCGCGACCGGGCCGGTTTCCTCGCTAGGTAACTGACCCCCAACAAAGTTGGCCGGCGCGTGGGCTTTCTGGTCCAACGCTCCGGCCCGCTACGACTTTCTGGTCCAAAAACCGTAAATGAACCTGAGCCCCCGCAACCAATTCAAGCCCGAGAACTATGCAGTTCTCGGGCTTGTAAATTTTGCGTCATGTACGAGAGATCAGATCCGTATGTCGGATACGCCAAGATCGCCTCTCCGATTTGCGTCGACTTAATTCCAAACTGCATCGCTAGCGCGAAAAGATTTATGAGCTCTTCGGTTCCTGGGCCGAGGACATGCGCTCCCATCACTTCCTCAGAAGTCTCGTCAATCAGCACTTTGTATGCTGCGGTCTTTTCGTTTACGCGGCGACTCGAATACCATTGCGATGAATCGCCCTGGCTGATCCTGTATTTGAAGTCGTGCGCATCAGCGTATTCTTGGGTCACACCAACTGCGCCAAGCGCCGGTGTGGTAAACACGACGCTTGGAATTCCCTTGAACGTCACGCTCTTTGAATTTCCGCGGATGATATTCTCAGCCACGACGCTCCCTGTGTAATCCGCGACCGGCGTGAGCGGCGGACCCGAAGAATCGGCAGCATCTCCCGCCGCGTACACGCGCGGATTTGTCGTACTTTGGAGGTACGTGTTGATTGTAATGCCCTTCTCAGTCGCGGCGATACCGCCTTGCCGAACATCGAGATCCGCCAGTGCCGGCAGACGGCCCGCGCCGTGCACGACGAGGTCGCCATTCATCTGGTGGCCGTTGGCATCGACGAGAAATCCCTCGTCGGAAGGCTCGACAGACGTAACGGCCGCGTCGAGAATGATATCGACTCCCAAGGATCTCGTCGCGTCCGTTAATCTTTGAACCAGAGAAGCGTCGAATTTCTCGAGTGGCCGCTTGCCTCGGTGAATGATCGTCGCTTTGCTGCCCGCTCTTGCGCAAATGTGTGCAAACTCAAACGAAATGTAGCCGCCGCCCACGAACACAACGTGCTTTGGAAGCGTTTCCAGCTCTAGGAACGCCGTGCTGTCCAGCACGTGCTCCGCACCAGGAAAACTCAAAGGCCTCGGCCTCGCACCCGTTGCGATTACAAAATGCTCGGCCGTGACCTTTTGCCCATTGAGACAAAGGCTGTCGGGCGACGTAAATGTCCCAGTACCGTGAAAACTGGCGATCTTGCTGTCGGCATACGCGCGCTCCCGATCTGCCGGCACGGGGTCCGTAAAAGAGCGCTTGAACTTCATAAGTCCGGGCCAGTCGATTTCGGCGCCCCCGTTCACTGTGTCGGCGCTCTGCATTCGACGAAAGAGATCGACCGTCTCCTCGGCGGCAACGAGCACCTTTTTTGGGTCGCAGCCACGAAGGGCGCATGTGCCGCCAAACGGCAAGTTGTCGCAGATCGCAACCTTGAGCCCTGCCTTCGCGCAGGCGAATGCGGCGCTCGATCCCGCGCTTCCCGTACCGATAATGAACGCATCAAAGTGCGCGCTCACGGCTAGGCCGAGATTCGAGTGCAGGCCGCGACGTGCTCAGCGTTGCGCGCGACAAGGTCGCGCACGAGAGATATGACTTTCTTCAAGCGTGTGTCCGCCACCGAATAGGTTACCCATCGGCCATCCGCCTGCGAAGAGACGAATCCGCACCAGCGCAGGCAAGCGAGATGATTTGAGACGCGACTTTGGGGGCAGCGCAGAATATCCACCATCTCGGTAACCGTGAGCGGTCCATCGATCAGCAAGTCGAGAATTCGCAGTCGCGTAGGATCGCCGAGCGCCCGGAAATACTTGGCGCTCAGTTCGATCGAGACGGCGAGGGCCTGATCCGGCTTCACTTTAGGCATTCGCGAATAGCTCCGTTTCGGCTTCACAGCATTGACATATCAGAATGAAAGAATATAATGGGACCCCATGGTCGGTCAAGTCGTGCAAGGCTTCCGTCTGACGTTTGCAGGTGTGCAGAAGACCCGCGGGCTGCTGATACTCTTCGTAAGCGGCGCCGGCGCAACCGCATTCTATCTGTTCCTGCTGCCTTCGCCCGCCGTCGGCGGCATTTCGCCGTTGGCACTTCACTATCTAACGCCGGCTTTGACAGCGCTCGCAATTCTTTTTGGCTTTGGCTTGAGTGCGACGCTGGCGCTCAACTTTTCCGCCATTAGGCGAAGCAAAGCCGCGGGCGCCGCGGGACTCGGGGGTCTTCTAACAAGCGTGCTTCCGGCAAGCCTATGTTGCACATCGGTCGTGCCGTCGCTGCTGGCGTTGGCCGGCGCATCGAGCTCTACCATCATCGGTTCAAGCGGCAAGATTCAATCGATCTTCGCACTTCACGAAAACGCATTTCTGGGCGCGTCCCTTGCCGCCGTGCTCGCTGCAGTCATTCTGGCTGCCAGAAATGCGGCTGCGAGTTGTGCAGTGACTGGACAGGTAACATGAAAACATTGTATCGTTTCTGGCTTATAAGCGCGCTCTGCATCGTTGGCACAGCCTTTGGAATCGCGAAGGGTCAAGAACTCGCCATCGGAAATCGCGCTCCGGCCTTTGTGTATCGAGAGCTGAACGGCAAGGTTGTGCGTCCCGGCGACTTGCGTGGCCACCCGTACATGCTTTGGCTGGTCGCATCGTGGTGTTCATCGTGCGAGGCGGGTAGTTCGGTCGTTGCATCCCACATTGATATGTTGAAGCAGCATGGCGTGAACGTCGTGGAGCTGCGTCTGGCAAACGATCTCGGCGCACAAGGGCCCGGGCTGCAAGCCTTTCAACGGGCCATCGGATTGAAAGCTCGTTCAACAAACTGGTACTGGGGCGAAGCGTCGGTACAGCAAACCCTGGCGCTCGATCCGCACGGTTACCCTGATATCTACTATCTGGTCGGCGCAAATGGCGGGATTGTAGCGATCGCCGGTAATCCGGCGGCATCCTGGAATCGGATCGAAGCGTTTGCGGTTGCCCCGCGATGAATCGTTCTCTGCTCGGCGGTCTCGGGCTGGCTGCCTTCGCGCTCGTTTGCTGCATTGGCACGCTTCTTCTTATTAGCGGCATCGGGTTAACCGCAATCGCCGGACTTAAAGGGGGGTTCGGTTCCGCGATTATCGTCGCAATCGCGGTGATGCTGCTTGCCGGTGCGTACGTCTATTTCAAACACCGCAAAACCTCCGGCCTCCCATGAGCCAACTACGTATTGAAATACTGGCTTTCGAGGGGTGTCCAAACGCTGTTACCACACACGAACTTGTGCGAGAAGCAGTCCGGCTGGAAGCGGTAGACGCCGCGATCGATTTTGTCGAGGTAGAGACACCTGAGCTGGCAGGACACTTACGATTTCTTGGCTCGCCATCGGTGAGAATTGATGGTGAGGACGTGGAACCAATGACGGAGAACCGCGCGTACGGTCTCATGTGCCGCACGTACGACCACGGTACGATTGCCGATGGAACACCCCCCATCGCAATGGTACGCGCGGCGATTCGTCGTCAGGTCGCGGCTAATCCAGTGAAAAAGGTCCAACGATGAAGCTCGACGGATCGACCAACGAGACGCGCGACATGCTGTCCAACGTGACGGTAATCGGCGCAGTCTATTGGCTTCCTGCCTTAGCGCTTGTCGCAAGCGGCTTCTTTGATATTGGTCAGGGTTGGCGAGCCGCTGTCTGGATCGTTGCCCTAGCAACGATGGGCGCCGCATGCGTCGCTAATGCACGGCGGTGCGGTAGGATGCATTGCTATTTCACTGGGCCATTTTTCCTGATCATGGCGGTGGTCACACTCCTCTATGCTCTCGGCGTGATGCCGCTCGGTAAGCTCGGTTGGAATGTGATCGGGACAACCGTACTTGTCGGCACATTAGCATTGTATTGGCTACCGGAGGTTTTCTTTGGGAGATATCGCCGAACGCGACTTACGAGCTCCCGATAATTACTCCGGCGGCGAAAACGAGCGAGCCCCCGACGATGACCTCGATTGCCGATAATCCAGAAGCTCGATGAGAAAAACCGGTAGCGAATGTACGCGATGACCAGTAATTCGCAGCCCACAACAAAATACGCAAGCGTGAGCGCCGTGTGTACGTTCTGAATTAAGAAGGGCAGCGTATGCATGACGCCGCCGAAAAACGTCATGACTCCGGTGATGGAGCCTCGGATGATCGGATTGCCACGCCCGGTCAGCGAGCCGTCGTCGGAGAGTCCTTCCGAAAATGCCATCGAGATCCCGGCGCCAACCGCCGCCGCTAAACCAACCAGAAATGCCGCCCGCGACGTGTGCGTCGCAAAAGCCGCCGCGAAAATCGGTGCCAGCGTTGATACCGATCCATCCATCAAACCGGCCAAGCCAGGCTGAATGATTTGAAGAAGGACGTGCTGCCGCTGCTGGGGGGTTTGCGGGGTTCGCGCGGTCTGCGCTGCACGCAACTCCTTCGACATGATCAGCCCTTAACATACCGGCTCGCGCCGCTCCTCTAGCTTAAGGGTAACGCTCAGCGCAGCGGCGTCATTATGCGTAGGGTCGGTCGGCCGCGCACGTCCCTAAGCGGGAAATAGACGAGATGGGTTTTGGGGTCAGCCGCCACCACGTGCGCGTTGACGCCGAGCTGTTCCTCACCGAGTTTACGCAAACGCCCGGCAGTAATATCAAAAGCGCTGACGATCCCACTTTCAGAGGCTACATACAACCGGCCCAGCACCGCGTCAGCGGAAAGCACGTCCACGCCGGAGCCAACGTCGCTCTGACTAACGACCTTTTTCTTGCGCAGATCAAACGCGACCACCGACGCGTTCGCTTCTCCCGCGACGAATGCAACATGCCTAACTTCATCGAGCGCGATCCCATGTGAACGCCGCGAGCCTTCGAGCCCGTAGCGTCCCGTGATTCGCTGACGTATCGGGTCGATCTCAACGAGCTCGTTTGTTGTCTGTACGGCGACGAAAATGTGGCCGGAGTTTTCATCGTAGACGGTGTTCCCAGCCTCGCCGCCAAGCGGAATCGCGCGCAAAACGCGATTATGCAATCCGTCGATGACCACATCGCGCTCACCGGCTTCGTCAGATACAAAAACGCGCTTCGTCACCGGATCGTAAGCAAGCCCGTCCACGTCGCCTGCCGGCAGGCGCGCGATGACGCGGTCGGACCGCATGTCGATGACCACGACCTGACGGCCGCCTTCGGAGGCGGCGAATACGCGCTGCAGTTGCGGAACCGCCAGTACGCCTCGCACGGCTGGGATGTTCGCAATGGTCGCGCTCACCTTGCGAGTGCGCGTGTCAAAAACTATCACGGCTCCATCACCCATATGCGCGATGTACAGGATGCCGGAGCCGACGTCGAGGCTTTCATAATCGAGCCGCGTGGCATTTCCGCTCAACGCGATGTCTGCCACGAATTTCAGCGGCAAGGGAGACCCGATCAGAAACGAGCCTAAGAACGTGAAGAAAAGGCCGCCGGCAATGGTTGCGACGATCGACCGTTTCATGGCTTTCTTGCTGGCTTTGCTCGGAGAGGATTTGGCGCCAGGCGTGATCCTTATCAGGCGCCGTGCTCTTTTTTATGGCTTCGGCGATGTTGAAGGCGTCGGCAACGGCGCGCCACCGCACAGCGTGCGCATCGATTGCTGCGCTCCCGCATCCGTGTAGCTGGACGGATGCAGATAGGAAAGAACGAACGTGCCGTCCATCCCTTGCGCCGCCGCCACGCTGTATGTCATCCCGAATCCGGGCGGAACGGTGAATTGCGCACTAACAAGCAAACCGGGCGTCCCACAGAACTTCAGCCGCTGCACGGTCGCGTGATACTTCACTTGATGCTGCGAACCGGAAGTGGACTGCGGGGCCATATCGGCCGCCGACATGAGATTGGGAACCCCGCGAGCCTGCAGCATCGTCATCACTTGCAGCGGCGCGTTGCCGAGCCAAATACCGGTTAGTTCGAAGTCCAAGCCCTTCTGCACCGCATTCCAGCCGCGCGGCGGGCTCATATCGGGTAGGCCGCCGCTGGGCAGCGGACACGCCGAACGCAGCGCGGATTCGATCGCGGGATCGGGTGCGGACGTCGCGCGCACATAGATCGTCGCGTAGGTCAAACCACGTTGCGAGAGCGTCGTGGTTTCAATAGTTGCCGGCTTGGAACGGCCCAGACGCACGGTCGAAACACTTGCCATTGCGCCACAAATTTTTACCGAAGCCGTCGTCGCATTGAGCTTCGTCTTCGAGTGCGCGAGCGCGTTTCGAAGTTGCACGAGTAAGGCGGCGACGATCCCCGACGGAATCGGCAACACCGTTTGCCCGAAAAGTCCGTTGCGAGTCTTGCCGAGCCTCGGTCCTTGCCAGACATTCTTGATCTCGGTCAACGTAAATCCGCGCGGCAGCTGCACCCAATCCGCGGGCGGAGTGAATGTCGCGGGTGACGCTACGGGCGCGGGGGCGGGCGATGGCACGGGCGTCGTTTGCGCAGACGATGGCAGCACGTTGGCGAAGACAAACGCGCCAACCAAGAGTGCGTATAAGCTCTTCATACGTTCCCTACTTCGGCAAAAGCTTTTAAGGCGCGATCCATTTCGTCCTTGGTAAGCTTGGCGCTGATTTGCACGCGGATGCGGGCGGTGCCTTCGGGCACGACCGGGAAGCCGAAACCCGTCACGAAGACACCCTTCTTCAAGAGCCGGTCGCTCATGGCAATCGCGAACGCCGTTTCGCCAACGATGATCGGCACGATCGCGCTCTCCCCTTCGAGCGGTTTGAAGCCGAGGTCCAGGAGACGTTCGCGGAAGTAGCGCGTGTTGTCGCGCAAACGTCCGACGAGTTGGGGGTGATTCTCCACATAGTCGATGGCGGCCAGCGAGCTGCACGCGACGGTCGCGGGAAGCGCATTTGAAAACAGCTGCGGGCGCGATCGTTGAATCAGCGTGTCGATCAACGCGCTGCTGCCGGCAACGAATCCGCCGGCTGCGCCGCCCAATGCCTTTCCGAGCGTTCCGGTGATAATATCAACCTGGCCATCGAGGCCGAAGTGCTCGATCGTGCCGCGTCCGGTTTTTCCCATAACGCCGGTTCCGTGCGAATCGTCCACGACGGTGACCGCATCGTATTTCTTTGCCAGCTCGACGATCTGCGGAAGCTTCGCGAGGCTGCCTTCCATGGAAAAGACGCCGTCGGTGACGATCAGGACGGGTGCCGAACCTTGCACCGCCTTCAGCTTTTCTTCGAGATCTTTCATGTCGCCGTGTTTGTAACGCTCGCGGCGCGCTTTGGTCGCCAAACGGCAGCCGTCGATGATCGAAGCATGGTTCAACTCATCGGAAAGAATCGCCGAGCCGGCATCGCAGACCGTCGGGAACAGGCCGGTGTTCGCGTTCCAGCACGAAACGTACGTGAGCGATGCCTCGGTACGCAGAAATTCCGCGATCCGGTTCTCGAGCTTCCGGTGAATATCGAACGTCCCGCAAATGAAACGCACCGAGGCCGTGCCGGCACCGTATTGGTCTAATCCGTGCTTGCCCGCCTCGATCACCGACGGCTCATCCGAAAGCCCCAGATAATTATTGCTCGAAAGTACGATCACGTCGCCGGCTTCTTCCATGTGCACTTCGGGCGCCATGGGCGTGGTTATGTGGCGCAATCTCTTGTAGGTGCCGGCCGCTTTCAACTTCTCGATTTCGCTTTGCAAGCTCCGTTCAAAAACGGTGTTCACGATATTCCTTTCAAATCGAGCACGATCTTGGCGGCTTCGCCGCCGCGCATCAGATCGAATCCGCGCTCGAACTCTTCAAAGGGAAGGACGTGCGTGATAATCGGTTTGAGATCCACGCGGCCGCTGCGAACCAGCGCTTCGGTTTGATACCACGTCTCGAACATGCGCCGCCCATTGATCCCGAGCAGCGTCAAGCCCTTGAAGATCACGCGGTCAGCCAGATCGATCGTAATATTTTCCGACGGAATTCCAAGCAACGCCACGCACCCGCCCTTCCGTACCGCCCGCAACCCCATGTCGAGCGCTTGCGGATTGCCCGACATCTCCAGCAGCACGTCGGCGCCGTCGCCGCGCGTTCGCGCCACGATCTTCTCGACGATCTGCGGATCGTTTGCGAGAAATGTTTTGTCGGCGCCTAATTTTTTTGCAAGGTCGAGTTTCGCCGGGTTGATGTCGACCGCATACACCGCCGAAGCGCCCGCCGCGCGCGCGACGGGAATCGCCATGAGCCCGATCGAGCCGACACCCGTAATGAGGACCGATTTAACACTAACGCCTGCAGCCATAACCGTGTGCACCGCGTTTCCGAGCGGATCGAAAACGGCCGCAAATTCATCGGGTATGGCCGGATCCAGTTTCCACACGTTGTATTCGGGCATCGCGATGTATTCGGCGAAAGCGCCGTCGCGATCGACGCCGATGATTTTCAAGTTTTCGCACAAATGCGCTTGACCGGTCCGGCAGAGAAAACACGTGCCGTCGGCGATATGTCCCTCGGCCGAAACGCGGTCGCCGATCGAAACCATGCGCACGGCGGCGCCTGCGGCCGCGACGCGTCCCATGAATTCGTGCCCCATAACCAGCGGTGGTTTTATGCGACTCTGCGCCCACTTGTCCCAGGAATAAATGTGCAGGTCGCTGCCGCAGATTCCGGCTTTTTCGACCCGGATGAGAACGTCCGTCGGACCCACGCTTGGGACCGGAACGTCGCAGAATTCGAACCCCGCCTTGGGCGCCGTTTTACAGAGCGCGCGCATCGTCTTAGGAAGCATGAAGGGCCCGTCTATTCGAGAGGGGCCCTTCCCGGTCATGCGCGGCAGCTAAGAGCGGCTAGAAATCGAACTCGAGTTGGGTGCGGTTGTATTTGAAGACGGGGATACCGCCAAACAGCAACGTGTTCTTTTGATCGCGTTCGGCGTATCGATGACGGATCAGCAGGCCATGGTATGGGCCACTGCCGGGTTTGCGAAAGAACCACGTGCCATCAACGTTCGTCTCTTGTGTCGGCGAAGACCCTGAGGTCGAGCTGCCGTACTGGTAGTACGCCTGGCTGGCGATCAATCTGCCGCGGTGATCGGCGGTTTGCAGCGTTACGGCAAACTTTACTCCCGAACCGGGGCTGCGGCGATCGATCAGGCCTTGGCTAATACTGGTCGTGAACAGAGCGTCCGTCGCATAAGAGTCGGTATATGGACTAGCCCAGCCGCCATAGTAGATGGTTGTCATGCCGCTCGAATTTGCGAGGCAATTCGTCGTACCGCCCGACGGCAGAAAGTACGGGAACGTAACGCCCGGAGTAGTGATTTTGATCTGATTGTTCGTTCCGCATGCAACGCCGGCCGGAAGCGTGATCGTGTCGCTCTGTTGCGGAATATAATCGTAGCCAACCGTCATGTCGACGTTCTTCCAGGGTGAGACGCCAACCTGAACGCCGAGGATGGTGCTGCTAATCTTTCCGATGACGGCACGGCCCGTGTTTTGTTCGGTACCGGCCTGCACCGCTATAAACGGTTTGGAATAGCTCTTGGCCCACGTGTACTTCCCGTCGAGCCAGAGAGCGTTTGCTATGTCGATGAAATCGTAGTAGTGCAGATTCGCCGTAACGGTTCCGGTAAATCCGATGCGGCCATAGCCGAGGCCGCTCGTCGTGATCGGTGAGCCGCCGGGCGTAAAAATATTCCCGGCGCCGCCCGGGCCGTCAACCGGATGACTGGTCAGCATCGTCGCGTTATCGAAAGCGGAGCTTGCCCGGCTCTCGAAGCGATCCATATACATCGCTTCTCCGGTCCACTCTTGTTGAATTTGTAGGTCAGGTCGCCGCCTTCGAACGCTACGGGTTTAAGGCGCGAGTCCGAAGCGTTGGCCCACGGCGTGTTGATTACTTGATCGCCGAGCTTGACGTACAGCGTCGGATCTTTGTACTGAACGTAGGCCTCGTAGAGAGTGCTCAACACGAAACCCGGCAGGGTGTCGTCCGGATTCGTCGGCACGATGCTCTGCCCCGTGAACGTCTGCTTACCGCAAGGCAGCGACAGATGTGAAACCGGCGTGGGACACCCGTCGAGTGGATTTGCATAGAGGTACGTCCCGCCGACGGTGATGGGACTGTTCTCGAACGTGTATTGTGCGTGCAAACTGATCGCCGTGTTAAACGAAGCCTGGTTTATAGCTTTAAACGTCTGCGGATAGATGCTGGCATTCTGGCGCGTGAAGTAGTAGGCGCGAACGTAACCGCTATAGGAGAACGGGTTCGGTGTCGGCGTCGCTTTTGGCTTCGGTTGCGCGCCGGCAGGCGCGGCCAGGAGTGCCCCGGCTGCAGCGATCGCAACCAGAGCACTCATCACGAATTTTCGCATCAATCACACGCTCATTTTGCCAAGCGCTCGAATCGCCACAGCTCGCACGTTCGCCGGCAGCGGAACGTAATTGAGAGAGCCGGCGATACTTTGAGATTGCGCGCCGACCAACCAGGTCAGAACCTGTTTAGTGGCTCTCCCACGCGTACTGTCGGCCGGCTTCTGGTACACCATGATCCATGAATATCCCGAGATCGGGTATGAATGCGCCCCCGACCGGTCAACGATCGAGAAGTCGGTCGAACTGATACTGCTTTTGGTAGCCGCGGCTGCCGCGACAGTTTCTTTCGAGCAATTTGTCCACTTGCCGGAGCGATTCTGCAGGGCCGCCGTATCGATGTGATTCTCCAGGGCATATGCAAGTTCGACATAGCCGATCGCACCCGGCGTATTTCGCACGATGCCCGCGACACCGTCGTTACCCTTGCCGCCAACGCTGCTGGGCGCAGGCCACTGCACAGCCTTACCGACGCCGACCTTGGTCTTCCATTCGCCTGAGACGGTGCCAAGGAAATCGGTGAAGATATAGGTTGTCCCCGAAGCATCGGATCGGTGGGCAACGACAATCGGCAAATCGGGCATTCGGTTCCATGGATTGAGCCGAGCGATCCCCGGATCGTTCCACTTGGTCACCTTGCCGAGGTAGATGCTGACAACGAGTTGCCGGGTCAGGCGTAGGCCGGCGTGGAGGCCAGGGACGTTATAGGTAATCGCGGTGCCCCCGAGCGCTACGGGGAGCTGCAGCACAGGGCTGCCCGCGCGCTGGAGCTCGGCTGGATTCATTGGGACGTCGGTTGCGCCGAAATCAACGGTCTTGGCGGTGAACTGCTGGATGCCGCCACCACTGCCGATCGGCTGATAGTTGACTGTGACGTCGTTGTGCATTTGGCTATATTGATAGAACGCCTTGGAAAAGAACGGGTAGTCGAATGTCGATCCCGCCCCGACCAGCTGGGTCGCCGCAAACGCGGGCGTGGTTAACGAGGCCACCAGGGCGAGCGTCAACGTTCGCTTGATGATAGATATCACGCGTCTTCCTCTCGAGTGATCCAATGCCGCGGCAACGTGGCCGCTCACTCAATCTATAACCCGCCCCTGATTAACGCTGCTTTAAGAGAACCTTATCCAAAGCGTCCGCTGATATAATCTTCTGTTCGCTGATCCCGGGGATGGAAGAAAATCTGCGTCGTCTCGTTCGACTCGACGACCCGGCCGGGACCATCCTCGTCGGCCAGCATAAAGGCGGTGACGTCCGAAACGCGCGCGGCCTGCTGCATATTGTGCGTCACGATCACAATCGTATAGCGGCCGGAAAGTTGTGTTATGAGTTCTTCGACGTTGGCGGCTGAGATGGGATCTAGTGATGACGTCGGCTCGTCCATCAGGAGGACCTCGGGGTCGACGGCCAGCGCGCGTGCGATGCATAGGCGCTGCTGCTGTCCGCCCGAAAGCATCAACGGGGAAGAACGCAGCCGATCGGCGACCTCATCCAAAAGGCCGACGGCGCGCAAGGCGCGTTCGACGATCTCGCGACGGCGAGCGCCGCGCATCTGCCGGCTCAGGCCGGCGGCGACGTTCTCGGCAATCGAAAGTGTCGGGAACGGGTTCGGGCGTTGAAAGACCATACCGATGCGCCGTCGCAGCGCGGTCGGATCGACGCCCTGATCGTAGACATCTTCACCGTCCAAAAGTACTTGGCCGGTGACTCTTGCGTATGGGATGACTTCGTGAATGCGGTTGAGCGTGCGCAGCAATGTCGTCTTTCCACAGCCCGATGGACCGATCAAGGCGGTAATCGCAAGCGGCCGGAATTCAAGCGTCACGTCAGCGATGGCGCAGTGTTCCCCGTAATATGCGTTGAGCTCGCGCGTTTCGAGCGAAGCCTGTCGCGCCGCCGCTTCGATCATCGCAGCACACTCACGCGAGATTTCAGGAGCAAGCGCGCCAAAATATTCAGCGCAAAAACCGCCATGACCAGCAACAGCGCACCGCCCCACGCCTGTGATTGCCAGTCGCGATAGGGCGAGATGGCGTAGGTGAAGACCTGCAACGCGAGTTCCGCCATCGGATTCGTCGGGTTCAGTTCCCAGAATTGGCTGCCGAAAGCGGTGAATAGCAATGGCGCGGTCTCGCCGGCGACGCGCGCGATCGAAAGCAGCAGCCCGGTCATAATCGAGGGCCATGCCACCGGCAACACGATGCGCAACGTGCTGCGAAACGTCGTCATACCTAAGGCTAACGCCCCTTCGAGAATGGTGCGGGGCACGGACCGCACGGCTTCTTCCGACGTTCGAATCAGAAGCGGCAACATCAGCACCGCAAAAGCAAACGAGGCGGAAAGCGCCGAGAAATGTTTGAACGGTTGAACCAATAGCGAGTAGGCGAAAAGACCGATCGCAATGCTCGGAATGCCCGACAGAACGTCGGAAAGAAATCGCACGCTTTCGGCAAATCCGCCGCGCGCAAAGAGCGCCAGATAGAGTCCGGTCATCACTCCGATAGGTGCCGCGATCAGCGTGGCGATACCGACGGTGATGATGCTGCCGAGGATGCCGTTGGCGACGCCCCCGCCCGTGATACCGACAGGACGCGGCAGTTGCGTGATAAACTGCCAGTTCAGGGCGCCGCCGCCCTTTACGACGATGTATCCTAAGATGAGCAGCAGCGATGCGGCAGCGACGAACGCGCACGCAAAGCTCCAAAAAATACCGGCTGCGCCGGCGATTCGGCGCGAACGATAGCTTCTCACCGGGCGCTGCGCGCTCCGCGGAAGACCGACCACATGAGCATGCGTGCGGCACCGTTGACAATGATACTCACGATCAGCAGCAACAGCCCTAGTTCGACGAGTGAACTCAAGTAAACATCGGTCGTCGCTTCGGTAAACTCGTTTGCAATCACGCTGGCCAGCGTGTACGAGGGCGCAAAGAGCGATACGGCAATCTCGGGTCGATTGCCTATCACCATCGTGGTGGCGATAGTCTCTCCCAACGCGCGTCCCAAGGCCAAAATCACCGCGCCGAATATGCCGGCGCGGGCGGCCGGCACGACCACCTTCATCATCGTCTCCCACCGCGTGGCGCCGAGCGACATGGAAGCCTCGCGCTGATCGACGGGAATCGTCGCGATCACATCGCGCGAGAACGCCGTAACGGTTGGAACAATCATCAGGGCGAGAACGACACCCGCCGTGAGCAAGCCCACACCGTACGAGGGGCCGGAAAAAATCGGCAAGAAGCCGAAGACTTTCTGCAGCGCCGGATCGATCACGGTGCGCATCGCGGGTGCTAGCACGAACAGACCCCAAAGGCCAAAAACCACGCTCGGCACGGCGGCCAGCAGCTCGATGATGAAGCTCAAAGGTCGCGCCAACGCCCGCGGCGCGAAATCCGCCAAAAAGATTGCCGCGAAGATTCCGAATACGCCGGCCAGGACGATCGCGATCAGCGAGCTGATGATCGTGCCGTAAATCAGCGGCAGCGCGCCAAATATATTGGTGATCGGGTTCCATTCCGACGTCCAAAGGAATCTGAAGCCGAATGTCTTGAGGGAGAGCAGCGAACCGCGAGTTAGCTCGATGGCCAGACCGGCGATGATCGCGAGAAATACAATCGCGGCCGCAAACAGTACGGCGACGAAGAGCCGATCGACAATCTTTGAGCCGGTTTGCGCTCCCAGCCGGCGAGCGGCCACCTTACCTAGACCTGCCTCAACCGAAACGGCCGGTGATGTAGTCTTCGGTCCGTTTGTCGGTAGGATGCGTGAAAATCGCCGCGGTCGTTCCGCTTTCGACAAGCTCGCCGAGTAAGAAGAAAGCCGTGAAGTCGGACATGCGTGCCGCCTGCTGCATCGAGTGCGTTACGATCACGACGGTGTACTCTTTTTTTAGACTGGCGATCAAATCTTCGATCCGGCTGGTCGCGATGGGATCGAGCGCCGACGCCGGCTCGTCCATCAGAATGACTTCGGGTTGGACGGCTAGTACGCGGGCGATGCAGAGCCGCTGCTGCTGCCCGCCCGAAAGATCCATCGCCGAACGATCGAGACGATCTTTCACTTCGTCCCAAAGGGCGGCCCGCCGCAAGCTTCGTTCGACCAAAGCTTCTAATGAAGCGCGGTCGTGCGCCCCGTGAATGCGCGGCCCATACGCGACGTTATCAAATATCGATTTTGGGAAAGGATTCGGCCGCTGAAAGACCATCCCGATCTTATGGCGCAGCAGCACTGGATTGACGCCGGGCGCGTAAATGTTCGTTCCGTCCAGAATCACGCGGCCTTCGACGCGGGCCCCAGGCGTGAAGTCGTGCATGCGGTTGAGCGCCCGAATGAATGTCGTCTTCCCACAGCCGGAGGGGCCGATCAGCGCAGTTACGCAATTTGCGGGAATGGCCAGCGATGCGTCTTTCACCGCCGCAAATCGGCCGTAATAGACGCTAAGATCTCCAACATCCATCTTGGATTGGTGTTCGCGCTCGGCGGCTTGCACTAAAAAGCTCATCGGCAAATCAACCGGGCGAGCGATTGGAAATGCCGGAGACGGGACCGCGGGCGCGCCAAACAAAGCCTACCTATCGTACGTAAAGCAAGGCTAAGATTATCTTAAGGCAATCTTAAGAAGTATTAAGAAACGCGCGCAATCATGGGGATGCGAATGGTGAACTGCGTTCCCGCGTCGAGTACCGACTGCACGTCGATCGACCCTTCGTGCGTTTCCACAATTTGCTTCACGATCGACAAGCCCAACCCGGCGCCGCTGATGCCGCGGGCGCGCGAACGGTCCGCCACGAAAAACCGCTCGAAAATAAAAGGCAGGTCCCGGTAGGGAATGCCGATGCCGGTGTCACCGATGACGATTTTTGCATAGCCGTCCTCCACATCCAAATCGACCGTCACCGCTCCGCCCTCCGGCGTAAACCGCAGCCCGTTGTCGATGAGGTTCACAAGAATTTGCGAAAGCTGCTGCTCGTCGGCCTCCACGATCACCGGGCGGTGCGCGTGCACATCGAGCGAGATGCGCTTCGCAGCGGCCCGCTGTTGAAAAGGCTGTAGGACCGAGCGCGTCAGCCCTTCGAGATCCACTTCGTCAATGCGGGGCGCAGGCAGACCCGACTCCGCGCGCGCCTGCTCGAGGAAACGCTGCACGAGCAGCGCCAGCCGGTCGATCTCACGCAGCGCGTGCGGAAGAAAGAGCGCCCGCGCGTCATCGTCGCCGCCTTCGACCAGCGTCTCGAGCATGAGCTTCACCGACGAGAGTGGCGTGCGCAACTCGTGCGAAACGTTCGAAAGAAACTCCTGGCGCGTTCGCTCGAGCGCCAAACGCTCGGTTTGATCTTCCGCGATGATGAGCGCGCCCGATATTTCTCCCGGCTGTTCGTCATCGCCGCGCGCGATCGTAAGCGGATAGACTGAGACCGCATAACTCCGATCCGTGCGTTTTCCGCTCACCATGAGCGGCGGCGCGGCCGCGGCTTCGCCCGCGAGCACCGCGTCTACCCGCCGCTCGAGATCGATCGACGGGATTGTTTCAATCAGGTGCAGACCCTTGGCGCGCGCGCGGTCGAAACCGAAGATTGCGGCCGCCGCGCGATTTGCAAAACGTAAACGTTTGGTTCGCCGCAGCATGATGACGCCCAGCGGCAGCGCGCGCACGAGCGCATCGAACCGATCGTCATGCCGTGTTTCGTCGCGCTCGTCGCGATCCGGCTGCGGTTCGGGCGATACGCGCGATCGTCTGAACCAGCGAATGGCGTCTACTCCTTGAAGATGTAGCCGCGGCTGCGCACGGTTACGATATGGCGCGGACTGCGCGCGTCTTCTTCAATTTTTTCACGCAGCCAGCGCACGTGCACGCTGACGGTTTGCTGTTCTCCCTCGAAATCGTAGCCCCAGACTTTGTCCAAGAGCGTCTGACGCGTAACCACGCGTCCATGATTTTCCATCAAAACGCGCAGTAGCGCAAACTCTTTGGGAGCGAGTGCTACTTCTTTGCCGCGGACGGTGACGTGCTGGCGTGATGGATCGAGGACGATTCCGCCGAGCACGATTGCCTGATCGCGATCCGATTTGGCCGGCGTCGGCCGGCGCAGACGTGCTTTTACGCGCGCTAGAAATTCGTGCAGCGCAAACGGTTTGGTAACGTAATCGTCGGCTCCCAGCTCGAGCGCGAGGACTTTGTCGATCTCCTGATCCTTTGCGGTGAGCATGATGATCGGCACCGAGCTCGTTTTGCGAATCTCTTTGCACGCTTCCATGCCGTCGAGCACCGGCAGCATGATGTCGAGTACGATCAGGTCCGGTTCTTCGTTTTGCGCCATGGCGATAGCGCTGCGCCCGTCGCTGGCGGTGACGACTTCATAACCGCTGCGCTCGAGGTTGTAGCGCAGCGTCTGCAAGATCGCCGCCTCGTCGTCGACGACGAGGATTTTCTTGTTGAAATCGGGGTGCTTGTTGAAGCTCCCCCGTTTGCTTGCTAAACTAGCGGTCATAGTAGTGTCTTTTGGAATGATTTGGCAACTCGCAATCTAATCTTCCTTTTGGCGAACGCCGCAGGCGCGCGCGCCTGCGCCCTGAGCAGGGTCGAAGGGGGCGGACGAAGGGCGAAGGCGGCATGCCGGAGGACAACCATGCTGGCACCGGTCCGTAGACCGACATTCGACGAACTCAACTTATCGACGGGAAAGCGCGTGCGGCTGCACCGCTTCATGTACGAGCACGGGCCGGCAAACGGCACGCTGATGCTGCTGCCGATCGATCAGGGGCTCGAGCACGGGCCAATCGATTTTTTCAGCAACCCGGAGTCGATCGATACCGATTGGATTTACCGGCTGGCGGTCGCGGGAAATTTCTCGGGGATGGCGCTCCACGTCGGCTTGGCCGAAAAGTACCACAAGCCATACGCCGGCAAGGTGCCGCTCATTCTCAAGATCAACGGCAAGACAAACATACCGCCCGACGATGACGCCTTCAGTTCGCTCACCGCTTCGGTTGAAGATGCGGTTCGTTTGGGTGCCGACGCGGTCGGTTACACGCTGTATGTCGGCAGCCCGGCACAGGACGTCGACATCGCGCAATGTAGCGACGTCCGCCGCGACTGCGAGCGCTACGGGATGCCGTTTGTAATTTGGGCTTATCCACGCGGAGCAGCGGTCAAAGCCAAGGGTGGAATCGATTCGCTCTATGCCATCGACTATGCGGCGCGCGTTGCGTGCGAGATGGGCGCCGACGTCATCAAACTCAACGTTCCCAAGTGGGACGCTGCGACGGCTGCTGCGATGCCGAAACCCTACAACACCTTGGAGCTGTCGGAGCTGGATGGATTGCACAAAGTCGTGAAATCGGCTGGCCGCTCGCTGGTATTAGTTTCCGGCGGCAGCAAGATGGGTGACGAAGATACGCTTCACAAAGCGAGGATTGCGATGGAAGCGGGCTGCGTCGGCCTGATCTTCGGCCGCAACATGTGGCAGCGCGATTGGGACGATGCGCTGGCGGTGGCCGGACGCATGCATGAAGTGATGAAAGGTTATGGACAATAAACGCCGTCCTGAGCCTGTCGAAGGGGTCGAGGATCGCGTCAACGCCGCGCTCGATAAAGTTCGCCCCGGCATTCAAATGGATGGCGGCGAAGTTTGGCTCATCAAGGTCGAAAATGAAACCGCGTTTGTGCAAATGTTGGGCGCATGCGGTGGTTGCCCGGCCTCAAATATGACGTTGAAAGGCGCGATCGAGCAAGTCGTGTGCGCCGACGTTCCCGAAATCAAAGAAGTAGTACAGGTTTAGCCGCTCACTCGAGCGGTGGAATCGAACGCAGCCACGCGCCATTCTTCTGCTCCGCCGCGACGCGTTCGCGAACTGCCCGTATAAATGGTGCAGGCAGCGCGCGACGCAACTCGCGCACCTGCATTGCTTTAGCGCAATCGCGGTCTTTCCACGCTTGCGCCGCCAGTTCGGGCCACAGGCACACGCTGCCCGAAATGCATCCCGCCAAGTCCTCGGCTAAAACTTCGGGCAAGAATTCCTCGGAGCCCGGAAATAGTGCGAACCCGCTATGGCGAGCGTGCAGGTCGCGTTCCAAAGCGAGGTCGTTGGAGCTGTCTTTCATTCCGCCGATCGCGCCCGGAAATTCGGCGAGCAGCTTGTCGACGAGATCGGCATGAAACGTAATGCCGCTCATACGCGGAAAATTGTAGAGGAAGATTTCGCCTTTAGGCGGCTGCGCCGAGCGCAAGAGCACGTCGAAGAACTGTACGATTCCCGCGTCGGAGATGTCGCGATAGTAAAACGGCGGAATCACCAATGCCGCGTTAAAACCGAACTCGAACGCCGCCCTCGTCAACGTAATGGCGTCGTGCAACGCGGTCGCGCCGGTTCCAACCATGAGTTGCTTGTGGGGCAAGCCGCCGGCCACGGATTCCATGAACCGCAGGCGATCGGCGACGGCGATCGACATCGCTTCACCGGTCGTCCCTAGAATGTTTAGGCCGTCGCAGCCCCGATCCAACAGCGAACGGTAATAGGGAATCGCAAGCGCAGCATCGGGCTTATGCTCGCGATCGAACGGCGTCAGTGTTGCGGAATAGATGCCGTGAATGCCACGATCTCGTTTTGTTCGCGATGGTTTGTCCAAAAACGCCTGCCGTCATAGGCTAACGCCCGGGCTCTGAACGGCACGCGGGCAATATCTTCGGAACTGACTTTTCCGTTCCGCGCGTCGATGCGGGTTAGGAAATACTCTTCGCTCTCTTCGTCGTCGGTGGTAATAAGATAAAAATAGCCTTCGGCAATCACCAATCCGCAGATGTCATGCGGCGCAGGTATCGGCGTGCCGGGGTGCCCGGCGTCATCAAGCGAAATGATCTTCCGGTTGTAAAACTGACTGACGTACAGCAAATCGCCGTCGTAACCCAAGAACGAGCCGGTGTCCTCGGGGCACGGAATCGCCCCTTCCTTTCGAAAACCGTGGCCGGGCACGAACTTGCGGATGATGCGATGATCCTCTTCAGTTTCGCTGCACACGACCCGCAACTCGTCGCCGACCGAAACCATGCCGATCGGCCGGCCTGGGGCTTGTGCTTCTTCACGCACAGCCCACGTTCGCGGGTCGATCGCATAGAGGCGCTGCGTTTCGAGCGAGCCCATCCACAACAGCTCGCCATCGAAGGCCAACGATTGCGGACGCGGGGCCGGCGACGGCCGCCGCGCAACTTCTTCTATGGCCTCGATTGTCGTCTCCATTACGGATAGAGTCCGCGGAGTTTGGTGGCCTCGGCGACGCGCGCGACTGCGACGGAATACGCGCCGCGCCGCATGTCGATGCTGTGACGCTGCGCCTGATCGTTGGTTTCCTTGAACGCGCGCACCATCTTCCGCTTGAGCCGCTCGTTGATTTCGTCTTCCTCCCAGAAGTTTTCCTGAAGATCTTGGACCCACTCGAAATATGAGACGCTCACGCCGCCCGCATTCGCAAGAATATCGGGCAGCACCATGATGCCGCGCTCGAACAGAATTGCGTCGGCGTCGGGCATCGTCGGGCCGTTGGCAGCTTCGGCCACGATCTTCGCGCGAATGCGCAGCGCATTATCTTTCGTAATCACTTTTTCAAGGGCGGCCGGCACGAGCACATCGCAGTCGTACTCCAGCACGTCTTTGTTGTTGATCCGGTCGCCGCCGGTAAAGCCGACCACCGAGCCGGTTTCGGCCTTATGCGCCATTATACCGGCGACGTCTAGGCCCTTGGGATTGGCCACTCCGCCTTTAGAATCCGTAACGGCAACGATGGAATAGCCGCGCTGCGACATGAGTTCCGCGGCATACATGCCAGCATTTCCAAAACCTTGCACGGCAACGCGCGCGCCTTCAATCGTGAGGCCCAGTGTTTGCATCGCCTCGTCGACGACATACAGGCAACCGCGCGCGGTCGCTTTGTCGCGTCCGAGCGAGCCGCCGATCGCGACCGGCTTACCGGTCACGACGCCGGGAACCGAGTAGCCCTTTTGCATCGAATACGTGTCCATGATCCACGCCATGATTTGCGGCGTCGTGTAGACGTCGGGCGCGGGAATATCTTTTTCGGGACCGATGATAATCGAGATTTCGCTCGTAAAGCGGCGCGTCAGGTTCTCGAGCTCTTGCATCGACATCGTTCGCGGATCGCAGATTACGCCGCCCTTCGCGCCGCCGAACGGGATGTTTACGAGCGCGCATTTCCACGTCATCCACATCGCCAGCGCTTTGACTTCGTCCAGCGTCACGTCGGGATGAAAGCGGATGCCGCCTTTGGTCGGACCGCGCGACATGTTATGCTGAACGCGAAATCCTTTGAAAATCTTCGTCGTGCCGGTATCCATACGTACGGGCACGGAGACTTCGAGAATGCGCTTCGGCTCGCGCAAAAACCCATGCATCGACTCGTTTAAACCAATCAAACGGGCGACGTCGTCGAGCTGCTGCTGAGCCATCTGCCAGACATTTTCGGATGACGAAACGGCAGAGAGATCCAAGGCCATACTTCTTGTGACTCCTTCGGCTAGTGTGTTTGCGCGCAGCGTCCGCAATACCAGACTACCGCGCCTTCTACAGTGACTGGAACCATATGTTCGCGCACTCCCCGGCGTCCGCATCGCGCGCAAGAATACGTCTTGCCGATCGGAGCCGCTAGTTGTTTCTCACCGCGCGTCATAACATATGCGACCACCAAAATCACCACGAGCACCGTGAGCGGAGCCCACGCAAAGAACTCGGTGATAAGCTGGCTCGAAATCATGCGAAACTGGGGATTCGCTCACCCGTCGCTCCATCCTGGCGGCATCGCCGCGACGTCTTGGTGCCGGGGCTTCCCGAAAATTTGCAACTTTTTTGAGCCGGCCCGGGAAGCCCCGGCGCCGAGACGACGTGCGGTCAGCGCATGCGGCGATAGATTGGGAAAACGTCGTCTACTTTTTTGAACGCGCCTTCGTGCGGCGTGGAGTGCAGCGACTCGGACGAGCTCAAGCAAATGAAGCCGAAACGCGAGAGGCTCTGCAAGAAGAGGTTGTGCACGCGGTATTGCAGCGTCTTGTTGAATTGCGGTAAGACGCCGCGTGCGACGATCGCGTGGAACTCGTTCAGCGAAGCGTCCGTTGCCAAGCTGTGGGTGGCGAAGATGAGATTGCGCGCCAGCGTGTCGTGGAATTTCACTTTGCCGTCGGCGTACTCGGAAAAGTCGGTCACGGACTTGCGGCCGCCGCTCGACACGTAGTCGTTGGAGAATTCTTCCAGCGAGGGCACCTCAAAGACGCCTTCGCGCGCCTGCGCCAGGGCGAGATCGCTTAAATCGGTTGCGTAGAGCATGCACCGGTCGAGCAGCTCTTCTTCGAACAGGATCGCAAGCATCGTGTACACGTCTTCGCCCGTCGAGCATGCCGGAAACCAGAGCCGCGCGAACGAGTAGGTTCGCAGAAATGTGACGACGCGCTGGCGGATCGCGCGGAAGTAATCGGGCGCGCGGAACAGCCGGTTCGAATTGGTGGACATCGCGAACACGAAACGTCGTAGCGCGTCCTCGTCGTGCAGGAAGCGTTCTTGCAACCCCGAGATCGTGTCGACATTCTCCGCGCGCATGCGTTCGGCAACGCGCCGTTTTAGCGTTCCCGGCGCGTAGTCGCGAAAATCGTAACCGCGCCAACGCAGCATCGCCTCAAGCAAGAGCGACAGCTCAATGCTGGCGAGTTCGTCGGCGTGATTGCGATCGGCGGCCGGCGTCGAGGCCGGCCGCTCCTCGATTATCACCTGTTGAGCCATACCCGCAGCAGCGAGATGATCTGATCCGTGTCGACCGGCTTGCTGATGTATTCAGACGCACCGGCGGCGATCGAACTTTCGCGGTCGCCCTTCATGGCTTTAGCAGTGAGCGCAATGATCGGCAGATTCGCAAACCGCGTATTTGCGCGGATGCGCCTGATCGTCTCGTAACCGTCCATTTCCGGCATCATGATGTCCATCAGCACGATGTCGATCGACGGATCTTGCATCAGTTTGTCGATGCCTTCCTGACCGCTTTCAGCACCGACCGGCAGCAGGTGATGGCCCTCCAGCGCCGTGCTCAGCGCGAAGATATTGCGCGCGTCGTCATCGACGATCAGCACCTTTTTGTTTTCGAGCGTGGCCGTCCCCAGCGGCGGTATATCGCTCGATCGCTTGGCCGCGGGCAGCCGCGCTTCGACTTGATGCAAGAAGAATCGCGTTTCGTCCAGCAGGCGCTCGGGCGACATCGCATCCTTCACGATGACCGCCTCGCTGAGTTTGCTGAGCTTCGTTTCTTCTTGCCGCGTCAGTTCGCGGCCAGTGTACACGACGATCGGTGTGCGCGCGTGTTCGGCCTGCGTGCGGATCCGTTCGATCAATTGATCTCCCGGAATGTCGGGTAAACCGAGATCCACGACGATGCAATCGAACTTCCCGGTATTGAGCGCTTCGATCGCCTCGTCCCCGGAGCGGACCGCCGTGACGGCCACTTCGCCGCTTCCGATCAAATTCACCATCGCGTTGAGTTGCGTGATGTCGTCTTCGATCACCAGAAGATTCTTGGTACGCCGGTCTGCGAACCCGAGCAGATTGTCGAACGTCTCGGTGAGCGCTTCTTCGGTCACCGGCTTGCGCAAGTGCGCGATCGCGCCCGCGTCCAGTGCGCGCTGCCATTGCTCCTCACCGGAGATCACGTGGACGGGAATGTTTGACGTGGACGCATCGCGCTTGAGATCGGCCAGCAACTTCCAGCCGTCGACATCCGGTAAACCGATGTCGAGCGTTATCGCGTCCGGCAGATATTTCTTGGCGAATGAAACGCCTTCGGCTCCGCTCAGTGCGACAACGGCTTTAAATCCGCGGTCGCGCGCCAGCCCGAGCAGAATGCGGGCGAAGATCGCGTCGTCTTCGATGATCAGCAACACCCGGTCGGTGCTTTCGATCTTGTCGCGATCGTCTGAGATCGCCTCGAGCGACGGCGACATCTCCAAACTGCGCGCAGCCGCGGCCTCGGCAAATTCGCCTCCGTCGCGCGGCTGATGGGCTTCGCCGATCAGGCCGAACGGACGCGCGCCAAAGATGCCTGCGGCGCGCTCGAGCGGATGGTAGAACGTGAACGTGCTGCCTTCTCCGATCGTGCTTTCCACGCCGATCTCGCCGCCGAGCAAACCCGCAATTTCACGGCTGATGGCCAGCCCGAGCCCCGTGCCTCCGAATTTGCGCGACGTGCCCATGTCGGCTTGCTGGAAGGCTTCGAAGATCACGTTGAACTTGTCGGGCGGAATCCCGATACCGCTGTCGCTGACGGCGAAAGCCACCGCCGGGCCCTTGATCGATGAAAGGCGGTGCTCTTTGACCAGCGCGATTTCGAGCGTCACGCAGCCCTCGGTCGTGAATTTAAACGCGTTGGAAAGCAGGTTCTTGAGGATCTGCTGCAGCCGCGTTGCGTCGGTGAGCAATTTCTCGGGAACGTCATCGTGACGCTTGATTTCGAAGTTCAGCGCCTTGTCGGCCGCAACTTGGCTAAACGTCCGGACGACGTCTTCCTCAATGGTGTCGAACGGAATCTCTTGCAGATCGATCGAGGTTGTACCCGATTCGATCTTCGACAGATCGAGGATGTCGTTGATGAGCGTGAGCAGATCCGTGCCGGCCGCGCGAATCGTCTGCGCGAACTCGATCTGCTTGTTCGTCATGTTTCCTTCGGGGTTGTCCGCGAGCTGCTTCGAGAGAATCAGCAGCGAGTTAAGCGGCGTGCGCAGTTCGTGCGACATATTAGCCAAAAACTGCGACTTGTACTTGGACGTGAGCGCCAGCTGTTCGGCTTTCTTTTCGAGCTCTTGCCGCGCTTCGTCGATTTCCCGCGTGCGGCGCTCGATTTCTTCGTTGCGTTCTTGCAGCAGCCGCGAACGCTCTTCCAATTCGTCGTTGGTTTGCTGCAGTTCCATCTGCTGGCTTTGCAGCTCGTTGGTCAGCGCTTGGGACTGCTTGAGCAGTTCCTCGGTACGCATCGTCGCGCCGATCGTATTGAGAATGATGCCGACCGATTCGGTCAGTTGATCGAAGAACTGCAGCTGCGTCTCGTTGAACCGCTCGGTCGAAGCAAGCTCGATGACGGCTTTGACTTCGCCCTCGAACAGCACCGGCAGAACGATCAGCGAGAGCGGTTTTGTTTCGCCCAGGCCGGACCCGATCGACATGTAGTCGGCCGGCACTTCGGTGAGCAGAATGCGTTGGCGCTCGACCAGGCATTGCCCGACGAGGCCTTCGCCTTCGCGAATCGTGCGTTGCGCGGCTTTCTTCTTGCTGACCGCGTAGCTGGCCATTAAGCGCAGCACTTGTTCATCGCCAATCGGCTCGTTTACGTAGAATGCGCCGGAATATGCGTTGACCAGCGGAGCGATCTCCGACATGATCATCTTGCTGACCGTCTTACTGTCGCGCTGGCCTTGCAGCATGGCCGTGAACCGCGCCACGTTCGTCTTGAGCCAGTCTTGCTCGGTGTTCTTACGCGTGGTGTCGCGCAAGTTTTGAATCATTTCGTTGACGTTGCGCGTGAGTTCGGCGACTTCGCCGCGCGCCTCGACCTGAACCGCGCGCGAGAGGTCGCCCTTGGTAACGGCCGTGGCAACTTCGCCGATGGCGCGAATCTGCGACGTGAGCTGCGCCGCCAACTGGTTCACAGAGTCCGTGAGGTCGCGCCACAAGCCCGCAGCGCCCGGAACCTGGGCCTGACCGCCCAACTTTCCTTCGAATCCCACTTCGCGCGCGACGGTCGTGACTTGGTCCGCAAACGTCGCGAGCGTGTCGATCATGAAGTTAATCGTGTCGGCGAGCTGCGCGATTTCGCCCTTTGCTTCAAGGGTCAACTTGCGTTTGAGGTCGCCGTTGGCGACCGAGGTAACGATCTGCGCGATGCCGCGCACTTGGTTCGTAAGGTTTGCGGCCATCGAGTTGACGTTGTCGGTCAAGTCCTTCCACGTGCCGCTGACGCCGGGGACCTGCGCTTGACCGCCCAGTTTACCTTCGGATCCAACTTCGCGCGCGACGCGTGTGACTTCGGACGCGAACGCGTTCAGCTGGTCGACCATCGTGTTGATCGTGTCTTTGAGCTCGAGAATCTCGCCGCGCACGTCGACGGTGATCTTCTTCGAAAGATCGCCGAGCGCCACGGCCGTCGTCACCTTCGCAATGTTGCGAACCTGCGAGGTGAGGTTCGAAGCCATCGTGTTCACTGAGTCCGTGAGGTCTTTCCACGTGCCGGCAACGCCGCGCACGAACGCTTGTCCGCCCAAGCGGCCTTCGGAACCGACTTCGCGCGCGACGCGCGTGACTTCCGATGCAAATGCGTTCAGCTGGTCGACCATCGTGTTGATCGTGTTCTTGAGTTCCAGAATCTCGCCGCGGACGTCGACGGTGATCTTCTTCGACAAGTCGCCGTTGGCGACGGCCGTCGTCACTTCGGCGATATTGCGCACCTGGTTGGTGAGGTTCGACGCCATCGAGTTCACGGAGAGCGTCAAGTCGCGCCACGTGCCGCTGACGCCGGCAACCTCGGCTTGGCCGCCGAGTTTACCTTCGGAGCCGACTTCGCGCGCGACGCGCGTGACTTCCGACGCGAACGCGTTCAGCTGATCGACCATCGTGTTGATCGTGTTCTTGAGTTCCAGAATTTCGCCGCGCACGTCCACGGTGATCTTCTTCGAAAGATCGCCCTTGGCAACGGCGGTCGTCACTTCGGCGATGTTACGCACTTGGTTCGTGAGGTTCGAGGCCATGAAGTTCACGGACTCGGTCAAATCGCGCCACGTGCCGCTGACGCCCGCGACCTGAGCTTGTCCGCCCAGTTTACCTTCGGATCCGACTTCGCGCGCGACACGCGTGACTTCGGATGCGAATGCGTTCAGCTGGTCGACCATCGTGTTGATGGTGTTTTTGAGTTCGAGGATCTCGCCGCGAACGTCGACCGTGATCTTGCGCGACAAGTCGCCTTTGGCGACGGCGGTCGTCACGTCGGCAATGTTGCGCACTTGCGACGTCAAGTTCGATGCCATCCGGTTGACGGAGTCGGTCAAGTCTTTCCACGTGCCGCTAACGCCTTTGACGTCGGCCTGGCCGCCGAGCTTGCCTTCGGAGCCGACTTCGCGCGCGACGCGCGTCACTTCTCCGGCGAAGGCGTTCAGCTGGTCGACCATCGTGTTGATCGTGTTCTTGAGTTCCAGAATCTCGCCGCGAACGCTAACCGTGATCTTACGCGACAGGTCGCCCTTGGCGACGGCGGTCGTCACGTCGGCGATGTTGCGGACCTGCGACGTCAAGTTGGCCGCCATGAAGTTCACCGACTCGGTGAGGTCCTTCCACGTGCCGCTGACGCCCGCGACCTGCGCTTGGCCGCCCAATATCCCTTCGGAACCGACTTCGCGCGCGACGCGCGTGACTTCCGAAGCGAACGCGTTGAGCTGGTCGACCATCGTGTTGATCGTGTTCTTGAGTTCGAGAATTTCGCCGCGCACGTCGACTGTGATCTTCTTCGAAAGATCGCCTTTTGCAACGGCGGTCGTGACTTCGGCGATGTTACGAACTTGCGACGTCAGGTTCGACGCCATGAAGTTCACCGACTCGGTGAGGTCCTTCCACGTGCCGCTGACGCCTTGCACCTCGGCTTGGCCGCCCAGTTTGCCTTCGGAGCCGACTTCGCGCGCGACGCGCGTGACTTCCGATGCGAACGCGTTCAACTGATCGACCATCGTGTTGATCGTGTTTTTGAGTTCGAGAATTTCACCGGCGGCTTCGACGGTGATCTTACGCGACAAGTCGCCCTTGGCGACGGCCGTCGTCACGTCCGCAATGTTGCGCACCTGTGACGTCAAATTTCCCGCCATCGTATTCACGGAGTCGGTCAAATCTTTCCACGTACCGGAAACGCCTTTGACGCTGGCCTGCCCGCCGAGTTTTCCTTCCGAGCCGACTTCGCGCGCAACGCGCGTCACTTCGGAGGCAAACGCGTTCAGCTGATCGACCATCGTATTAATCAGCTTGGCAGACCGCAAGAACTCGCCGCGCAACGGACGGCCGTCGATGTCAACCGGAATGCGTTGCCCCAGATCGCCCTGCGCCACCGAACCCAATACGCGATTGGTTTCGGCCATCGGCGCGGTTAAGTCGTCGATCAGATGATTGTAGGCGTCGGCTTGGTCTTTCCAACCCCCCGTAGCTTCAGGCAGCACCGCGCGTTCCGAAACGCGCCCCTCACGGCCGACGACGCGGCTGACGCGGATGATCTCGCGCAGCATGTGCTGCTTGATCGCCACGCAGGCGTTGAACGCTTCCGCGATCTCCGCGTTTATGCCGGCGCCGCGCACCGGCATACGAACGCTGAATGTTCCGTCGCGAAAGGCACGCAGCGCGTTGAGCAGCTTGCGGTCCTGGGTCGAACCGTTTGCCGAATGTGCCTTCGTCGCGCCGTTTGTAAGCGTCTTACCGTTACGCGCGGATTTCGAACGTGCCGTTATCGCCATATAATGAAAGTGCTCCGTGGTGGATGCGGCTGACTTCCTCATTGCCCGTTTCGTCCATTGCCAAACTTGGGCTTGCCAGGTTTAGCAGGCGGGCGCCGGGGGCAGAACCCAGAAATGCCGGGCATCTATGCTTGAGCGCGGCGACGTTCGCCATTCCCAGGCACTCGAGCTGCTGGCCGACGCGAGCCGGCTGCTAGCTTCATCATTTGAGTTATCGGCAACCCTGCCGAAGGTAGCGCAACTGTGCGTTGAGCGGCTGGCCGACTATTGCGCTATTGCCGGGAGCGAGCGTGAGGACGAAGAGTTCTTCTTCGAAGCCGGGCATGGCAAGAAACTGCGCCTGCGGCGCGGCGACCCGGGGCAAATCGAGAGCGGCCTTCGCTCGCGAGGCTACGCGAACGTCCTCATCGTTCCGCTGCCGGGGCGGCATGCGAGCCTCGGGCTCCTCGTGCTGGCTACGCGCGAAGCCACGCGCTTCGACGACGCCACCCTGAAGATCGCCGAGATACTGGGCCTTCAGCTGGCCAACGCGCTGGACCAGGCCACGCTGTTCGAGCGGACTCATCAGATCGCCGACAGGCTCCAGCGGGCGCTGCTGCCCGCTAGCTTTCCGCGCGTTCCCGGCGGTCAACTCGACGGAGCGTACCGCCCCGCAAGCGAGGAAGCCGAGGTTGGCGGCGATTGGTACGATGCATTCGAGCTGCCGGATCACCGCGTCGCCATCTCCATGGGCGACGTCGCCGGCCACGGCCTCGAGGCTGCCACAATCATGGGCGAGGTGCGCATCGCCTTGCGAGCGGCCGCGGTGGGTGAACGATCTCCGGCGGCAGTGCTCGAGCAGATCAACAGCGTCACGAATCTGCGCAGCGGCATCGGCATGGTCACCGCGATCTTCGGTTATTACGATCCGGCCAATCGCGAACTCACCTACGCTGTCGCAGGCCATCCGCCGCCGGCGCTAATCATCGAGGGCGGCTTCGCCGGATATCTGCCGGGCGGCGGGGTACCGCTCGGAATCGGCAGCGAGATCGGGACCCGCGATTGGGTAATCACGCTGCCGCCGCGCAGCTGGGTCGTTTTTTATACCGACGGGATGACCGAATACGAACGCGATGTCATCGCCGGCGAAGAGCGGCTGCTCGAAGCCAGCGTGCGCGCCTGCGAATCCGATCCCGAGAACCCGGCGATCGCACTCCAGGAACGAATCTTCAGCGCGTCGGTCAATCGCGACGACGCGGCGACGCTGGCGCTCTCCTGTTTCGACGGACCGGTTCCCAAACGGATGGAGTTTTCCGCAATCCCCATGACTGCGCCGATCGTGCGCGCGATGGTCAACCGGTTTTGCGATCAAAACAAGCTGTCCGACGATCAGCGTTTCGCGCTGACGTCTTCCATCGGCGAAGCCATTGCCAATGCGGTCGAGCATGCGTATCGCGGCCAGGAGACCGGCAAGCTCGAATTACGGTTGAGCGCGCAAAACGATTGCATCACGGTAGACGTTCAGGACCATGGGCAATGGCGTCCCTTCGAACGCCGCGACGATCGCGGGCGCGGAATGCTGCTGATGCACGACCTGATGGATCGCGTCCGGATCAACTCCGCGCAGCACGGCACCTGTCTGAGCATGGTGCTGAACCTGCGCGAGCCGGCCTAACTACTCAGCAGCGCGCAACACCAGCGCGGCGTTGATGCCGCCGAAGCCCGACGAATTCGACAAGACCACGCGTGCTTTCACATCGATCGTCTCGCGCGAACAGCGGATCGGACATTCATCGTCGATGCGCTCCAAATTGACGGCGCCGGGAATCACGCCGTCGCGCATGCTCATCGCTGCGATCGCGATCTCCCACGCGCCGGTGGCGCCCAGCGCGTGACCGTGCTGGCCTTTGGTCGCCGAGACGGGAATCTCCGACAATCGTTTTCCGAAAATTCGTTCGTAAGCGAGCGCCTCCGCGCGATCGCCTAAACGCGTCGACGATCCGTGCGCGTTGATAGCCTCGACCTCGCCGGGCGAAATGCGGGCTTCGTCGAGCGCGCGCTGCATCGCGCCGGCCGTCTGCGAACCGTCCGCGAGCGGCGCCGACATGTGAAACGCATCGTTTGACGTGCCGAAACCGGTGATCTCCCCATAGATGTGTGCGTCGCGCCGCACCGCGTCTTCATAACGCTCGAGGACGAACATGCCCGCACCCTCACCCATAACGAACCCATCGCGATCCGCGTCGAACGGGCGGCTCGCGCCGGCCGGATCCTCGTTGCGCGTAGACATTGCGCGCGCCACCGTAAAAGCGCCGAAGGTAAGCGGCGCGAGCGGCGCTTCGATGCCTCCCGCCAGCGCCGACCGTACGTCGCCGCGTTTTACAGCGCGGTAAGCCTCGCCGATCGCGATCGCGCCCGCGGCGCATGAATCGGAGTTCGCGATGGTTGGTCCCGTGATGCCGAATTCGATCGCGACGTTGCTTGCGGCTGCTCCGCCGAAGACCGAGATCGTCAGCAGCGGCCGGACCGAACGCAAACCTTCGCGGTGAAAAGCTTCGATCTGCTCTTCCGCGAACGTCAAGCCTCCAAGCGCCGAACCCGTATACACGCCGATATCGGCGCCGGTGCCGTCGACCGAGAAACCGGCGTCTTCAACCGCCAGTTTCGCCGACGCGACCGCCAATTGCGAGAAACGGTCGGTCCACTGTATGCGGCGCTTCGCGAGAAAGTCGGACGGATCGAAATCGTCGATCTGCGCTGCCACGCGCGACGGAAAGCCCTCGCAGTCAAAGCGCGTAAGCGGCGCGACCGCAACGCGGCCTGCCAGCAGGTTCTCCCAAAAAGTGCGCGCGCCGGCTCCGAGCGGCGTAATCATGCCCATGCCGGTGATCGCCACGCGATGCGTTTCAGCCATCGCTTCCCTCCGCTAACGCCTTCATCCGGCGCAGCGTTCGCGTAGCAACGTGATCGATAAAAAATTTCCCGATGATCCAGTCCATGGGAAAACGCAGGCTGGCTCGATGATCGATCGAGACGCGCGTCCCGCCGGCCACCGGCTCGAAACTCCACACGACGTCCATCCCTTTGGTCCAGCCCGCGAGGTGGTGAAAGCGAATCGAGGGCGTGAGCGGATCGTTGGTCTGCTCCGCGCGCCAGCGCACCGGAATCCCGCTGCGGCGGGCGGCCATTTCCACAACCGTCCGTTCGCCCGCGCGCTGCAACACGCGTACGTACCGGTAGTGGGGCAGATATTCCGGCCAATGTTCGGTGTCGGAAGCATAACGATAGACGCGTCCGGGCGAAGCGCGAATAACGATCTCGTTGCGCGCGAACATCAGGCGACCAGCCTCAGCAGGTTGCTGAACCTTAATGCCGGTTCGAGCGGTCCGCACCCCGCAATTGCGTCGATCAAGAGTTGCGCTCGTCCGGGATCGCGTTCCAAGTTGCGCGCCGCGCGTTTCGAAAGTGCGGCCGAACGCACGACCGAACGCACGATGCGCGCCAAGCGATTGCGCTGGCGCATTTCGCGCGTCAAATCCGCTTCATAACCGCGCTGTGCCGAACGAGCCGCCGCAGGAGTATCGAGCGCTGATACGATCGTTTGCGCCGCTGCGATGCCGGCAAGCAACGCTAGGTACACGCCCTGGCCGGTAAACGGGTCGATGAAGCCGGCTGCGTCGCCGGCAAGCAGCACGCGCCCCGCCCTTACTCCGCGCGTGGCGTGCGCGAGCGGACCGACCGCGACGCGTTTGCCCTCCAAGCGCGCGTCGGCGAAACGCGAAGCGTTACCGCTCAACTCGCGAGCGCGTTCTCTGATAAAGCTGTCTACGTCGTTCTTGCGGGCAGCGAGGTCGTTTTCGCGCACGATCACCATAACATTTGCGCGCGCCGCATCGAACGGGTTTACCGCAAAGTAGCTGCTGCCCTCCACGAACATCTCGACGAAGGGCTCCAAATCGCCGAATCCCGCATAGTGGCCCCCAAGTGCGAAACGCTGGATGCCTCGCTGCGGCATCGTCAAACCCAATTTCTTTGCAACCATCGAATGAGCGCCGTCCGCACCGATAACAAAGCGCGCTCGGATTGCGCGCGTTTCACCGTCGGGTTCCCGAACGGTCAGCGTGCGGCCGGTTTCTTCTTCCGTAAGGTCCTCGAGACGCGCGTGCGAGAAACGAGCGCCGGCGGTGATCGCCGACCGCAATAATGCATCGTCGAGTTGCGCGCGCGGCAGCGCCCATCCGGGTTGCGAAAAGCGCAGCTCCACGCGAACGCCGTTTCCGGATAACCGGATTCCGCGCAGCGGCGCGGCTGCGCCGACGAGGTCCCTTTCCACACCGAGCGTTCGCAGCTGCGCAACGGCGCCGGCGCTCAGATATTCGCCGCACGCTTTGGGGCGCGGAAATTGGGACCGGTCGATCACGAGCGTTTCTAAGCCCGCGCGTGCAAGCGTCAGCGCCGCGCTCGAACCGGCGGGTCCGCCGCCGACGACGGCGACGTCAACCATCCGACACTACCATGCGATAAAACGGCGTCAGCCGTACGCGCGGATTACTCCAGCCCGCGTCGCTTGCGAGTTGGATGACTTCGCACGGCGTGTAAGCGCGCAACACCGAGAGCGGCGCGTCGTGCCGCGTCAAGCGATTTCGCGTGAAGATCGAAACCAGCAGCGACGCCCCGGCCCAAGCCAAGCGCGATCGCCGTAGGTCGGTAACGACCGGCGCCAACCGCGCGACGCGGCGAAGTTCGCGCAACAGCGCGACGGCCGCCGGCGGGTCGCAGTGGTGCAAGGTCAGATTGCACATGGCGACGTCGAAACTCGCATCTTCAAAAGGAAGCCCGGCGCCGTTCCCGACCACGAAGTTCAACGCCGGATCGCCGTGCCGCCGTCGTGCGATCTGCAACACGTCAGGGCTGGTATCCACGCACGTAACTCGCAGCTCTTTGCCCTTCGCGCGCGCTTCGCGCGCCAGCGCATGCGCGATATCCGCCGATCCGCAGCCGACGTCCACGATCGTGCGCGGATCGAGCAAATGCACCGCCGATCCAATGGCGCTCAAGCCGCCGAGGAAGCGGTTTGCCTTTTCGATGTCGCGAAAATTTTCTTCGAGTTCGCCGATAGACTCGACGGTGTCGTCGAGAAGTTCGCGTCCTGCTGCACGCAGCACGGACCCTACTTTCTACTTCTTAAAATACTCGGCGTTGATGGCGGTGTAGTTCTGCCACTTTTCGGGGACGTCCGAGTCCGCAAAAATCGCTTCGACCGGGCATGCCGAAACACACGCTCCGCAGTCGATGCAGACCTCGGGATCGATGTACAGCATCGTGTCCTCTTCTTTACCGTGAATGCAATCGACGGGACAAACGTCTATGCACGATTTGTCCTTCGTACCTATGCACGGCTCGGTAATGATGTAGGCCATGCCGTCGTATTACGCAGGGGGCGCCGGGGCCTCCCCCTCAAACGACCGTTCGTCGCCCCGAGAAAGCCCTCAATATCAGCAAAAGTATCACCGCGCCGATCAGCGCGTAGATGAAACTCCACAACGGGTCGAGCCCGCCGTGTCCGAATTGACGGTAAATGAAACCGCCGATCAGCGCGCCGACGATGCCGACGATGATGTCGGTCAACACGCCGCCGCCGACGGCTCCCGGCACGAGCCAGCGAGCAATGAGGCCCACGATGAGCCCGAAGATGATCCAAACGATGATGGTCCAGAGCATGGGACGAGTTTACCACGACTTGGGCGACCTAAACGAGCCCCGCCTCGCTCTGCCCGAGGGCGCCCGTCACGCGGAGTGTACGGCGATGCGTTGAAGGCGGCATGATGACAAAAGCCTTGGCCGCGACCGCGCTTGCGGGCGCGCTCTTCCTCCCGGTCCCCAGTCTGGCTGCCGGCACCGCGCAAACGACGATCGCTGCGAACGGAGAGGCGACCGTCTCCGCGCCGCCCGATATCGCCGTCGTTTCATTCGCCATTTCGAGCCACGGTTCGACCGCCGAGCAAGCGACCTCGGCAAGCAATACCGTCTACGCCCGCTTCAACACGGGCATGCATGCGATCGGCATTGCCGCAGCCGACGTAAGAACGACGAGCTACAACCTCAACCACGTTCCGCCGCCGCCCCCTTGCCCGCAAATCGAGGCGCAGTCCCGGATACTTCCGCCGAACGCGGAGGTCGCGCAGAGCTATCCGCAGTGCGTGCGAGATCCGCAAACCTGGGGCTATTTCGTCACCCGCTCCGTAAGCGTTACCGTTCACCATTTGGAGCTCGTCGGAAAAGCGATCGATACGGCCGTTGCGGCGGGCGTGAACAACGTCGATGGCGTCGAGTACGGGATCTCAAACACGAAATCGTTTTTCCTCCGCGCGCTCGCTCAAGCGATCGTCTCAGCCCGAGCCGAAGGCGACGTCATGGCGCAAGCGGCCGGCCTGCACATCGTGCGCGTACAGTCGATAAACAGCTCGAACCCGGTGCCGCTCCGCGCGGTCTCACCAATGATGTCGCGAGCGATGGGCGTCTTTGCGGCGCCGACTCAAATCTCGCCGCCCTCAAGCCTAGACGTCACCGCGAACGTCACCGTCGTCTATCTCGCCCAGCCCTAAGCGAAACTCGCCGCTCTGCCGAAGGGTAGGAAGTGGCGATGACCGGCACATGTGAACTCTGCGGCCTGCGGCCGGCGAGCGTCCGCGAAGGCAAGAACAACCTTTGTCCGTCTTGCGCGGCGCGGCGCCGCGCCACCAAGGCGGCGCTTCCGCTTGCGGGAGCTGCGCTGACTGCCGCGGCGCTCGTTGCCGGTGGCGCTTTTTTGCTGGAAAGCATGAGCCGGCGCGAAGGCTCTTCCAAACCCGGTCCGATTGAAGATTTGACCCGCCGCTTGCGCCCGGGAACACCAACGCTGGCCACATTTTCGCGCGACCTCACCGAACTCGCGCGCACCGAAAAACTCGATCCGGTGATTGGCCGCGCCGACGAAGTCGAGCGCGTCATCTCCATCCTCGCGCGGCGCAGCAAAAATAATCCCGTGCTCGTCGGCGAACCCGGCGTCGGCAAGACCGCTATCGTCGAAGGGTTAGCGCAACGGATCGTTTCCGGCGACGTACCTGCGGCGCTGCGCAGCAAACGCGTGCTCGCGCTTTCGCTCGGTCCTTTGGTGGCCGGAACGAAATACCGCGGCGAATTCGAAGGACGCGTCAAAAAAATACTCGACGAAGTGCGCCGCGCGTCGCGCGACGTCATTCTCTTCATCGACGAGCTGCACACGCTCGTCGGCGCCGGCGCCGCCGAAGGGTCGCTCGATCTAAGCTCGATGATCAAACCCGAGCTCGCGCGCGGCGACTTGCAGTGCATCGGCGCGACGACATTCGACGAATACCGCAAATATATCGAATCGGATGCGGCACTCGAACGGCGCTTTCAACCGGTTATGGTCGAAGAGCCGACGATCGAACAGACCGAACTCATCTTGCGCGGCTTGCGCGAGCGGTACGCCAAACATCACGGCGTCGAAATCGCCGACGACGCGGTCAAGGCCGCGGCCTCGCTTTCCGCGCGCTACATAGCGGATCGTTTCTTACCGGACAAAGCGATCGACCTGATGGACGAGGCGGCCGCTTCGGTGGCGCTCGGGTCACCAGAGAGTCGGCGCGCCGTCGTGCATGCCGACGACGTCGCCGCGATCGTCACGAAATGGACGGGCATTCCGCAGACGACGCTCTCCGAGTCGCAGATCAACAACTTGCTTTCACTCGAGCCGGTGCTGACGAAGCGCGTCATCGGTCAGAGCCAAGCGATTGCGGCGGTCAGCGAAGCGATCCGGCGCGCGCGTGCGGGTCTGCACGACCCGCGCAAGCCGCTGGGCAGTTTTCTCTTCATGGGCGGCAGCGGCGTCGGCAAGACCGAGTTGGCCAAAGCGCTGGCGGAAGCACTCTTCGGGAGTGAAGCTGCACTTGTGCGGATCGATCTATCCGAATTCACCGAAGCGCACACCGTTTCGCGCCTGCTCGGCGCGCCGCCCGGATATCAAGGCCACGACGAGCCTGCGCAGCTGACCGAACCGGTACGGCGCAGACCGTATTGCGTCGTGCTCTTTGACGAGTTGGAGAAAGCGCACCCGGACGTGGCGGCGATTCTTCTGCAGATTCTCGATGACGGCCGCGTCACCGACGCCAAAGGGCGCACGATTGATTTCCGCCACGCGCTAATCATCATGACCACAAATCTTTCCGACGAAGAGTTGCCAATCGCATTCCGGCCCGAGTTCTTGAACCGCATCGACGATATCGTGCACTTCAATACGCTGGACTTGGAGCACATCGAGCAGATCGTCGCGATTCACGTCGATTCGCTGGCGGGACGGCTGGGCGCGCGCGACGTGACGCTTGCGCTTTCACACGATGCGCGAGCTTTCTTAGCGCGCGAAGCAATGAGCGCGGGCAGCGGTGCGCGCTACGTTCACCGCATCGTCGCGCGCCATGTCAGCACGCCGCTTTCATCGGCGATCCTGCGCGGCGAACTCCCCAAAGGATCAGCGGCCGACGTTACCTTCGAGGGCGGCGCGCTGGTCGTTCGCGCCGCCTAGAGTTTACCCTGAGCTTGTCGAAGGGGCGCGATCTTCGGCGAGCCACACATCTTCTACAACGAGCCTCTTCGTATGCGAGGGGTAGTTGCCCTCAGGATGGCGCTTGTCCCATTCTCGCGAGCGCGCGACTAAGTACTCGAAATTTTCGTACAGCACATCGCCTCGCGCGCGCCGCTGAATAGCGATCCCCGGCGACACGAGCTTCCAAAAACGTTCCGGAGAGCTGTTGTCGAAATATAACTCCTCCCAAAACAGTCCGTACTTAACCATCGAACCCAGCCGTTCATAATAATCGCAAAGTCGCAACTCTTTGTGCACGCGCCGATCGATCGGACCGGCCTGTTCGAGATCGCGGCGGAAAGCAGGATCGTTCATTCGATCCGGTAGCTCGTGCGTAACGAACTCAAAGCTTTCCATAAGTACCGGTTCGAACGGCAGACTAAGAATTGCGATGAGGCCTTGAAGCTGATTGCTGGCACGCAACTGCCGCAACTGCACGATGGCAGCGATTGCCGTAGCCCCAATGACCAGGAACGTTCCGACCGCCGCGGTGGTGCTCAGCGTTTCTAGCGTCATAGAATGCTGCGCACCGCGCTCAAGACTTCGGCATGAGCCATCTCGCCGGCGACGATCTTCCGGATGACGCCGTCGCGACCGATGAACACGTGCACCGGCAATCCATTTATCAAGTATTGCGCCTGAAGCGTGCCGTTATCGACGACCGCTGGATAGACGAGATGAAATTGTTTGCGGAAGCTTTCGGCCTGCGGCGCGCTCTCCAATTCGTCGATGCCCACCACTTGCAATCCGCGCGACGCGTACTGTTTTTGCAACGTATTGATATAAGGCGCTTCGTCTTTGCACGGCGGGCACCACGTCGCGAAGAAATTCAAATAGACGGGCCTGCCGCGCAACGACGAGAGCGTCAACGTTCCGCCGGTCGACAGCGGTTGCGTCCAATCCGGCGCCGGCTTTGCGACCTGCGCGATTTGTTTGCCATTACTCGCACAACCGACGAGGACGAGCACGGCGCAAACAATACTGAACGAGAATTTCATCATTATTGTTTTAATAACGCCTTTGCGGTCGCAAGCGGCACACCCTTGGCCATGAGATCATTGACGCTTGCCGCGCCGCCGCCACCCATGAATTTTTTCCAGCCGGTCGGTGTCTTCTTGTAAAAGTTTTCTCCTCCGCCCCAACCCCACCACTCCATGAACGCATAGCCGTCGACCACGCGAACATATGGGATGATTTCGGCGACGCCAATCGCTTGAGCTCGAACACCATTTACGTCCGACGACGATCCGGCATCCCTTTGATCGCTATCCGCCCCCTTTAGGCATTCCTTGGTTGACGTACTGAGCGAGCTGCGGAGTTTCGCGAAGTCAGCGCTGGGTACGCCGTGATCGCGAATGGTACATACCGCGAATGGTTTGTTGTCGATGGTCAGATCGATAGGCTGCCAGCCGAATGTGAATCTTTTTACGAAGATTTGCCCTCCGCCTCGGGTACCTTCGATCAGCGCGTCATCAAAATGTATGAGCGCGTAGTTCGGTGTTTGAGCGACGATGCGCAAATGTGCCGGAACGTGGCTTACGTTGGGCCGAATGAAAGCGAGGACGGCGGCTTGTGGGGTCTGCGGTGCGGCAACCACGGCCGCAAGAATAATAGTAGCGATCATGACAGCCTCCTAGCCATACGCAGGGTAGGGAACAGCGCGGGCATCATCTTCCATTTGCGCGAGCAGTTCGTCCGCGTTTTCAAATTTCCGCTGCTCGCGAACGAACCGCAGGTCGCGCAGGCTCAGTTCGCGGCCGTAGATCGTGTCGTGAAAATCGCGCAGCCAGGCTTCGACCGTGCGCGTCTTGCCGTTGAACGTGGGATTTGTGCCAATCGAAACGAGCGTCGCATAATCGCGTCCCTCGTGGCGCGCTATGCCCGCATACACGCCATCCTTTGGAAGCAGCTTCCCCGGAACCTCGATGTTCGCAGTGGGGAAACCCATTCTGTGGCCACGCCCTACGCCGGCGACCACTTTGCCGCGCAGCTCGTAAGCATGGCCCAGTAAGTGATCCGCCGCTTGCATATCGCCGCCGGCGATCAACTCGCGAATGCGCGTGCTGGAAATGCGCGCACCTTTTTCGTCCGCGGTATTCTCTACAGCGCGAAACGCAACGCCGGCCTCTTCAAGGATTCGCGCCATCGAGATTACGTCGCCCGCACGCCCTTTCCCGAAGCGAAACGTCCTGCCGACGACAACTCCGCGTACCGCCAAGCGTTCCATTAGAGTTTTGCGCAAGAAATCGCCGGGAGGTTGGTTCGCGATGTTTGCATCGAAAGGAACGAAAAAACACTCTTCATAGCCGGCGCGCGCGAACAGGTCCATACGCTCTTCGGGCGTCGTGATGAGCGGCGGTTCAGTACCCGGGCGCAAGAACGCCGACGGATGATTCGAGAACGTCAACACACCGGTGCTCCAACCCGGCTGACGAAGCCGCCGCGTCTGCCGCGCGATGTCGCTGTGCCCGCGGTGCATGCCGTCAAAAAAACCAATTGCAAGCACGAGCGGCGTTTTGTCCGCGCGATCCAAAGAGTAATGTATTTTCACAGAAACACTTTGCGTGGTGCCAGCAGCGCGCCGTGCGTCTCGCCGACTCCGACCAGCGTTCGCGATGCGTCGCGGACAAACACGTGCTTGGCGGGTGCGCCCGCGGGTAACGGCACCATGCGTCCGGCACGAAAGTCCGCGGAGTGACGCAAATCCAATACGATCGTCGGAAACGGAATGATCGCTTCGGGTGCGATCAGCGCTTCGCTCGGTCCGTCGGCGATTTGTTCCAGCGTGCGGCTTTCCTGAAGTAAAAATGCGCCGGAGCCTTCGCGTACGAGCGCCCCCATGTGCGCCGGGAGACCAATAGCCGTGCCGAGATCCTCGCACAGCGTCCGTATATACGTGCCCTCGCTGCATGCGATCCGCAAGCGCGCGACAGCCTGCCCTGAGCGAGTCGAAGGGTTCTCCACTCCCAGAAACGTGAGGCCGTAGATTGTCACGGGACGCGCTTTGCGTTCCACCGATTTGCCTTCGCGCGCCAGTTCGTACAGCCGTTTGCCCTCGTGGTGGACGGCGCTATGCATCGGCGGAACTTGCTCGATTCTTCCGATGAA
>Ga0102924_1000667_pt1 | contig 42185 bp, 42 predicted proteins | sample PaiPotPPM11metaG_FD_80116 | JGI IMG/M metagenome (GOLD analysis project Ga0102924, IMG submission 80116) | Iron sulfur acid spring bacterial and archeal communities from Banff, Canada, to study Microbial Dark Matter (Phase II) - Paint Pots PPM... ...
CTGCTGATGCAGGTCAAGAACGGGCAGTTCAACCGCGTCTACCCGGCCAAGCGCGGCACTTTCGACTGCAACCGATCGAACCGGATCACGGTCAAGACCGACCTGTTCAGCAACAACGGGTAACGCGCGAGACGCCGCGCGGTTTCCGCAAGCCCACCGCTCCGATTAGCGGCCTGACGGTCGCCCAGCTGTCAGCCAGCTCGCGCCCCACTGCAGAGGATCCCCTAGTGATGAACGAGGGTAAGCGCCCTGTAGCCAGCATCCCGACGTGTCGACTGTTCGGCGGCAAGTGACTGGATGCTCATCGAGAAATGCCAGATGATCGGGTCTGCGGAGATGGAGAACGCGGTTTCGTCCGCTGCCACGCCAGCACGCCGGCTGAGGACCGTCTGAGGACCACCGGTCCGCCAGCGGCCCACAGCCGCAGCCCAAGAGAGTGGTGGCGAGTCGGCCTGTACGCCGGATTCTGTCCAAGGGGTCTCGCTGACCTGCCCAAACGCCGAGAAACGGCTGCTGAGCAGCGATTTCAGTACGCATTGGTTGTCGTTGTTTCTCGTTGTTTCGCGTTGGGCTGAGGACTAATTGAGGACTACCGCGTACGCTTCTGTGCCTACCACTCGTCGGAGTCCGGGGCGAGCATTGGCCTCCCGGGCAACGGCGCTGTGGGTCGCCGCCGAACAGCGCTGAGGCTCGGGTACAGACCGACGAGGGCAGCCTTTCGCTAATCGTCGGGCGCGTCGGCCTCGAGGCCGTCGGCGATGGAGCGCAGGGTCTCGGCGACGACGAGGATGACGAGTTCGGGGTCTCCCCCCGTCCAGGTCACCCATTCGGCGATGGGGGTGGCTCGATCTCGGACGAAGTCGACCACGCAGGTGGTGAGGTCTCGAGAGAGGGGGATCTCTTCGGGTGCGGGCGGCCCGGCGTCAGTGGGCGTGGGACGCGTACGGTCCGGCATTGCTAGCGCCTCCTTGCTAGGTGCTGGCCATGCCCCCGGGTCGGTTGGCGCCGGCGCCGGGGGCTCTTCTAGTGGGACGGGCAAGGTACCAAGGCCGGGGATCGCGGCCGCGGATGCGTTGGCGCTGCGGGCCTTCCCTAGCTGGCTGGCCGAGCGGAGGCCCCCGGGCATTGAGGCCATCGTCGAGCCACACCACGACCGGTCGCCCTTGCGTCAGTCGCCTTGGGCGAGCGCCGCGGCGGCGGCGGCGATCTTTGCGGCAACGTCGTCCAGCGACGACTCTGCCGTGTCCAGTCCGGCGTGGGAGGCGAGCATGGGACTGACGTCGCGCAAGGCCTCGAAGGTTGTCCCGTGTGCGACTGGAATTACCCGGCCGCTTGCGAGCAACACCGAGAGTTCTCTCTCGGCGATGCCCTCGGCCTCAATGCTCTTGAGCAGCGCCGGGGTAACCAAGACGATTCCGACGCGAGAGTTCCTGAGCCCCTTATCAATTTCGCGGATGAGCTGCTTGCCGAGGGCGACGTCCTTCTCGCTGAACCAGACCGTCGCGCCGTTGGACTTCAGGCGGTCGTACAAGTCGGAGGCGCTGTCCTCTCGGTCGTCCCAGGCATGACAGAGAAAGAGGTCGCGACGCTCGGGGTGCTCGTGCGCCTGCTCAACGGCCTTGCGAGCGAGGGGCTCAATAGAGCGCCACTCGGAGGCTGTATAGGACACCGATCCGCCGGCCCTGGTCCGACGAGACCTCCCACCCCTGGACGACCCACCGCGGGTTGACCCGCCAACGCCGATCGACGCCCCGCTGCGGTACGACGGGGCAGGCGGCACGTACCCGTAGGAGGGGCGGTAGTACGACCGCCCTCCGCACGCAGGGCACCTTGCGGCCGCAGCGGACGAGCGGTGGCCGTAGACGGGTGCTGTACATCGCGCCATTTCTCAAGGGTACAAGTGACCACCGACAACCCAGAGTGAATCGAAATCAGCGCCGGGTCGCCCGCCTCCGCGCAGGCTTCCGGCCGCCGCCTGGCACTTGAGACCGCCCGACTCGACGAAGACGCGACCTTCGAACGCGCCCGAAACCTCGGCGCCCTCAAAGACATGCCAGCCTGTGGCGAGGAGGACTCGCCGGCGACGCCGGCGACTGGCTCAAAGGTCTGGCGGTGCGCCTTGACCAGCACCGTGATCGGGGACGTGGCTACTACACCGGCTTGGCGCTGCGTATCAGCGCGCAGACAGACTCCGGCGAACTCGAGCTCGGCGACGGTGGCCTTACGGACTGGACGGCGCGACTACTCGGCGACGCAAGAGAACGCTCGCTCGTCTCCTGTTTATCCACGGAGCGCGTCGTCCGGGTCGCCGCAACGCTGATCCATCAAATCTTGTCACGTCACTCGGCCAGGATTTGTACGACGCGGTCGGTATCGCTGAGGTCAGCGAGCACCACCTCAGCGTCCAGCGCCCTCAGGTCCGTCAGGGGAATCTGGCCGGTCGCCACCAACAGGCATCGCACCCCGGCGGCACGGGCACACGCAAGATCGTTCGGCGTGTCACCGATTACCCACACATCTTCAGGCTGGTAGTGCTCGCCGCGCAATCTGGCGACACGTTCCAGCGCGATCGGCACGAGCTCGTTGCGGTCCGCGTGGTCGGTGCCGTAGGCGCCGATCTCGAGATCGAAGTAGTCCGTCAGGTCAAACGCCGCTAGCTTGACGGCAGCGTTGCCGGCCAAGTTGCCCGTGACCAACGTCTGACGCACGTCGGGGATCAGCGCGAGCCGGCCGAGCGCGGTCGTAACGCCGGAGGTAAGTTCGCCTCGCTGGCGGAGGTCGGCTTCGGAGCGCGCCATGATCCGCTCCGCCTCCAGCATGGCAACGGTCAACATGTCTGGGAAGTCTTCGTCCGTGACGCCGGCGCCGAGGAGCATCTCGGTGAAGATCTGCTGGTCCGTCTTGCCGTGCATGGCAACCACGCCACTGATCGGTCGACCCACAGCCGTGGCGGCCGCCTCGTACAGCGCCGAGGAACCGACCCCTCCACCGAGGATCAGCGTCCCGTCAATGTCCCACAACAGCAACCGCTTCACAGTCAGAGCGCCCGTCGCGCTGCCTCACCAAACAGCCAGACGCCGCGTCGTGTCCGGCGAACCGTCGCTATTCGCACATCGAGTATCACGAGCCGATCCCTCCTCCCGGCAGACCCAGCAGCTCGCCAACTCAAGCGACGCTGCCATCGGGGCGCCCTCAGTCGTGGTCTCCGGCGACGCAGGCGTACAGCAGCGCGTCGTGCCAAGCACCTCGGACCTGCAGTCGTTCCGTGAGCGTCGCTTCCAGCCGGGCGCCCAGCCGCTCCGCGACGCGCCGACTCTTCTGGTTGTGCACAGAAACAAGGATCTCGACCCGGTGGAAGTCGAGGTCCCCAAAGGCATGGTCGATCGCGAGACGAGCTGCACGCGTCGCATATCCGCGGCCGCTGTAGGACTGACCGAGCCAGTAACCCAGCTGGATACAGCGGTTCAGCAAGTCGGCTTGTTGAAGCCCACAAGTACCCATCGCCGTCCCGTGCTGATCGCAAATCAGGAACGCGTGCCGACCCGCCGCCTTGGCTTCCCTGATCCATTGCAGAGCGCTATCGGCCGAGTAGCCGGCACTTGCCCATGGCATCCACTCAACAAGCGTGTCCAGAGATGACTGCACGGCATCCGCAACCGCCGGCGCATCCTGCTCCCGAGGAGGTCTGAGAACCACCACACCGTCCGTCAGCACGAGGCAGTCTGGGACCAGGACTCCCGATCCTTCAACCGAGTTCTCGTGCACACCAAGCCGTCGCCCTGCAAGGGCGGGCGGTTCCGTTCGCAGCTTGCGGCACATAACGCCAGTGGCGTACGGCCTTGCGGCCTGTCGTACTGACGAGGCGTTCTTTAGGTGACCTTGATCGTGGCCTGTTCGCCAGCCTGGCGGTGACCCAGGATCGGATCGTAGATCGTGTACGTACCGGGCTTCAGTTGGACCTTGCCGCGGGTCGGCCCGCTCGGAGCGGTGAGGACGAAACCCCGGTACTTGGAGTCGTCAAATGCCAACTGGTGGATACCCCCACCAGTGGCGAGGGTGATCTCAACGATGCCGGAACGAACCGTGTAGTGCTGAGAGTCGAAGGTCAAGGTTGGGAGCGCGGTGATCGTGAGCGTCGCGACCGCTGGGCCTTTCGGCTGGTGGTAGCCGCAGTGTCCGTCGATCCGATCGGGTGGCAGGCTCTGTCGGTATGCCAGTCGTGCCGCGATGTCGTGTGGCAGACCGGCACCAGGCTGGATGCGATCAGCCCCAGATTGACGGCTGAGCTGGTCGATCAGGCTCTGTTGGGCGCCACAGTTCGGGACCAGTAGGCGGAACGATTCTGGTAGCGCGTCGGCGGTGACGTTGCGGGTCAGATCGGGGTTGTTTCGGTAGATCTGCCTGAATTCTGCTAGTGCGGCTTGCTTGTCGAGGAATGTGAACGCGCTGATCGCTCTCGAGCGCCGCACTTGGCTGTTCACGGCGTCGATCTGGGCTTGGGTGGCGTCGACGCGCATGAACACGAGAACGTCGGCCTCCAGGGTCGGCAGCCGCGATGCCGCGACCATGACCGGTGCTCCGGCTCCGGGCTTGGAGGTATGACCGCTACCGGTCACCACGACTGCGGCGACAGCGATCGCGATGACCGCGACCGCTGTCCCGGCGGCGATCAGGAGCCGAGGCGCCGACCCCCGTGGGGATACCGGGTGCCTCATGGCTGGCGCTGTCGCCTCAGGCAAGCCCAACGCTGCCTCGCGCAAGGCGGTACGAACTCGCTCCTCCATCCCTGCCGCCGGCTCGGTCATTCGGCCATCACCTTCCGCAGGGCTTTCAGCCCTCGAGCGACCAGTGAACGCACGGTGGCAGGGCGACAGCGCAGGAACTCAGCGATGTCAGCCTCCGGCCAATCCTCCCAGTACCGAAGCACGATGGCGGCCCGCTGCCGATATGCCAGTCCAGCCAGAGCGTCCAGGATCAACGGGGTCTCCGGAGTCACCTCGCTGCGCACGAGGTCGCTGAAGTGCGCTTGTTCTCGATGGGCTCGACGGTGATGGGCTCGGCACGCGTTGACCACACTCGTGCGCAGATACCCCGTCGGGTATCGCACGTGATCCCAGTGCCGATGAAGCCGAGCAAAGCAATCCTGGACCACATCCTCAGCCACCGGACGGCTACCAGTGAGTAGGTACGCCAACCGCAGCATCGGCTGGTACAGCTCGCCGTACAGGTCCTCTAGCGATGGTGCGTCCAACACCCTCGGGACCTCGAAACTGTCCACGGCCGCCGACCCGGCTCTAGTCACCAATACAGAGATGCCACAGCACCCCGTTTCGTTGCACCCAACCAGGAATTGTCGCGGTCATCATCGCCGCGACAATTCCCTCGATCCAAGCGCCAGGTCTACGGTGACCTTGCCATGGTTGCCTCGTACACGGGTGTGGTCGAGTTCGCGGGCGGCGCGACCACCGTCGTCGACATCGACGACTTGGATGCTCCATCCTGGCGAGGAAGGCCCCGCCTGCTCTTCTCGAATCACGCCAACCCGCCGGCCGTCTGGCTCGTCGGGGTCCACCTCCTCGAGGGCCCGCGAGCCGGGCAGTACGCAAACGCCGACCTCCATCACCAGCCTCCTCCGTTCTTCGCGGGACGCGAGCCCTTCGGGGAAGCGCCTCCGAACGTCCTGCCCCGGCATCCGCTGTCCTCCAACCCAGCGCCCAGGGTCATCGACACACAGTCGCTGTGCCCACGCTGCGGCGGTCACCAATACATCCAACTCACGACCAGCCACTCCTGCTGTAGCGACTGCGGGCTGGGTCGCGTCTCCCAGCCCCTACGGCTCGAGACGAGTTCGCCGCCACTCGCCCCGCCCCGGCCGAGCTCGCCCGAGCGCGAACGGCTGAGGGGCGAGCTCCACGACACCGCCGCTCCTCGGGACAAGCCCTCCCTCGAGCGCCGCACCACTCGTCTGCCGAGCGGCGAGCTGGGAGCCCAGCCGCGAACTCCGTCACCAGGCGAGGCGAAACTCCGGGCCCATCACGAGCGGTTGATGGCCGACCCGGCGGCACACTTCGGCGAGGCGTCCTTCCAGCCCTTCGGTCTTGACGACCAGTGGACGGGCCTTCGGTCGATCGGTGGGTCTGGTACCAGCGACGGGGCGATCAGTTCGCTGACCCTGACCCATGGTGATCCGTACGACGAGACCGGTCCACTCGTTCGGGTCACCACGGTCTCGCACCGGCACGTCCACGGCGACCCGGCCGTCGATCGAGCCATCGAGCGCTCGCTTCTGGTGCGCCAGCTCGTCGGATTCATGTGGCGAACCACCGGCAACATCGATCCCGAGGTCCGCGCCGCGGCCTTCGACCCCGGCCGGACCCCACCCGATCCCACCGCACCATGGGAACCCGTCACGATTCCCATCGACGGCGATCCAACGGGCGGGCACCTCCTCGAGCAAGACAACGCCTGGGTCGCGTTGACCGAACGCGATGGCCTCCTCGTCGCCATCGAGGGGCAGCGCTGGCCGCGGGCCTCCCTTGGCCTCCGAACCGTTGACCCAGATGCGCTCCAGGAGTACGTGCAGGGCTCGGCGCTCATCCGAAACCAGCGGATGAACCCGCCCGCCTCCTAACTCGACGCCACCGCAACAGTTAGACCGGGTTCGCAGGCTCTCTGAGCAGCAACGACAATGGGCAGGTGCGGCTGGCGATCGTGGGTGACTTCGATTCGGCGAACCCCAACCATCCAGCCACGGAGAAGGCGGTTGCCCACGCGCTGGACGCCACGGGGAAAGAGGCCCAAACATCCTGGGTGCCAACGACAGCCCTCGAGCGGGACCCCGCAACACTCCTAGATGGGGTCGCCGGAGTCTTTCTGACCACTGGGAGCCCGTACCGCAGCCTCGAGGGGGCATTAGCCGGTATCCGACAGGCCCGATTGACAGGACTCCCATTCTTGGGCACGTGCGGCGGTTTCCAGCACGTCGTGGTCGAGGCATTCCGCAACGTCGCTGGAATCGCTGACGCAGCCCACGGCGAGTACGACGTTGACACCGCTAATCACGTGATCACGCCGCTCGCCTGCTCCCTGGCCGGCCAGACGATGTCGGTACACCTCGCAGCCGGATCCCTCGTCGCAGATGCGTACGGCACCACCACCGCCGCGGAGCGGTACTTCTGCCAATTCGGCTTGGCTACTGAGTACCGCGATCGGCTTGATGAAACGGGCCTCGTACCCAGTGGAACCGACGACGATGGCGAGGTCCGTGTTCTAGAACTGCGGGCTCACCCCTTCTTCCTCGCCACTCTCTACGTGCCCCAAGCAACCAGCACGCCAACGCACCCCCACCCGGTCATCAAGGCCTTCATCAACGCCGCCGCCGCCGAAGATTGAGAATCCCTGTCCGCTCGAAATCCGACACAGCGCCGCGGGCTGGTGGGCGAGGCTGGCCGCTATGGACCGGCGCCTGCGGGAGAACCGTGCTTGGTGGGACGAGCGGGTGGGCCTGCATGCGGACTCGGCCTTCTATGACCTGGACGGGTTTCGCCGCGGCGGATCGGCTCTGGATGTGGTCGAGCAAGCCGAGGTGGGCAAGGTGGCCGGTTTGGCGATGGTTCACCTGCAGTGTCATTTCGGGTTGGGGTCGCTGTCCTGGGCGCGCCGGGGTGCCGTGGTGACCGGCGTCGACTTCTCTCCCGAGGCCATCGCGCTGGCTCGACGCTTGGCCGTCGAGACCGGCTTGGACGCTCGCTTCGTGTGCTGTGACGTCTACGACGTCCTCGAGCACGTCGAGGACCGTTTCGATGTCCTGTTCAGCTCCTATGGGGTGCTGAGTTGGCTGCCGGATCTGGCGCGCTGGGCTCAGATCGTGGCCGCCCTGTTGCGGCCGGGCGGGCGGCTGCATCTCGTTGAGCTTCATCCGGCGGCGTGCATGTTCGACGATGAGACCACTGAGGTTCGGCTGCGGTACCCGTACTTTCGGGAGCGCGAGCCGATCCGCATTCAGCGGCCTGGTAGCTACGCCGTGCCCGGAGCGCCGACCCAGCACCAGGTCAGCTATTCCTGGCCAGCGTCGATCAGCGACGTCCTCGGCGCGGTGCTGGGCGCCGGTCTCCGGATCGAGTCGATTCGCGAGTTCAGCTCCTGTCCGGAACAGCTCCGGCCCTGGCTCGTCCAGGGTCCGAACAGGCGCTGGTGTGCGCCGCCTGGATTGCCGGATGTTCCGTTGGTGTATGCGCTGGCCGCGTCGCGGCCTGCATGACCGACGCCGACGATGCGCGACACGGCCTTGCATCGACTGGCTGGCCGCATCGAGGCCGACCTGGCCGCCCACGGCGACCCGGCGGTCCAGCGGGTCGTGCTGGGCGTGGTGGAACCGACCGAGATCGCCCGCTTGTTTGTGGCGTGGGTGGAAGAGCATCTTGGCTCAGCGCCGGTTGATTGCTGGCTGTGGGCGGTCACCGTCGGCTGCGTCGCCGGCCTGGAGCTGGCCGACGGATCGAAGGTGGTCGTCAAGGCCTACGCGCCGGACCACTCCGAGGCTTCGCTGCTGTCGATGCAAGCCCTCCAGCGCGCCGCCGCCAGCGTGGGCGTGCCCGTGCCGTCGCCGTTGTCCCCCCCGAGACCGCTCGGTGTCTCGCTGGCGACCGCGGATGCGGCACTGCTGGACGGCCGGCATCCCAATCTGCGGCTGGCCGCCGACCGCACCACGGCGGCCCGAGGGTTCGTCGAGCTCATCGAAGCGCTCAAGCGGGTGCCCGATGAGATCGCCGCGACTCGCCCGTTGTCGAAACGATCCATAGTGGGGCTGTACCCGGTCCCCCACTCGCCCCTGTTCGACTTCGAGGCAACAACGCACGCCGCCGAATGGATCGACGAGCTGGCTCGCGAAGCCAAGACCAGGATGGACCGCCTCGACACCGACGTCGTCCTGGCCCACATGGACTGGCGGGCCGAGAACCTCCGAGTGGCCAAAGACGGCCAGCGGATCGTCGCCGTGTACGACTGCGAGGCGATCCGGCGAGAACGAGAGGCCATCGCCGTCGGTGAAGTCGCCGCCAGCCACACCATCGACTGGACGGATCCGAACGGTCCCTACTTCGCGTCCGCTACCGAGTGCGTCGAGTTCGCCCGCACGGTCGAGGCTGAACGCGCACAACCGTTCACTGCGGACGAGTGGGCGGCGATCCGAGGCGGCATCGTGTACGCCTGGTCCTACACCGCTCGCTGTGAGCACGCCCGAGCCATGACCGGCAACGACAAGCCGGAATTCCAGATGCGGTCGCGGCTCGCCGCCGACGGCCGGGCCCTCCTCGCCGACAGGATCTAGCAACGACTCCCCCGGAGCGACGAGCTCATGTTCCGGTCACGGTCGCCGAGCCGGCGTGGGCATTCTTCGGTGATGCGCTCGAGCGAAACCCTTCGTTTCAGGGTCGAAATCGCTAGACGATCCTCTAGCTGGCCGAGCGACTTTCCCGATGACCCGGCAACCACCCGGCTCGGTCCTTAGGTGCCCGGGTTCCAGCCGGTACGTGTGGCCCAGCGTTCGGCATCGGCGAGGGCCGGACCGACGAATGCCGTCTTGGCTTCGGCATAGGCCACCCGGTCGCCAGAGTGCTCGGCGGCGAGGCGGTACGCCACGGCTCGACGATCATCGGTCGAGAGGGCCTGATCCACCACCAGGAGCAGGTCGAGGTCGCTCTTGGGTCGATAGAAGGGCCCCATCGCCAGCGACCCGTGCAGGTAGGCGCCAACGAACCCGGCGCCGCCTAGCTGCCGGCCCACCGCGTCGACCGATGCCAACACGAATGAGCGCAGATCCCCATCGCCCGTTTCCCAGCTCTGTGCCCGGCCCCGGTCGTGGGCGTGGACTACCGCTATCGGTGGGTGATCCATCGCGTCATCATCGGCGCAAGCCAAGCTCGGGCACCGATCGCCTGTGCCACCGGCCGCTCGGCTGCCAGGCTCAGCGTTGCTGGACCTGCTCGAACGCCGGCGGGTACACGACCTGACCGCGCCATGCAGGGTCGTAGGCCGCCAGGCGAAGCACCTGCGCCGCCTCGGGAGGGGCCCAGGATGGCAGCGGGATCCGGATCCCATACCTGTCCGCGGGCTCGAACCCGAGCCGGGGATAGAACACCGGGCTTCCCTCCAAGATCACCAGCGGCTCGCCTCGCCGATCAGCGCGGGCCGTCACCTCCCGCACCAACGCCGACCCGACCCCTTGTCGCTGCTGGGCCGGCTTCACCGCCAGCGGCGACAGCATCGCGATCCGACGCTGCACGTCACCGTCGACCAGGGTGGCGTAGCTGACCATGACGTGCCCGATGATCCCCGGGTCGAGCTCCGCGACGAGCGACAGATCCGGGATCGACTCCGCCGAGACGCGGATCGCCTCCACGAGGCGAGCTTCGGCGCGTGACCCGAACGCCTCCTCGACCACCGCGCCAATGGCCTCGTGGTCCGGCGGTTCCTCGACCCGGATCCGGCAACCCAGCATCCCCACGACCCCGAATTCTGACTGTGGCCAGCCCGCCGACGCTCAAGGAATAGATCTACTCGCTTCAGGCTGGCTGGATGCCCAGCTGGACGCGCACACCAGAGCCAACAGCCTCGCGGGCCGGGAGTGGCGCTAGTCCTCGAGGAGCCAGCGGGCGGTCTCGGTGTGGTCCTGCAGGTAGTGCGGGTCGAAGCACCAGGCGATCGTCTGCGCGATCGTCCAGGCGCGGGCCCGTTCGCGATCCAGGGCAAGGTCGCTGCTGAGCCGGTCCAAGCGGCCTAGGACGGCCTGGCGGCTGTGCCCGAACTCGGTTCCTCGCACGATCGGGGCCAGCGAGAACTCGCGTTCACCCCGCAGCGGTTTGGGGTCTGCTTGACTGAGGCAAGCCAGATTGGACAGCCACCACACCATCGGCCAGGCGTTGCTCCTGATTCCATGAGCACGCGGCTCGCAACGGAGCCCTTCGCCATGCTGCACTAGAACGTAGTGGCGTCAAGAGAAACCGAGCGGAGCAAGGACTCCTTCGACGCCGTCGCGGTGAACTACGACTTGTTCCGGCCAGCGCCGCCGCGGCAGGTCATGGACGCCATCATCACGTTGTCGAACCTTCATCCGGGCAGCCGGGTCCTCGAGATTGGCTGCGGTACGGGGCAGCTGAGCGTCCCGCTGGCCGAGCTGGGCGTCGACCTCGTGGCCGTAGAACTGGGCCCCCGCCTCGCCTCCCTGGCGAGCAGAAACCTCAAGCAGTTCCACAACGCCCGAGTCGAAGTCGCTGCGTTCGAAGACTGGCCGCTGCCCCAAGAGAGGTTCGACGCCGTTGTTGCCGCGAGCGCCTTCCACTGGCTCGACCCCGACGTCCGGTTCGCAAAGTCTGCCGAGGCGCTTCCACCAGGAGGCTTCCTGACAATCCTGCACGTTCATCACGTCCGGGGATAACACCCCAACCATGTACCCCGAACTCGAAGCATTGTCGGAGTTCAGTTCGGTCCAGCACCGCCGCTTCGAAATCCCCATGAACTACTCGACCGCCGCGTACACCGGCTGGCTCAGCACCGACTCACTCGTCAACACCCTCGATGACCAGGCCCGGCGCGGCTTCCTCCATGACATCGAGCAGCTCATCGACACGAAATACAACGGGACCGTCAGTCGCAACTTCGTCTACGAGCTCATCACCGCCCAGCGGGCACGCCAAGGCAATTGAGGGCTCCGCAGCATTCAACCCGCCTACGGTGACCTGGTCATGGTTACCTCATACTCCGGTCTCGTCGAGTTCGCCGGCGGCGCGACTGGGTCACGATTACGGACAGTTGACGAACAAACAGGCGGTCTCGCGACAGCATGACCTGCTTGAGCTACCGACAACACCAGTCTCCCTTTAGGGCGTACGACTCCGTCGTTCCTTGCACCAAATGAGGGACGACGTCGTGTACTGAGCCGCCGATTTCGGTGATGGACTGAACGATTTGTGCGGCGGCAGGCTTTATAGGCCAAGGGCCGGTGTCCAGGGGCCGGCCAGTGACCGGGGGCCTGTGGACGATTTCGAGGAGTTCTTCGCGGCCACCTACGAGCGGGTCGTGCGGTCGTTGGTATTGGCGTGCGGTGATCAAGACGGAGCCGAGGAGGCAGCGCAGGAGGCGTTTGCTCGAGCGCTGCGCCGCTGGCCCGCGGTGTCGGGCATGCAGCGTCCGGGTACCTGGGTGTTCGTCGTTGCCATTCGCTACTACCGCCGCTACGAGCGGCGGCGAGGCACAGGCCTCATCGACGGTGGGTCGGACGATAACGGGGGCGAGGACCCGGCGGCGGGCGTCGCGATACGAGTTTGGGTCAACAACGCGATCGAGACCTTGCCGAAACGGCAGCGCCTCGCTGTCGTGCTGCGGTTCTACGCCGATCTCAGCGTGCCCGAGATCGCCTCGGCGATGCGCTGCTCCACAGGAACGGTGAAGTCAACGCTGCATGCTGCGCTGGCTCACCTCAAGGTCGACCTCGATTCAGTACGCCTGGAAGGACCCGATCATGCAGGTTGACGAGCTTCGGGAAGCCCTTGCCGAAAAGGCCAGCGCCACCAGGATCGACGCGGCCTCGGCGCGAGCCGCGATCAGCCGGCGGGTTCGGCTCCACCGCCTACGCCAAGGCGGCTTCCTTGTCGTGCTTGTTGCGGCCCTCACAGTGGTCGTCGTCCTGGTTTGGCCTGGCTCGACACCGAATCCGACGATTGCGTCATCGAGCCCACTGGCTCTGCAAGGCCTCCCGGGCTCGCCGTCAGCGGTCAGCTTTTCGACTCGCGAGCACGGCGTAGGGCTGACAACCACCTGTGCGGTCGGCGCGACTACGGACCCCGTCTGTGACATCGGCGTGCTCTCGAGCTCCGACGCCGGCCGGTCCTGGACCCTGATTGGTGCGCTACGCCACATCGTGTACGTCGGCTGGCGGGGGTACCCGTTCATCTACCTCGCCGCCCGCGGGACCGACGTGTGGATCTACGGCACCCGAACGTTCGAGTCCCACGACGGTGGACGGACTCTCCGGCCTTCGCGTCTGAAGGGTCTCGTCCTGGCGATGGCGCCGCGGACCCGAGACGTCTGGGCGACCACCCGGCCCTGTCCACCAAGTCAGGGCTGCGCCACGAAGCTGATGACCCGGAGGCTCGGGGAACCGAACTGGCGGCCGCTGCCCATTCCAGCCTCGTTTACCGACCCGTACCCGCGGCTGCTCCGTCCGACCGATCGCGTCGGTTACCTCGCCGGCGAAGACACACCCTTCCCCCTATACCGGACCATGGATGCCGGCCAGACCTGGCACGAGCTCTCCGCACCTCACAGCATCGGACCCGTCAGCCTCGCCGCCTCGGGCTCACAACACGTCTGGGTGCTGGCCGCCGGACGCGAATCCCCAGTTCCGGCTCCCGCGGGCAGTCCCCCGACCACCGGCCAGCAAAAGACCCTCTTCAGCTCAAGCGACGGCGGGCGGCACTTCACACTGATCGCCACCAGCTCCGCAACCCGCAACGGACCACCGGCCCCGGCCGGCACCGGAGCTGGTCAACTCGGCTTTGACGGCCTCGTCATCCCCGACAGCCTCGCCGCACCGTCCCCAGAACACCTCTGGATCTTGTCCGCACTCTCCAGCACACCACTCACCGGATCGACCGATGGCGGCCTCACCTGGCACCCAGCGCGACTTGACTACACCGGTTCCTTCGCCGCGAGCAGCAGAACCCTGCCCGAAGGCACCTTCGACTTCCTCGATCCGCAACACGGATGGCTCGCCGGCTCCGCCCAACCCAACATCCTGTTCAAAACCACAGACGGCACCACCTGGGTCGTTGAGCCCTCCCCCTAGATCGATCTGTACCGATCACACTGCATCCCTGAAGGGCGACAGGATCGCCGCTCCTCGCGGTATGCGGCTCAAGTGGTCCTGCGTCGGCTCGGTCCAGGCTGCGTCATAGCTGCTTCTCGTAAAGCGAGGTCTTCCGAGCCCACTCGAGACGGTAGAACTGGATCTGATCTCGGATTCGGGTGTTGTCGTCGCTAGATCCGCTCGCCATAGTCAAAGTCTCAACCCTCCCCGTAGGTGAAGGTCAAGTGCCGATCGTGTCGGGGTCCGCACGTGGGTGAGACCTCAACGAGTTGTCAATGAGCAGATCCGCCGATCACCTGGCCGATGAGCCTCGGACGTGCCTGGTTCTCGTGACTGGCCTTCCCGGAACTGGGAAGTCGACCGTCGCCCGGGCTGTCGCGACCCGGTTCGGGTTGCTGCTGGTCAGCAAGGACGAGTTCAAAGAGCGCATATTCGACGCCCTGGGGTGGAGCGACAAGACACCCCCTATCCCCTGCGCCACGACAAACCCATGCCGAAGCCCACCACCTGCAAAAGCGGGTAGATCGTTAGGCAGGTCTGTGACCCTGGCTCGAGGTCAACGATCCGGGAGGATCAGTTCGACGCGTCCCCGCTTCGCTACGGTCACGGCCCATTTCGTGGTGGCTGGGGTGGTGGCTGGCACTCAACGTCGAGGCGGCTGATCGCCTCGCAGTAGGTGCTGCGTTCGACGGTCCACCGACCGTTGATGAGGTGGCTTTCACCGAGGTTGGAGTTTGACGCCCATCGCCATCTGGGCGTGATCGGTCGTCCGTGGGAGAGCAGATCGAAGGTCAGTACGGCGGTTGTGGTGTTGAGGAAGCGAAACGCGGTGATGCGAACCTTCAGAGACATGTTGGGTGGGCCGTATCGGGCTTGGAGCAGTTGGCGTCCGGTCTCGATGAGGGCCTGCGGCCCGTTGAGGACTCCGCTGCGATCGACGTTGGCGGGGTCGTCGAAGACGGCTTGGAAGGCGGCGTCGATGGCTTGGCGAGCCCCGCGTTGGTCGGTAGGCGGTGGTCCGGTCGGTTTGGGGAGAGTCAGCGTCGTGGACGGTCGCGAGGGTCGAGCGTGGCCGCTCAGATCAACGCGCAGCACGTGGTCGTAGCCGCTGATCCACAGGGTGCCTGGTGCGCCGGCCGTGAGGGTGAACGCCACGTGGTCGATGGGGGCGAGTGGATAGACGTTGACGGTCCCGCTGGTGGTGATCGAGCCGAGCACCTGGCTGTCGGAGCCGAACCAGATGACGCCGTCGGCCAGCGTCATGTCCTTCGGGGAGGTGTTCGCAGGAAGCGGGAACTCGCTGATGGCGCCGTTTGGTGTGATTCGGTCGATGGCGGTGCGGGTGCTGAACCAGATGTTGTGATCGGGCCCGGTTGTGATGCCGTCGCCGCCTTGGGGCTCAAGCCCGAATTGGCTGGTGACGCCGCCGCGTTGCGCGCCCGGGAACCCATAGAGCTGGATCTGGCCGCTGGTCGAGATCCGCCCGACTCGCCCGACGCTGTCCGTGAACCAGAGCGCGCCATCAGGTCCGGTGGTGATCGCGTTCGGCTGGCTCGGCTCGACGGGCACGGCGAACTCGGTGATGACGCCGGCCGGTGTGATCCGCCCGATCCGTGCACCGAAGTCGGTCGCACGCGGATCGGCAGGTTGGATGTACTCGGTGAACCAGAGGTTGCCGTCTGGTCCCGCGGTGATGTCGTGAGCGCGTTGGCCGTTTGCCAACGGGAAGTTGGTCACCTGGGTGGGGTGGTGGGGGTTGATGCGTTCAATGCGGCCGCCGAGGTCAGCGATCCAGAGGTCGCCGTCTGGTCTCGGGGCGATGCCGGTCCCGTAGGCGGCCCCTGGGATCGGGATCTCAGTCACCTGTCCATCGGGGGTGACGCGATCCACCGCAGCACGGGTCGTGGTGAACCAGATGTTCCCGTCGGGTCCACGGGTCACCGCGGTCGGATCCTGATTCGCGGCCGGAATGGGGAACCGAGTGATCGTCTGGACCTGGGGCCTGTGACCCGCAGGTAGATGAACGGCCGGTGAGGGGGCGCCTCGCCGGACGACGAGCGTCGCCACGACCGCAGCCACGACGAGCGTGACGGCCACGGCCGCGACGGCGCGTCGCCTCGACCAGGCACGGGCGTCTCGTCGCCTCCGACGAGGACCATCCCCCGCGGTGGGTTGGAGCCGTCGGCGGGAGGTGATCTCATCGAGGGTGATCGGCGCGGCGCCCGCATCGACGAAGGACCGCAGCCGATCGGCCAGATCAGACATCATCACGAACCTCAAGTTGGTCCCGCAGGTGCGCGAGGCCGCGTTCGAGATGGTTCTGGATGCTCGTCACCGCCAGGCCCGTCACCTCCGCGACCTCTCGCATCGTCCATCCAAAACCGTGCACCAACACGACGGCGAGTCGCTGCCGCTCGGACAGCCGCGACAGGGCCGGGCCTAGCCCGGGCTCGACCATCGGATCACTCCACGTAGGAACCACATGGATCCGAGGGGTATGTCGGCTGCGGGTGCGGCTCTGACCGACCCGATACAAGAAGCCGATCGCGTTCGCCATCGTCGACACCTCCGACCAGTGCTCCCACGCATATGCCAGCGCCTCCGCGGCCGCGTCTCGCCCCTGCTCATGCCCGTAGGCCGCAACCAGCGCGCGACGCAACCGAGGTTCTGCCTCGACCACAAACGCTTCGAACCGCTCGTCTTCGCTGGCCCCGACCATCGATCCCAGATCCGAGAACCCGCCTCTACTTCAATAGACCACCGAGGCGGCTTCGATTACCACAATCGAGCCGATCCGAGTACCCGGCGAGGTTCGGCTGCGGAACGGTGCGCGGCACTCGGCAGGCGTCGCTAAGACCCGGTAGCTAGGTGACGACGAAGCGCAGCGGGATGCCGTCCCATGTCCACGGCGTCGTGGGACATTGCGTCTGATGGCGAAGTCGTGCCACGAGCCAGTAGTCGTGGGCATGAATCGTGACAACGCTGGCTCCGTCTTTGCGCCAGACGTCGCCGTTGCGAGGCTCAACGGTGAGAGCGACGATGGCCGGGAAGCGTCGGCGGATGCGGGCTCCCTGGGCCTTCTTGATCGCCTGCACGCGAGGCAGCTCCGTTTGTCCCTGCATCGGCAGGCCGTCCGGCGAACCGGAGAGCGGCTGCTTGGCTTGAGGGCATTCGAGCCCGGACGCCTGAATCGGCGAGGCGGGCCGCTGACTGCCGCCTCGTGAGCCATGAGACAGCTGCAGGGTGTTCAGCACCGCGATGCCGTCGGCGAGCAGCTGCTTCGAGGGATCTCCGACCGCGACAACCCGGGCGTCGAAGATACGCCCGTGGTCACTGAACACGAACTCTCGGAAGTGGTTGGCGAGCACCATCCCATTCGGTGCCGTCGCCGCGGGCACAGAGGTTGGGCCCGTGGTGCCGGGGATTGGGGTGCCGCCCGAGTTGGTCTGAGCTGAGGCTTGTGTTGCCGGGCAGTCAGCGCCGAACCCGCTCTGGAACCCAACTGCATCCATGACGAAGGGGCTGGGTCGCGGCGTGGCCTGGGAGAGGCGGACGATGCTGCCGTCGTGGGCGATCGTCGGGAGGTCTTGGTTGATGGTGTCCGTCGGCGCGTACTCATAAATCGACACATAGACCCCCGACCCGGCGGGGGGCGGATTTTCTCCGGCGCAGGCAAGGATCGGCCCGGTCGGCCGGCGGGCTTGGGTACCAACGACGAGGATCTCGGCTGGGTCCCGCAGCGCATCAGGACGCGGGAGTTTCTCCCAGCCGGCAGGGACGGTCAGGCTTGCTCCAGGTGCAGCGACGACGCGCTCGCTGGGCCCGCCAGCGTGAATGCTGCGCCGGCTTCCAGATCCGCCGAGCACGACCCATGATCCGCCTGCCAGCGCCACGATCACCGCGGCCGCCGCGCCGGCGACGATCCGCTGGCGGCGGCGCCGACGCTGGCGGGCGGCTTGCATCAGCGCGGCCGGGTCGAGGCGGCGTCGGGGTCCGCCCGCCGCGTCGCGGAGCATGGCCCGCAAGTCGGTGCTCATCGTGTTCCCTCCGACGCCAAACAGGTCGTGTCGCTGGCCTCGATGTCTCTCAGCCCGTGACTGCGCAGGGCCTCGAGCGCCCGTCGGGTATTTGTCTTCACAGTGTTCATCGGGCAATTCATGAGTCCGGCCACCTCACGCACCGACAGGTCGGCGAAATAGCGCAACAGCAGCGTCTCCCGTTGCACCTCGGACAGCCCAGCCAGGGCCTGCCTCAGCGCGATCCGGGACACGGTGTCCGGCTCCAACTCGACTTCCGCGGGCGTGTCGAGCCGTTGGATTCGCCGTGTCGCCGCCCAGCGCCGGAAGTGCGACTTCGCCAAGTTGAAACCGACGCGGTGCGCCCACGCCGACGGCGACGACGCTTCACGGACCCGCTCCCAATGCTCGCAGACCCGAATGAGTGCCTCTTGGGCCAGCTCTTCCGCCAGGTCTCGATCCCCGGTGAAGAGCGCGAGCGAACCCGTCAAGCGAGGCCACTCCTGGCGACAGAACTCGGCCAGGTCGGTCTCTGCCTCCACCTCAGAAAGACGCATGGGCACCCGACCAGGTTTCAACCTCAGACATATTTCTTGGTCGTTAGCCGTGTGCTCAGTGACCGGTGGCCTACGACGGCCTCCATCGTCCCCGGGCCGCGGTGATGGTCACAAGCCCCTGCCGCGATTCGGCACCGAAGTGCAAGCGGGGCCCGTCGGATCGCACCTGGCGGCACTGCTCCCCACCGAGTTTGCGCCTGCGTTTGATCAACTCGACACGATGCGAGGAGCCGACTCGCCACGACACGCGGCTCCAACCCCGACCTGGACGCGTTGCGCTCGAGGTCCTTCCTTGACGACGATGGATACGCACGCGGGATCCCGGACCCAGTAGCCACCGGCAAAGGCGAGCCAGGGTGCTCGGCGTCCTTGCTGCGTTGGACCCGCGGTCCATTGACAGCTCGAGACGATCAGATGCGTCGTCCTTGTTGCCGGGCTTCCCCACCCGAAGCTGAGCCGACCGAGCAACGGTGGGGGAACGATCATCTCGAACGACGCCCCGGCTCTCACAAGGATGCCTTGCTTGGCCCAATAGCGGGCGTCCGGTTCAGCGGCACCAAGTCGGACCGCGCCGAGCGCCTTCCGGGTCGGGACCGCCACATCACCGAGCACGGTCCCGAAACCGGACAGGCGCGGCGTAGCCTGGGAGTCGATCTGCTCGCCGCAGGGAAGCGACGCCACCGGGGCGGCGGTTGCGGTCGACGTAAACGAGACTCCGGTCCAGCTCCCCGGACCGCCAACCGCGCCAGCGGTGCTCGGCAACAGTCCAGCCACGCTAGCCACCACCACAAGGACCACACCCCACCGCGAAGCGCGCATCAGCACGCCTAACCAAAGCACCGATAAGACGAGCAACTCAACACAGGAAACCACTCCCAGCCTCGCCAACCCGACTACCAGGTATCGATACACCATTGCACCTCACGGCCTACCGGCCGTGAGGTGCCTCGAGGTGGTAGCGCACTGGTAGGTGGGAACACTCTTCCCAAGTTCCTGGTAGCCCTCCCGGACCCAGATGATCCCTGCCTGGTAGGTCAATCGGTAGGTACCGGGCGCATCCTTCCGTTGACCGATTACCTGGAGGTTCGCTTCTCAGATGCCTTCGCCAGCCTCCGCTCGCGGCGTTGCTACGCGTCTCTTCTCCCGGTCCGCGAGTCCGCGACGTTGGCCGCTTGGGTCTCCAAGCTGTCATCTCTCAGACGCCCGACTGCGATCTCGTTGAGAGCGCCGGCAACCCGGGCGGCCCATTGAAGCCAGATGAGGATGAGGATGCTGATGGCGACGCAAACCGGCCAGCCTGATGGAGGCGTGCTGGTTTGTAGCCGCGAGTAGGTGTACACGCCGCCGGCCACGCCAAGCACGGGCATCAGCCCCTCACGCCAGCTGAAGGGCGTGGCGAGGTCGCCGCGCCGAACGGCGATCCGGTGGGCCTGGTTGGGCAGCCAGCAAAACATCACGGTCTGACCGCCGACGGCAAGCCCGATGGCTGCGCACCCCACCGCGCTGCCCGGAAGGTCGCCGAGAGCGTGCAAGCCCAGGGCTGCGACGGCCCCGGCGACAGCGCCGGCAGCCATGACAGCCGTCCCGAAGGGGTTTTCGCCCCGTCGGCGCAGCGTGACATCGGCGCGCATCGTCCAGATCAGCAATGCCAGGACACTCGGGACGATGAACACCAAGAGGGTCCCAGTGTGCGCAGCGGCCCAGTGACCATCTGTCACGCTGCGAGCCAGGAGATAGACGAGGTACAAGCCTGGGCCGGCCGCGACGGGAAGGACGACTCGGGCAATCGGCTGGTAGGCCCCGGTCGATTCTCCCGATCGCTGGAGTGTTGTGGCTCGCGCCCGGAGTCGGCGTGCTAGGAAACGAGCTGCGGTGAACTGGCGAGCACCGAAGGTGACGAGCCCTTCGGGATGGCGGGCGTAGCTGATCGCGGCAAGGCCGAAGATCGCGATGAACGTTCCCGTTGGGAGGCGCAGCGCATCCTCAAGGAGCCAGCGCAGCACGATGAACGCGATCCCGGCGCTGAGCGCTCCGTCGACGGTGTCGGCACCCAGGACGAGGACTAGCACGACCCAGGTGATGCCGATCGTGGTGGGAAAGGTGCCGACTTGGCCTCCCAGGACGAGTCGGCCAACCATGCCAACGAGCGCGCCGCCGACACCGGCGACCGCCCCCGAGAGCGCAAAGGCGCGCACTCGCATCGCGGTTGGACTGATGCCGATTGAAGCTGCAGCCACTTCGCTGCCTCGCAGCGCGGCCAGGAACTTGCCGGTCGTGCCCCGCCGGATCAACACGACAGCCAAGGCGAGCACGCCGAAGGCTACGACGGTCAGCAGGAAGAACGAGCGGTCGCTCGACGCCAGCGATGGGCGCGGCATGAAGCTCGCGAGGTCGAACCGGTTGAACAGGACGGTCTCGACCATCAGGGCAAACGCGAGGCTGGCCAAGGTGAGGTAGATGCCGTCGAGGCGCCTTGATGGCAGAGCGACGAGCGCCCCGATGGCGGCTGCGATCACGGCGCCAACCGCGACGCCGAGCAGCACCGGAGCGTGCCAGCCGACCAGGAACCCAGGGAAGACCTGAGTGAACATCGGCAGACCACGACCAGTTGCCAGGTTCGCGGCTGTGAAACCCCCGAAGCCCGCGAACGTGGCTTGGGCGAGCGAGATCTGGCCGCCCAGGCCAGTGATCACGGTGATCGAGAGAAACACGGTCGCGAGCGCCATCGCGTTACTGAGCCGCAGCGCCCAGAGACCGCTCACCGCCGTCAGGACAAGAACCACGGCCACACAGGCAACGACCGAGGTTCCGAGTCGAGCGCGTCGTCGCTGCACCGGTGTGCGCAAGAGTCGAGCCGGCGCGGGCGGTGGTGGGTCAACCATCACCAGCGGATCAACAGTTTCGGCGCGTCGCATCGATGGGACGAGCACCAGAAACAAGAACACCACCAGGAACGGCAGAATTGGTCGCAGATCGACGGCGAGCGTGCCGCGCAGGCTGAGCCCAAGCCGGTCATACAGCACGTCCGGGAGCGCTCGATCAAGGACGCCGAATGCGATCCCGGCGGCCAGCGTCACCGGCAGACTGCGGAGCCGGCCGACCACCGCCGCCGCGGTGCAAACGAGGATGATCAGCATGAAAGTCGTCACGTCGAGGGCCTGCGCGAGGGTCGCGAGGACGACGCCAGCAAGACCCGCGACTGTGGACGACAGGGCCCAACAGAGGCTCCCCACGCGGTCGGCGTTCACGCCGGCGAGCTCAACCATGCGGGGGCTCTCGACCACCGCTCGCATCTGCAGTCCAAGCGCGGTATAGCGGAAGAACAACCCGAGCAGCGCCACGATGAGGAACGTCGCGGCTGCGGCTACGATGAAGTCCCAAGCAACGAAATGACCCGCGAACCTGAACCCGGGACTCGTGATCCCCAACATTCGGGGAACGCTGGAACGCGCCGTCACCGGCACGGGTTGACGACCCGTCAGCGTGTCTTCAGTCAGCTCCGGTAAGGCGACAAACAGCCCAAGGACGACGATCAATTTTGCTCGCCAGTCAGCTACGCGCAGCCCTCGGAACAGCCCTCGCTCGAACAGGACACCCAGTAGTGGTGAGACGACGGCTACCGCGACAATGAACCCGAACCAGCTGCTGTAGCCGTTGATCTCCACGAGCTTCACGTACACCGCCGCGGCGATAAACGCCTGCGCCGCGAAAGCGAAGTTGAAGATCCCAGTCGTCTTGAACGTGAGAACAATGCCGATGGCGACCAGGGCGTAGACACAACCGAACGGCACACCCTCGATCAGCCAGCTCAACGGTTGGTTCACCGTACGATCCTCAATCCCACCGGCCGAGGACCCTGAGCAAGCGCGAGTCGCGGTTGCGCTTCGACTCACTTCAGGGATCCCGTCATCGAATCCTGGCACCGGCGGCGCGCTGGCGGAGTCGGCGTTCCTGGTAGTACGGGCGGGTTCGGAGGTGTGCGGGCGGGAGGGTGCCGTGCACGAGCAGCGCGTTGCCGGCCTTGGCCTGGCGGAGGACGTGGCTTGGTAGGAGTTGGACTGGCTGGTGGGAGAGGTTGAGGGTGTGGCGTCCTTGTTGTTGGTCGATGCTGGTCGCTCGTCGGAGGATCTCTTCGTCGCCGACCAGCCGGGCGGCGTAGTCGAGGGTGGGGAGGTCCGAGACGCCGGAAAAGATGAGCTTGGTGGCATGGTTGGTGAGCACCGAGTCGGCCAGCGGACCGTAGGTGGCGTCGAGTTGGGCTTTGGATTGCCAGATCGTCACTAGCAAGAGTCCAAGCCCGGCGCAGGTGCTGGCGACATGCGGGAGCCAGCGGGTTGGGGTGTTGGCGGCTTCGTCGAGCACGACGAGCGTGGCTGGGAGTTCTGCGCCGGTGTGGTTCACGCGTTCGTAGGCCTGGTTGATGAGGTCGCCGAGCAGCCCACCGAAGACGGGCGCGAGGCGCTGTTGTTCGTGCAGCGGCGCGCAGACATAGAGGGTGTTCTGGCCTGCGAGCAGCCAGTCGAGGTCGATCTCGTCGTAGTCGCTGGACTCGGCGACTCCAGGGTCGGTCCAGGGCATGAGCAGCGTTTGGGTGGTCGCGTAGGCGCTGGACCGAGTTCGTTTATCCAGGGCCCAGACCCCAGCGAGTGCCCGTGCGGCTTCGGCGAGGGCTTGTCGCGCGCTGGCTGGCATGTCGGCGTTTGGTCGTCGGACGATCTTGCCGAGGCTGGTGTGCTCCTCGAGCGGCGATTCCTGGCTGAGGACCCAGCCCAAGACGTCACGCATGGCCAGACGGTTGGCGGCGGCGTAGCACAGCAGTGGCCAGAGGAGCTGTTCGGCGAGTCGCACGAAGAACTCGACATCTTCGCTGGTGGCCCGTGGCCCGGCGTCGACGATGGCCCGCGCGGCTTTCTGGGCTCCGGTAACGGTGGCGCTCGCGCGTAGCGGTGTCCAGCCGTAGGTCGGCTCGGGCGTCGATCCAGTCGGATCGAAGACCCGTACCTCACCCAGGCTGCGTCGCCACGCGATCGTGGCCGCCATGAGGTCGGTCTTGACCGAGCTCAGGATGGCGGGGCCTGGCCACTCCAGGATCCCGGTGATGGCCGCCGCGGTCTTGCCGCAGCGGGTAGGGCCGATGAGCGTGACGCTGCTACGCCGACCCGCCGGGCGGGCGCGACGCCGAGCCTTGTTCGGTCTGTTGGGGTCTTCGGTGGCCATAGGCCGTCGGCCAACCCGACCGAGGACAAAGCGCCCCGCTGCTGGGCGGCGCATGATCAGTGGCGCCAACTCGGCTGGTCGCGCCAGTCGGGCTGAGGCTTCAACGCCCAAGCGCTTCCGGCCGCGACCAGCCAGGCTGCCGATAGTCCGTGCTGCTGCGACGGCCAGAGCGCCGCCGGCGATCAAGACCGCGCCGATTGACGCCCAGTACACGAGGGGGCCGGGTAGATCCGGGCGCACCGATCGCGGCCAGGCCTGCGCGGGAGCTCCGAAGTGGCCGAGGGCCGCGACCGCGGAGCGGATCGCGACCGCGGTCGAGACCGTGACCGGATGACCCGATGCGAGAAGGCTGGCCAGTTGCGCGCCGGCCCACAGGACCGTGACGAACCCCACGACGAGCCCAACCAGCATCCCCGTCGATTCGGGAATGTGCTCTGGTTCGTTCACTCGTACTCCTTTGCTTCGTTGAGTTCGGAGCGGCCGCGTTGCTTTGAAGGGTCATGAACAGTCGACATGAGTGCCGCAGCGCGCAGGTGGTTACGGGCGCGGCGCCATCGCTCGTGGATGGCGGCGTAGCTGACGCCTTCCCGAGTTGCCCGGGCTGCGAGGGTGTCGGTGCCGATGGCGACGCTGAGCAGCAACTCGGCGTAGCAACGGCGCAGCCGTCCGGTTGCGAGGGCCTGCTCCACGAGTTCGAAGACCTCGACGCTCGGATCCAGAGGCTCCTGTTCCGAAACGACCTCGTGAACGGGAGGCAGCGAGTCGTCGCCTTGGCTTCGGAAGATCCGACCGAGCACGTCTTGCACGACGTTGGCGGCGATCGCTCGGGGACGTCGCGCCAGCGGGTACCGGCGGATCCGCTCGATCGCCTCGGTGACAACTTGGGCCTGAAGGTCCTCATCGAGACGTCGCTTGCCCAGCCGTTTGGTGACGTTGACCAGCCCGGGGACGAGCGCCTGCAACACGACCCGCGCCGCCAGATCATCAGTCGCGGCCCGACCGATGAGAGCGGCCAGGATCTGATTGGCCTGCTCGGGAGCCGCGCCGTTGCGGAGCCGACTCACCAGGCTTGCCAGATCCGGGAACGAGCCGAGCGCTGGGTCGGCGCGCCAGCGAGCCATCCCGGCACGGGCCCCGGGGCTTGCGACCAGCGCGGCCCAATCCCGATCCAGGGCATCAAAGAGCTGCAGTCCCATGGGCGACCTCCCGGCGTGATCCGCCAGCGAGGCTGCGCCTGGTACCTACCGATTCACCTACCAGCCCCCTACCAAGGAAGTCCCTCCTACCTCCCACTACCTCCTACCGGGTCAACGATGGGATCCCAGAATCTCGATACGACTACCTGGTATGGCCTCCCAGGAGACCTCCCAACTCCCAGGGCGCCTACCGGGGGCTCCCAGTCGACGCGACCGCAGGGTGGGCGGATGTGAAGGTCGCGATCACACCGCTGCGCGCCTCTGTCGGCGGCATCGCCGACGCCGCGACCGCCACCGTCGACTACGTCTGCGGCCCGCGCAGCACCCGGACGCAAGCCGTCGGACGCTCCCAGGCATCACCGGTCCCCTACTACGCCGACCAGACCCTTGAGGGCCCCGGCTTGTGGCTCGGGACCGGCGCGCCCCGGCTCGGCCTCACCGGCAAGGTCGAGACCCCCGAGCTCGAACTGCTCCTGCGAGGCCAACACCCCCGCACCGGCCAACACCTCGCCGCCACCCAGGGCTCGACCGGTCGTACCCACCCGCAACCCGAGCGTGACGTCGCATGGGAGCAAGCGAGCTACACGTTCGCCGAAGCCGCACGGCTTCTCGGCGTAGACGCCAGCCAGCTGCGGCGCATCGCCGGCCGCACCCGCGCCCTGTTGAACCAGACCGGTGGCAACCTCACGACCCTGTCCGCCATCGAGGCCGACGGCACCAAGTACCTCCTGGCCGAACAAGGCCCTGACGGGAAATGGCGGGTCAGCCGCAGCGAGCTACGCCGCTACCACTCCCAACGTCGCCCCGCCAACGTCGTGCTGGGCTTCGACATCACCTTCTCGGCCCCCAAATCGGTCTCGCTCCTGTGGGCAGCCGGCGACGCCCCCACTCGAGCCCACGTCACCGCCTCTGTGCAGCGTGCCGTACGAGCAGGGCTCGACTACCTGGAGACCCAAAGCAGCTACGCCGGCCGCGGTACCGACAGGGTTCGCGGCCACGGCCTCACCGGCGCCGGTTTCACACATGCGACCTCCCGCAACCTCGACCCCCAACTGCACACCCACGTGATCGTCGCCAACCTCCTCGAGACCATCACCGGCACCCACCGGGCCCTGGACGCCAGCGCCCTGTTCGCGCACGCCAAGACCGCCGGCTACCTCGCCGGCGCCACCCTCCAACACGAGCTCAGCCGGCGCCTGGGCGTCCGGTGGCGACACCTCCGCAGCGGCATCGCCGAAGTCGATGGCATCCCCCGGGCCGCGATCGAAGCCCTGAGCAGCCGCCGCCGCGACATCGACGCCATCGCCGACCAACTCGGTGTCAGCAGCACCACGGGGCGACAAGCCATCGCCAAGCGAAGCCGTTCCGCCAAGCGCACCCATGACCTCGACGCACTCCGGCGCCATTGGACCGAAACGCTTGCCCGCCACGGCCTGGACGGCCCCGCCCTCCAACAATCTCTCGGCCACAGCACCCCCCAACCGCTCAACGAGGACGAGCAGCGACGGCTCTACCGCAGCCTCGCCCACCCCAACGGTCTCACCGCGAACTCCTCTACCTTCGACCGTCGGGACGCCATCCAAGGCGTCGCCGACCGCATGGTCGGCAGGCTCCCGGCATCCGGCGTCGAGGAGCTCGCCAACTGCTTTCTCACCGAGCCGACTGTCGTCACACTGCACCTCAAGGCCAAGCAGACCGGCCCGAAGGGACCCAGCCTCCGACCGACACACGGCGCGCGTCTTGACGTCGGGCCCCGGTACACGACCCGGGGCATCCTTCGAGCCGAGACCAACATCCTCGACCGCTTCCGACGTGGCCTCCGCGCCCAGATCGGCGTGGCATCCGCCGAGACGGTGACTCAGGCCATCGAAGCCACCCCCATCCTGAGCTCCGACCAACGCGAGGCCATCCGCAAGCTCTGTCACAGCGGACACCAGATCCAAGGCCTCGTCGGACCAGCAGGAACCGGCAAGACCTTCGCGCTCCGCGTCGCAACCGAGGCCTGGCGCGCCGCCGGCTATCAAGTCGTCGGCAGCGCCGTACAGGGAACAGCGGCCGAGAACCTGCAACGGGCAACCGGCATCCCAAGTCACACCGTCGCCGCGCTACTAGCCCGAGCCGACCGGGCAACACCCGACCATCCCGTCGTTGATCACCGAACCATCCTGGTCATCGACGAAGCCAGCACCATCGGAACCCGCGATCTTTCCCGCCTGGCCACCATCACCGGAGACGCCGGAACCAAACTCGTTCTGGCCGGCGACCCCGCCCAGCACACCTCCGTCCCAGCTGGTGGCGCATTCACCTCCCTCCTCAACGCCCGCCCCGCAACTCACGCCCAGCTGCACACGGCGCACCGGCAAACCGGCACCGCGCTGGAACGCATGACTCCAGCCCTTGACGAACTTCGCGACCAGCGCACCGACGCAGCGATCCATCGACTCGTCGTCGCCGACCAGATCGACGCCAGGCCCAACCTCGAAGACGCATACGACACTCTGGCTCGCGACTGGTACCAGGACCGGCTCCGCCTCCGCCACGAGAACCCCAGGGCAACGAACTGCATGATCGCCGAACGCCACATGGACCGACTCGAGCTCAACCGACGCGCCCGCTCCCTGCTCTCCGCCGCCGGCGAACTCCACGGACCCACCGTGATCGTCGAAGATCACGTCTTTCAGGCCGGCGATGAAGTCATCTGCCGCAGGCCAGCACACGACCTCTATCCCGAAGGCAAACCAGATCGGTACCTACGAAACGGCACCCCAGGACGAATCATCAGCATCGAACACGACCGGCAACTCGAGTCGTTGGTCAACATCGACTTCGACAACCGTGGTCCGGTACAGGTACCAGCCAGCGCACTGCGCGAACGACCGAACCTACTCACGCATTCATACGCGCTGACCTCCCACGCCGCCCAAGGCGGAACCTACGATGCCGCCAGAATCCTCACCACAGACCGCACGAGCAGAACGAGCCTGTATGTCTCGGCAAGCCGTGCCCGACAGAGCCTCCGGATCTACGTAAGCCCCACCACGCGTCACCAGGCGGCCTCGGAACCCGCAAACCCCGCAAGCCCCATCGCAGAACTCGCTCGCTCAGTACGAAAGACCCAGTCCGACTCGCTCGCGATCGACCTGGATCGGTCGCTCACCAATCCGGGCAAGTGACGCCGAGGAACCCGCCTACTGCCGTGTCAACAAGCTTTGCCCTGTCTCTGCTCGAAGCTAGGGGCGCGGCTTCACGCTTCGGGGTGAACACCTCCGACGGAGCGCCGGACGGCAGACTGGCGCGCTGTGTCCGGCGAGTTGCGCGACTGGGTCCGGCCTCTGGTCCGATCGACCTATGACCGGCTCGCACCCACGTATGCAGCGTGGGCAGATGGCGTCATACCAGACCTACGCGTGCCCTACGCCAGGCGCATTGTCGAGCAGCTCGAAGCCACTTCCACGGTTATCGAACTGGGCTGTGGACCTGGCCGACCTGTCGGCGCAATGACCAGCAGCCGATGCCAATACATCGGCGTCGACCTCTCCATCGAAATGCTCCGCCAGGCCCGGCGTGTCCTCCCGAACGGTCTGTTGGTGTGCGGAGACATTGACCGCCCTCAGCTTCCGTTCCGCCAGCATCGACGCCGTGTTGGCGTTGTACAGCCTGTTCCATATTCCCCGCGAGCAACACGGTGACCTACTCAAGGCCATCGCAAACTGGCTGCGTCCGGGTGGGCTGATCGCCGCGATCATGTCGTGCTCCGACGAGCCGATCGGCTACGAGCCCGACTGGCTGGGAGCCGGTCACCTGTTCTGGAGCAGCCACGACTGCCCGACGGCATAGGGCAACTTCAGGCGCGCCGGTCTCGTGATGATCATCGAATCGACGACGCAGCACATCGTCGAGGATGACAACGAAGGCGACGTGCTATGCGTCCTCGCACGCCGACCCTGACCGCAGATCGCAAGCCCAATCCGTATCGATCTGGGCCTAGTTCGAAGGCGAGCTCTTCCCGCCTAGCCTCACCACGGGCCGACTCGCGGTCCGCAGGACCGCGAGTCATCGGGACTCAGGCTGCGAGGTCATGTCTCTGGGCTCCAACTATGACGGACGGCCCCGCGCAGATCCGGTAGTGCGGGTCTGGACCGCCGACGCCGATTCGGTTCCCGGGGGTCGTCTCAAAGGAGCAGGAGGAAGATCAGGTCGTCAGCAACCGAGACGTCGACAACGTCTGCTGCAGCAACCGTCTCGTCGACCGCGGCCCCGTCAGCGGGACTGATGTCGGGTTCGGGGAGTTCGGGTTCGGGGCTGATGCGGGCAATGAAGGCTGGATCGCTGAGCAGCGCATCGACGATAGGTTCGTAGCCAGCCCTGAAACCCGCCTCGATCTCGGCCTGCAGATCCACGGCTTCGAATTGGTAAGCCTGTTCTTCTACACCGACTGAAGTGTTACCGACGACCTCTTCGATGGTGTCTTCGATCGCGGTTTGAGGGTCTTCTCCTTCTTGAACCTTGTTCTCGACCTCTTGTTCGATTGGGTCCTTCCCGGTAGTCGGGTCTTTGGGACCGAGCTTGGCGTCGAGTTCGAGGGTCGGCCCGACCGAAGCCTGAAGAAGGGCCCGCCCGCCTCGTATCAGCGTCACCTCAGTGCGGAGTGCGTGTAGAGCGACGGTTGCGATCGTGAGTCCGAGGCTGCGGTCTTTCAAATCGAAGGACAGGCTGGGGTTGATCTTCACCTCAGCTTGGGCCGCATCGAAATGGGTGGCGAAGTCTTGGGGTGGTGATCCGGGGTGCGTGGTCCAAGTCAGTTCTGGCAGCGAGTAGTCGAACACAGGATGTAGGCCATCGGGGGAGTCGGCCTCGATGCCGAACTCGAATCCCGCTGACAGGCCGCTACCTGCGAGGTGACTGCTTAGCGCGGCCTGGCATACGTCACCTTCGAGAGTGCTGATGCTGGCTGTGACTTCTCCCGGCAGATTGCGGGGGAGATCGATCGTCTTCGCCGGTATGGTGAAGGGCTTCTTGACGAGTTGCCCAAGCTCGTTACCGACATTCGCCGCAGGCACGCATTTGGGGACTGGACCCGGTGGCGGCTGTGGAGCGACTGGAGTCGAGCCTGGCGTACAAACCACGCTGGTGATGACGTAGTTGTCGTTATGAACGAAGACCACGTCATTGGAACCGGGGGAGAAATTGATAGGTCCGGCTCCGCCGTCGTATGCCTGACCGTTAGGCCCGACTGTTGACCCGACACTTGCGGTAAGCGCGCCCGGCTCTGGCGGACCCATGTGTTGGAACACGTATGCGATGTCGATGCTCGAGCACGCAGAGGTGAATCGGTCGGTGACGGTGGCGCCGGTGGCCTCTGAGGCACCGGGTCCCATGGCCTCAGTTCGCCAGGGCCTCGCGCATGATGGGACGCCAGCGGCGAGGAAAGCTCCACTGGTAGTGGCAAATGCCGAAAGGAAGCTTGCATAGGCGACCGCGACCGGCTCCGGGCTCGCATTGAGGTCAAGCGGCGTATTCGGGTCATTGGTTCCCAAGACGTCGTGCAGGAAATGCGCTCGTGCGCTCAAAAGCGCATCTTCACTCACGACCAATTGAGCGAGTGTCCTCTTGTCTCGTCCGTTGGATGGGAGAGAAGCCAACGCCGATCGGAATTGCTGCTCGGCCGTCAGCGCCGGTGAGAACGCTGCGAGATAGCTACCGATAGTCCCTGTAAAGAAGAAGCTGTTGTCTGAATATGGCGCCAACTCGGCTTGATTCTGGGCTGTGCACAGTTGACTGATCCGACTCGTGATGCCTGGATTGGTGAGGGGAGCGACGCTGCTGACTCGGGCCGCGGTCAGTATCACCGTGGGACGAGCGCTAATGCTGCGGCCTGCGAGCGCCTGAGCACCAGGCCGCGGATGACCGACGGCAAAGATCCCGAGGTCGAGGAGAGCTAGACCAGTCACTTGCTTGTTCGGTCCAGCCTTGAGTTGGGAGAGATCCTCGGCCGCAATGGCCCACGTGCCGGACGCAAGTGCGCTCGGGAGAGTGATGCTGGCAGCCGCAATTCCGGAGCGGGTGCGCGACAGATACTGACCGCGGTAGCCAGGTCCCTGGACGATGAACCTGGCAGCATGCGGTGAGCTCTGGGCTAGAGCACCAGCAACAACCGTCAGCCTCTCACTCGGCCGAAGCGTCTGTTTCGAAATAAGGATGGGACGCACCCGCGTGGTCACTACTTGATCTTCGAGGGCCCGTGTTACCTCGGGGACCTGCCCTGCGGGAAAGGGCGCTAGATGTAGTGCCCGAGGATTGAGACGGCCCGGGGATCCTGCATCGAGCCGCACAGCTCGAGGAGCCACCGCCGCAGTTCCCGGCGCGCTGAACCCACTTGGTAAGGGGCGCCGGAGTAGTGGAGCATGTAGGGCTCCACTACTCGGTGGCTGAGGCCCTGAGCACGCGGCGGCCACAAGAACGAGGAACGCAAACAGCCCCGCAGCGACGGGTGTCCGCCTACCCCGCGCCATTCGCAGCCCCCATGCATGGGCATCGGCTCAGCGATCACCCAGAGAAAGTATGTGGTGTCTGCGCCGCAAGCGCAAGGGTGCCACGCTCAGCTTCGTTACTCGGATTGCTTGTGCACTGTGTGCGGAGGCGTGGCGCATGAGCTCCTGAGCTCTTTGTCGCACGGGCTTGTAGCGCTACTGCGCCGTTGAGGGTCCGCCACAGGACCTGCAACTGTCGCACGCGCGAAGCCTCATCACGACTATGAAGTGTCGCCACTACAGGCAGCGGAATCTCTATCGCTAATGACAGGGTGCCGTGTTGACCAAGCACTCGATCGGACAGGTCCGCCAATTTTTATCCCGAGGCCCGATCAGGATTGCATCGCGAGTCCGACTGCGAAGCACACCAGCCCGATTAGAAAGATCGGCGCCCCGATGACGTAATCCTCTATGGGAACTTCAGCCCACCCTGTTAAGCCAGCGATCAGGAACACCGCACCGATCGCCAGCGCGAGAACTGAACCTCCCAAGACGGCCCCACGTGAGGGAGCGCTGGGGCCCGGACCAGGGCCAGGCGGCCCACGGCGCTCTGCGCGCCATCTGGCGACGTCGGCCCAGTCGCCACTAGTGAAGTCACCGGTGTATATGCCCTGATCCGGGTTGAACGCGACCAGCTGCTTGCGCCACTCCTTCCCCACCATGGGGCCCCCCGATCGCATGTCAGATGGCGTCGACCAAGGCATCGGCGGCGGAACGGATCGAGATCGCGGCGAGCAGCAGGCAAAGGCCGAAGCCACAACTATCCGGCCCGCTCACTCGCTGTCAAGAGCTCTCGAGTTGACGTGTTCCCTGCATGACATGGTCCGTTCGAAGCCAGGAATTGGCCATCGAGTGACTCGCGGTCTGCAGGATCGCGAGTCAACCTCCTCGGCCGCGCTCCTGACAGGTCCCCCAAAGGGAGGGCAGTCACTGCTCGTAGGAATTGGTCTGCCGGGGCTCGTAGGAATTGGTCTGCCGGACCCCCCGCCAATTGGTTGCCGCGTTACTAATCGCTTCCGATATGACGGATTCTTTCCACCTAGCGGGTCAGCCGACATCCTTGATGACCTTCAGAGCGCATCGTTTGGGCCCTACGCTCGCCTCGCGCGGTGGCGTCAGGAACGGTGGGGATTTGCCCCCTACAGAATGAGTAGCCCGCGAGTTGTTCGCACCGTTAGGTCGGGCACCACGGCTCGAAGCATCACATTTGCAGCCTCGAGCGCATCCAAGGCGCCTTGCTCATCGGGTTCGACGCCACTGTGAAGCCAGCCGTTGCGTCGCCGCCTGAGCGCAGTCAGACGTCCCGCCGTAGATCCGCTAATGGCCCCGGACTGTTCGAGGGCCGCGACGAGTTTGTTAGCGGGGTCCCCGACCTTCGTCATGAGCATCGGATCTTGTCTCGCGAGGGCTCGGATACGAAGTTCGCAGACCGTCCAGCCGGCGGTGACTGCCAGCCCGTAGTCGTGGGTCAGCACTGCAGCATGCGTCTGGTTCAGAAGATCGAACTCCACGAGGGTGTCTGCCTTAACGACGTCCTCCAACCAGCTGAGTGATAGTTCAAAGGCTGGGAGCGGGCACGTTCCAATGCGTCGCGTGTCGGAGGCCGTGATGTGATCCGGCAGGCGTTGACCCGTCGAGTGGTACCAGAAGCCGCCGAGACTCGGATCGTCGGGATAATCAAACCGATAGAGGTTGCTGTCGTGGATGCGCTCCACTCGCGGCGATTCATTCTCCAGATGCATGAGCGCTGCGTAGACGAGGCAGAGGTGTGCATTCATAAGCCGGAGGCGATGGACGACGGCGCGCTTTGCGCCTTCTGAGGTCTCAGCCATCGTCGCAAGCCGGCGAGAGGAACCACCAGCCCGTACCGGCCGTGAGACCCCTGGCGCCCAGTCACCGAAGTCGAACATTGACAAGCCCCGGCGCTCGGTGCTGACAATCACACCGAAGGCCAGGGTCCGATTAACGAGGACGTCCATCCAGTCATCCGGTATGGGGGCGCCGACGTCAAAGACCGCCTCAGGCTTTGTCGGCTGACGGCCGATCCAGCCCATCGGTAATAGCGGGCCGTAGTGGGCCGAAGTGTCTCGCCCGGGCTCGTCGATCACCGGCTACGCGTCGCTCTGTACTGACTTGCGCAGAGAAGTGCCGTCCAGGAACCGCAGACCAAGCCTTTCGAAGGTTGGCCGCTCGGCCAATAGTCGCCGGAAGTTGGCACGGGTCAGTTGGAGGGACGTCGACTGATCCGGGTGCCGCTTCCCCAAGCGCTGGCACACGGTGGGCATCGCGTGGCGCGGGAGGCAGACGACGGCAACCAACTCGAAGGCCTCGAATACGGCGAGGGCGTACCAATCGAGCTGATCTGTGAATCGGACGTGGTGTTCGTTGTCCCAGCGATCTGCCGGGTTAGCGAGATAACGAACCTGAACGGTGTGTCCGTCACCCAGCCGGACATCCCAGTCCTTCTGCACGCGGCTCTCGGCCAAACTCCCGCCGAGCCACGTCGCGACCAGTCGTTCAGAGAACTCGGCGAGTGGGTCGCGGTTGGAGGAGCAGCCGAGCGCTTCCAGAAACCGGACCCGTGCCTGTCGGTAAGTAGCTAGAGCACCGACAAGTTTCTGGGTTTCATCGTCGCCCATGAGCCAAGTTTGCCCTAACTCCCCTGCCGCGTGACTGCCAGCAGGTGCCAGGACCGGATTGACCGATCAAGGCCGCCTACATGTAGTGGGCGTACCGCGGTGCTGCTGCAGCACCGGGATCGACATGCTTCAGGATGCCGGCGACGCGGCGAGCAGCGCGAAGAGTTATCGGGATTCGGCCATCGAGTTGGCTCTGATTCCAATTCATCTTTGAGAGCGCCAGAATCTCGCTGGCAAGAAACTCCGGCCGATGTTCGTGGCTGGCAAGGCGCAGGCCGACCGGCGATGGGACGTACATGCCTGGATACACCTCGTAGAAGTCGATGCTGCCACGCGTATAGAGCAGATGCCTCTTGGCTTCGAACGTTATGAAGGTCCCTCGCAAAACGGCGTGATCAGCCATCCGAAAGAGACGCGTCGGATCTGACGACTGCAGCCAGAGGAGTTCCAGGTGCTCGATCTTGTGATCGGTAGTTGCCGCTTCGAATCCACGTATCTCACCTTCATCGAAATCGGATGTCTTGTGGAGGACGACTCGAGCTGGTGAAGCATGGTGCTCGTCTCGATAGACCTCGAGGGCCCGCACAAGTAGTTGGTGAGCATCGTTCTCTAGAAGGTGCGGCTGTCGATCCTCCTTCTGCTGGGCGGCCGGCCCACCCCTCACAACGACACCTTCGCCGCGTTCGTCGAAGACTTGGGCGACAGCGGTATGCATCGCTTTGCGATCAGGAGTGTTGAAGAACGAGACGCCGATGAAGAGTGAAGTGAAGTCTGTGGCCCGCCGGGTCAGGCGCCAAGGCACCCCGCCTGCTTTGTAATAGAGAGCTGTGTGGAAGTTCCAGGCCCGAGTGGCCTCATCCTGCACCTGGAGTGTGCGGCGGTCTCGGTGCCCTCTCTGATTCGGAGGCACACGCTTCGGATCCCATGTTGTGGCCCTGACAATTTGGATCGGAGTCTGCACGCGTAAACAGTGAGCCTTCAGCAGATCATGGAAGTCCACGGCCGGACTAAGCGTTTCGCTCGCAGAAGAGGAGGGTTCCGTGTCGTCGGCCGGAACGATCTCGGGCTGAGCTCCTTCGTCAAGCTGCTCCGGCCGTGCACAGATCACTACGTGGCAACGGTTCTTGTCAGCCAGCCTCTCGACCGCCGCGGCGTAGAGATCGACGCACTCAGCAACGCCGAGGGCTCCAGGCTTGCTGACCGCGCGACTCAGGGCTCCGCCCGCCAACACTTCGACCAACTGGTCATCAAAGATCAACTCTGATCGGAAGAGGCGATCCACATCGAAACCTGGGAAGTCCCGGAAGAGCCGCGGACAGCGGCTGCCCGCCTTACCAGGTATCGAATTGCGACATTTCTCGAGCCACTGTTGGACGCCCTCAATGCCATCCTGAGGTCCAACGAACCCGACGCGGATCGCATTCGGAGCCGTCGGTTGACCAGCGTCGACAGGGCCATAGTCGGCAATCCCGTACCGCGGATCGATGTGCAGTGCGCCGCCGCCAAATTCGAGTTCGGGTTCGTCCAAGACGACAGCGTTCATGTTGGATCTCCAAACAACTTCAGGTTGCCCGAAACCTGGGCTTCAAGGATTTCGGGCTCAGCCGCCGTCCAGGCAGAATCGTCAATGCCGCGGTCCACGTCGAAGGTCAACAGCTCGCCGAATTGGAGGCGCCAATCGGCGTCGCCGAATAGCGTCGGCCGAGCACGGAGATAGGTCGCCCAGAAGCGCACCAAGCCGCGCACTGCGGCATTACGCTCCCGGCGCTTCATCTCAGCGGCGAGGTCTGGAGCCCAGGGCACTTCGCGCCAGCCATCGAAGGTGAAGTGGTACGTCGGCCGGAGCGCCAGGTACCAAGCCTCGTCATGCCGGACGAACTGAAACTCCAATGCATGGTGGCGATACCAGCGAATGCGTCCGGGCTCTTTCTTGTCTGGGTATCCCTGGAACACGACACGGCCGCGGCGCGAATGCCCGGTCGCAATGCGTCGTACCTGGAGGTCTCCGGTGGGACGAAAGAAGAGCCAGCCCTTCGGATGACGGCGCAGGTCACGGTGCGTGACTTCAATCAAGGTCTGGTTTAGGAGCCGGACGAAACGACGGTAGGCGTCAAGGTCTTTGGCCGCGGACCATTCGCGGGTTTCCAGGCCTTCCGCTGACCCGTCGATCAGAAGACTTAGCGGTGGCTCATCAACCCGGCGAAAAGACCAGACCATTCCGTCAGTCAGAACCCAGTCGGAGCAGTAGCTCGCCTTGCGGCGTAGTAATTCGGCCGCTTCACGGGGCTGTTTGACAGCCGCCGGGGCGAACCAGATCGTGTCGGCGACTCGGTCGACCCTTAGGAGGTTGGAGACCAGCTTCTCAGGTAGCGGCGGGGGTCGGAGGTAGGTCCCCGACTCAATTGGTATCGCCAACCCCAACAGCTGGGGCGCAGCGGTCTCATCGAAGCGCGCCTGAGCTTTGACGAAGTCGACCCGTCGCGATCGGCGGCGGGCGGGATCAGCGAAGACGTCTTTGACAGACGCCCACCACGCCTCGCCAGTCTGGGGATGCGAGCAGACGAGAATGACGGGCGCATTTCCGCCCATCCAGTAGTCGATGTCGCGCTCATCACAGAGGTAATGAAAGGCATCGACGGTCTCCCCAGGGAACGGGCGATCCTGGGCCTTGCTCTGAACGAGCACTATGGCGTTCAAGGGGGTGCCGGAACTCGAATCGACCAACTCGATTTCGCCGTCAATACCGTGGTCGACACGTCGGTCGTGCCAGATAAATCCCAGCCGACCCGCGACCAGATGGCTGACGAGCCGTAGACCGGCCTCGCCAATCTGCGCACTGGCCGTGTACCGCTTAGCCATGCCAGAACTCCCGCCGGGTCGGCCACGGAGGCATGACGAGCCTACGAAGGCGGTGTGACAGTGAACTCCCCTCCGGGACAGTCAGCGCCGTGAATCGACGGGGCTGGTTTCATCCACGGGGCGGAAAGGGGTCGTGGCCCGGCGGAATTGTGTCCTTGCCGCGGATCCGACCGTCCTGGCCGTGGATCAAGAGCTCGCCACCGCCAGCGTGGTGGATGATCTCTCTGGCCCGCCGGATGGCCTCGGCCTGGCTGGGATGGTGGGAACTGGCACGCTCGGCACCCGGTGCCCGAACGTCCCAGCCACCGCTGCCATCCGGGACCACATGGCGGTCGTTGGGGTTGCCCATCTGAGTTCCTCCTGGTTCAAGGGACACGTCGCCAGGATCAGACAAGCACAAGGACCGGGGAAAGTGGTGGATTCGCGCGGTTTCGCGCGCTAACGCGCGGATACTGCGAGCACATTGGCCGGGACCACCGCTCTCGCGCAGTATCCACCACTTACCTCATGGAGCTCTGTAGGTTCGCCGACATGGCAAGGCCCAGGGTCTACGAAGAGCGCAGGGTCACGACGGCGATCCGCTTGCCGGAGAGCACGCACGACAAGCTGCGGGAAGAGGCTCGCGAGCGCGACGTCTCCGTCAACTTCTTGGTTGTGCGAGCGGTCGAGCGCTATCTCAGCTCGATGCCGAGTGCGGACTGAACGCTGGCCTTGAAGCAGCAGTTCCGGCCCAAAGCGCAGGCGACGTTTGTCGACCTGTTTTGCGGCGCGGGCGGCCTGTCCGAAGGCTTCCGGCAGGCCGGCTGGCTGCCAATTGCAGGTATCGACGTCGATCCCGATGCCGTGGCGACCTACGCGTTGAACTTCCCGGAGGCGACGGCCATCCACGGCGATCTGCGACATCGCGCTGTTCGGAATCGCCTACTTGCGACTGCTCGGGCGTGCGATGTTGTGCTCGGCGGCCCGCCCTGTCAGGCCTTCTCGCAGGTCCGGAATCACTCCCGCCTCATCGACGACCCGCGAAACGCGCTCTACCGCGAGTTCATCGCGGTCGTCCGGCGCCTCGAGCCTCGGGCCTTTGCCATGGAGAACGTGCCTGGGCTGGCTCAGATGGGCGTGCTCGAACAGGCCACCGAGGACCTACGGTGTGGCGGCGCCTACAACGTCAGCGCCAGCCTCGTCGACGCCGCGGACTTCGGGGTCCCTCAGAGTCGTCGCCGTCTGGTCTTCATCGGCCTGCATCGCTCGCTCGGGGAGAGGCCAACGGGCCTCACCTCGCTTGACGCAACGACGGCTATCTCCTTGCGGCGCAGTGGGCAGCGACGGGTTCGCTATTGCCCGACAGCCAACGCTCTGCACCGCAGCCGGCTGTTGGACGAGTTGGTGGACCCGTGGTCTGATCGACTTGTAACGGCAAGCCAAGCGATTGGTGACCTGGCTCATCTTCGGTCCGGGACAAACCGGCAGGACGAGGCTCCTGCGGCGACTCTTGGCGAGCCGCAGTCAACGTTTCAGAAGATGATGCGCGATGCGCCAACGGACGTGCTTACCAATGTCGGCGTGCCGCGAATCAATCGCGACACCGAGCTTCGACTGCGCGGTATCCCTGCTGGTGGGAACTACCTTGACCTCGACGAGTCTCTGCGCGAGCGGTACTTGACGGGGCAGCGCTGGGGTCCGCACAATGGCACTCAGCGACTCAGCCGGCGCCACTACTACGCCTACCGGCGCCTCCATCCTGACTATTGGTCTTGGACTCTCAACACCAAGGCCGACTCCGTCTACCACTGGTCGGCTGCTCGCAGTCTGAGCGTTCGCGAATTTGCACGTCTGCAGTCCTTTCCCGATCGGTTCAGCTTTACAACGGATCCGCGTCGAGGACCGTTGCCAGGGCGGATCGATGGCGGACCGGGTCATTCCCGCTACCGCCAAGCTGGTAACGCTGTGCCACCGCTCCTGGCTCGGGCGATCGCCGAAGTTCTCAGCCTGCGTCTGGTGTAGTTGACCTAGCCTCGCTGCGTGAGCGGCAGCGAAGACACGGCGAAGGCCACCGAACGGGCCTTCGGTGCCGAGAATCGGGCCCGGCTACTGAACGATTTCCTCGACCGGGTTGGGGCAGTCACGCCGGCTAACGCCTGGCGGTTGGTCTACGAGTTGCTGCTGTGGATTGACCGTACGACGGGTTTGGCGCACTGCTACGAGTCTGACAAGTGCCAGCCAGGACGCCCCTGGTACGCCCGATCTTTGGCGTTTCACGACTGGCTGGCGTCGCAACTCGAAGTCGCACCGGCCAATGTGGGTGCCGAGGTCGACCATCTATTTCGCGGCGCCGTTGCCGGCCTTGCTCAAAAGACCCAAGAAGAGCGCGCCGAGGCGGCGGCGGCTCAAAGGAGGCCGTATGAAAGCCGCAACTTCCCTCTCCCCGGCGAGGATGCCGAGTTGGTGGCGCTCGTCCGTGAACTCCTCGGCCCTCACCTCGGCTCGGCACCAACAGACGAATTGTGGCGAGCACTGAGCGAAAGGATTCGCACCCACGTTGGGCAGGAGAACAAGCGCAAGAATCTTCTCGGAGAGGGCTTCGAGGACACGCTGGCTGCCCTGATCCGTCGGCTACCGGGGGCGGACCGTTACGAGATCCGCAACCGAGTCTTGCTTGGCGAGATACCCGGCTTCAATCCTCAGGGCGAGACGGAGAAGCAGAAGCGGGTCGACCTCGCCCTCTGGCGAAAGGACGGCGGGCAGCGCCAACTGGTTACCTCAAAATGGAGTGTGCGGGCCGACCGCGAGGAGCAATTTGGCACCGACTTTGAGGCCTATGTCCGGGTTAATGCCGGGCCTCCTTTCGATTACGTGCTCGTCACCAACGAGTTCGACGCCGCCCGTTTGAAGGCGGCCTGCCAGAAACTCGCTGGCAATGCCTACCTCTTTAGGTCGGTGGTGCACGTCAGTCCCGACGGCGTTCTGCATACCTATGGCTCAGACCTGCGTGGTGCGGCTAAGGAACTGCCAGGCTTGGTCTCATCGGGACGACTGATCTCGTTGGAACAATGGCTGGCGGCCCAAACCACTTAGTCCGGCCGGCGGGCTCGTACGCCAGTACGAACGGTGTGCGCCGACGCATGCAACTTCAGCGCGAACGCGACACAGCACCGGAGGTCGCGCTGCGGCAGGCACTCCACCGACTGGGCCTGCGCTACCGGCTCGATCGCCCGATTGTTCCGGGTACTCGACGTCGAGTTGACATCGTCTTCGTTCGAGCGCGGGTGGCAGTCTTCGTCGATGGTTGCTTCTGGCATGGCTGCCCGCGGCACGGGGTCCGCGACCACAAGATCAATGGTTGGTACTGGCCAGACAAGATCGCTGGCAACAAGGCCCGCGATCTGGACACCGGGCGGCGGCTCCGCCGAGCGGGTTGGAAGGTCATTCGAATTTGGGAACACGAGAACCCGAGCCGAGCGGCAGCCCGCGTTGCTCGTGTGGTGCAGAGCCGCTGATCGGCGATGGGCAAGTTTGATGATCGGTTGGCGGAGCAACTCCAGCGTCCTGCTTGGGGCAAAGTACGCATAGAGGCTGAGCTCGAACGCCAAAGGAATAGCAGACGCCCTTACAGCGATGAGTCGGGTGATCCTGTTCTCAAGGAGTCCTACTGCGTGTACCTCGATGCACTCGGGACCGCAGCGACATCGAGACACTTGACGACCGCAGACTGCGAGAGCAGCTTCAACTACTCCATTACCGATGGTTTCTCCACGCGGACCCTTCCGCCGACTATGAGCGTCTGCTGTCGTTCACGGACAACGTTGTCGTCGGTAGCCCCGTGGTAGCAGACGAGATCGGGCGAGCGAGGCTACGGACTCGGGATACCGCGTCACGCACGCCGCAACGGGCGCTTGTCGGGCGATCAACTACCACTGCTATAGCGCGAGCTTCGACACTGATCCTGGTACTGGAACGAACCCGAACCGGTCAAGGGAATTAGACCGAACATTGGAGATCGTGTCGATAGACCGTCTGCGTGACGCCATAGTCATCGACCGCCTCACGCCCTGGCGCAGAGTCCGAGGATCGTGTCCGCATCGGCTGACTTGGTGCCGACTCGCAATCTATGAGACCGCGAGCCACTAGCCGGCGATCGGACTCGCAGTCCCCCCAAACCGCGAGTTGCCCAGATTGACTGGAGCTGTCCTCGAATGTCGACCAGCTCGGTCACGAGGCCTCTTGATTCGGCATCGGTTAGGCACGAACGATTCGGTTTCTACCGGCGCGGGCCGCTCGCCGGGCGTCAGCGCGACCGGATGCCGCGTTTCAGCATGTGACGTTCCCATTGGCCGCAGCCTCCTCTCGCGGCGAAGGCTCGCTGCAGCAGTTCAGGGGCGCGAATTGCGTGGGCGTTTAGGTCTCCCGATCGCAGCGACACCACCTCAAATCGGGGGTGACCCGCAACCCTCAGATCCTGGGCAAGCGAGTCCGCTGCTGCTCTGCCGCGCGCGTCGGCGTCAAACGCGATCGTCAGCGAACGGTGCTGATGCTCTTGCAGGATGTAGGCAGCAAGCCGTTGATCTGCCAACCCGACGCCGAGGAGCGCGAGAGAGTTCGCGCCGAGCTGGGCCGCCGAGAGGGCGTCGGGTAGTCCTTCGCAGATCCAGAGTCGGCTGTCCTTATCGATCGTGGGAGCGGTGCGCACCCGGGCCCATCGGGGGTTGGTGGCGACCCAGCTGGCGGGGTTCTCGTACTTGCGGCCTCCCGCCTTTTCGGGGTTGAGGTAGCGGGCTTGGAGGTAGATGGGTCCGTGGTCGTCGAGGACGGGGAAGATGACGGCGGGGCCTCGGGCGGGGAGGCCGCGGGCGCGGGTGAGTCGTCGTGGTCCGGGGTCGGCGCCGATCTGGTTGGCGTGGAGGATCTCGTCGTGGAGGCCGCGCGAGTGGAGGTAGTCGAGCATGGGCCGGCCGGCCTCGGTCCAGAGGAGGTCGTGGCAGCGTTGGACGTGGTCGCGGAGTGCCTGTCGCGCGAATGCAGCGGGCTGCGGTCGCGGGCCCGGTACCGGTCGCTTCGGTCGTACGCGTGCGAGGTCGGGCGAACGGCGGGTTGGGTCGAGTCCGGCGCGTTTGGCGAGGTGTTGGAGGGCTTGGCGGACGGTGAGGTTGGTGGTTTGGAGGAGGAGGTCGATGGCGGTGCCGCCGGCGCCACAGGCGTGGCAGTGCCAGCGCTGGTAGCCGCGGGTGGAGGTGAAGATGCTGACGGGCGGGGTGCGGCCGGTTTGGGGGCCGTGCTGTGGTGAGGGGCAGGGCCAGGTGGCGGAGGGGCCGC
>Ga0102924_1000668_pt1 | contig 42137 bp, 49 predicted proteins | sample PaiPotPPM11metaG_FD_80116 | JGI IMG/M metagenome (GOLD analysis project Ga0102924, IMG submission 80116) | Iron sulfur acid spring bacterial and archeal communities from Banff, Canada, to study Microbial Dark Matter (Phase II) - Paint Pots PPM... ...
CCAGCAAAAACCCGCTGGATTCCCACTTTTCCCACAGCCCCGACTGCTGCTACTGATGACTACTAATGATGTGGGGGGCCAAATTAGATGATCAAAGTGGGCCAAGTTAGGTTGACGGAATCAACTCTCAATCGCTGTTTCTTCTCCTTCGTCTGTTTCCACAATACCGCTCGTATTCTGACCATTGGCTCAGTCTGAAGGTGAAGATTTGTGCCATCGGAGAATTCAAAATCAATGCGGTCCCAATCTCGCCCCTGGGCTGAGCGTACTCGTTGCACCGTTTTGTGCCGCAGCGCGGGAAAATGTTCAGGGATAACTTCTTCCCACAAGGAATCGAGCCATTCCTCTTTGATCACTCCGCGGTATTCGACTGACTTGCCCTTCACATTTTCCCCCGCGAACGACAAATTGCCTCCGGTGATGTTGCCACGTCTCATCCCAGTGATCAAAGTGATTTCGAAGTCGTCATGCGAACACAGGCTCAGGACGACGATCCTCCGCAACAGATCAGACTCGGTCAGAGAATTAGGCATCTGCCGGAGTCCCGCGGTCGGAACTTCACCTCTATTGCCATCCACAGCGGCGGTGCAAAGACCACAAAGAGCACTATTAGAGCTCGAAAATGGTAGCACCGAAGCGCGCCTTAACACGAATGTCGCCCTTTGCCCGTTCCTTCGACAAATCTATTTCAGAATTGTTTCAAAGGGCTTCAGATTCGGGACGCGCCGCCCATGCGAACCCGAACTCATTGCCGATACGCGTGGTCGCGCACACAGTTCGCACACCCAAGCCGGTCGAAAGCCACGAAACTGGCCTGCTCCCGCCCACCGACATCCATGTAAGTCTTCTGTCAAGGAAAAACACACGTGGTCAGGCGCGCTCGCGAGAGCGCGCACTTTTCTGGTCAAGATCTTTAGCTCGCGCATTTGGTGCCTCTCGGCTGTGGTCCCTGCGTTCGCAGAACCGGACATCCATTTGCTGCCTCGGGCCCGTCAGGGCCTTCGCAGAAGATTGAGTTGGTGTTCTCTGCCAGTCTCGAAACAGTCAGTGGGGAGCCTGAGAAAAGTTTTGATTTCCCTCGCTCACTCGGACAGGGCGGGACCTGGCAGTCTGCGCGCTTTACGATCTTGAGATTTTCCTTTCGTTGCGGTTTTGTTTTTTTATTCCGCAATGCCGACGAGCCCGCGTACCGGTTCAAAGTCTCGCTGCTCCCGATCTACCACCATGAGATATGCAACCAGCTTGCGAGCTACCGCGAGTGTTGCGCAGTTGGCGTTCCCCTTTTGGCGTGCGTTCTCATATACCAACGCGAGATCAGGATTCCGCCTTGGCGCCAACTTCGCCGCTTCGACCAGGACCCGCTGGATATGTTTGTTCCGCTGCTTCGAAATTGGTGTACGCGCTACTTTGTCGGCAGATCGTTTTTCATCTCCGCAAAGCCCGCAGTAGCTGATGGCCTGTCGGATCGACCGGAAACGTGAAATATCTCCCATCTCTAGTGCCCAGCTCAGCGCTGTGACCTTGCCAACGGCGGGAATCGTCTGAAGCCGCCGCACTCTTTCCGCCAGCAGGGGATCGCGTTGGAGCGAACGGATGATGGCTCCTTCGGTCCTTTGCAATCGCGTGATCGACTCCCGACTCAGCAGCAACAGCGGGCGGATACTCGCACTCACCGCATCGGCGTTCGCCAGTAACTCCGGGAAATAACCCACTTTGTGTAATCGTTGTTTGTTGTGGCTCACCCCCGTCTCCATCAGCAAGCCGGACACGCGGTTCTTCATCTGGACCATTTGCCGCACCAGCAGGTGCCGATATCGCAGCGTTCGGCGGCGTTCGCGGATCTCGGTCGGTGCCATGTAGCACTCTGGAAGGAAATCGCAGCGCAGGCAATCCGCGATCTTGGCGGCATCGATGCTGTCGTTCTTCTTTTTTGCCGCCGCGATCGCCCGCAACATGAGCGGATGAGCGACCTTCGCAGCTGCTGCGTGTGGCTTCAAATGATCGTAGATCCAGCCGGTGAAGATCGTAGCTTCCATCGCCACTGTCCAGGGTTGTGGAAGAGTCTTGATCCAGATGTCTAGTTCCCAGCGGGTCGCCCCCACTTTTCCTTCTTGGCAGATGAGACCGCTGGCATCCTTGACGCAGTAACTGATGGTCTTCTTGTGCACATCCAGTCCGATGTAATACATATTCCTCGATGAGCCTCCGTGGTTGTGGTCTGAATCAACGTGCCGTTGAGTTCAGCCTTTTTTAACACCACGTGCTCCTCGTGGACTTAGCATTCAAACAGTCAGTCGACTGTTTAGGGCTGAGTGCTGCCGTGACAGCGTAGCAAGTAGTAGTCGTTGCAACAACATACGAGTATCGCGTGGGACGGCCAAACACCGCGTAAGTCATATAGAACAGCACTCCCCCGTGGTGTGGGTTGTAGGTTGATGAAGATCAAATTGCAGCTCCGTTCATCTTCCCCGAGTTTCCGCCTCCACGTCAGATAAAAACGCAACTGCATCATTTAGCCCCCGTCGGCTGCTCGGCGACGTTGGTGGCATCCGGTGTCGCGGTGTTGGCTGGGTTCGCTTGCGCTGCCGCAATGGCGGCGGCAAGATTGTCGGCAAAAAACTTGATGAATTCCTTTGGCTTCTCAAATGGCTTGTTAAGAGTAGCCTTTACCTCGTTTGCTGTTGCCCTGCTGTGGAGTTTTGCCAACTCCAGAATTAGTTCGTCCAACTTGGGGATCGACAACTGAACCAATTCATCCTCAATCTTCAACCAGAGTTGCGCATCTTTGGGTTCAACGGGTAAGGCTCCCCGGAGTCGCCCGATTAGAGGTCCTATCGCGTCCTTCGAACGGAGGCCGAAGGCTAACATCGGGAATTCCCCGGCCACCGCAGAAACAGCGTCCTCGTATCTCTTCTGCAAACCCTCCGTATTCGGCAACAGAAACCAAATTGCCTTTCGGAGCATGAATTCGTCGTACGGAGTAATCGGTCCTGGCAAACTTTCTTTCAGGGAATCTATGGCAAAAGGCAGAGTCTTCAGATGGTGTCGAACTTCCAATAGCTCTGCAAGAGCCTTGCCAATTATTCGACGGTCCTCGCGACCGCTCCTAATCAGAGATGAGAGTTCATTCAGGAGGAAGCCGATTACGAGACCAATCAGTGTTCCGCTGATTCCAAGAATATAGGACCACAGGGAGGACGAATTGGCATCGGCAGGAGCCAGCATGATACGTCCTTGTACCATGACAGGATTCGTCCTGAAAAGCGACCCGCGGCACGCGACCCTCCCGACATCAAGACACCGCAAATCGGATTGGAATCACACGGTTGCAATCCTTCACGCGACTGTTAAATTAGCTCATGCTCATTAATGCCGATAAACCACATTTGTGGAAGGCAGACACACGCGCCTCAGTGGATCAGTTCAATCAGTGGTTCATGAAATTTGCGCCCAAGGCGTATCGGGACACCCGCAAGAAAACCATCGAGAGCGTCGAGCGGGGCCTCACGCTCACCAAAGACCTGACTACGATTACACCGGATGTAATCAAAGCAAATCCCGGCATTCTACCGACCCTGCGCATGTCCACTTGCCCGCCGCTCGCGCGCGACAGGCTCATCGGACTTGCCGATTCCAGCAAGAATCTCGTCGGCACGCTTGAAGAAGGTAAACTCCCTCCGCATCTGGCGGCGGATGTCCTGAACGCGCACCTCAAGAAAATCACGGTGATTCTGTCGCAGATGCTGGACGTGGATATTTTTCCGTGGATCGAAGAGAACCGCAAACCCACCAAGGAAGAGCGCTACCGCTCATCCACCATCGTCGCCGACCGGCTTTGCGGTGCCGTGGCGGAACCTATCGTGAGGAACGCCCAGGAGAAACGTCAGCTCGCACTCATCGAGAAGTACCTCACCGAGCGTGGCTACAAGCTGAAGGCGCATCCCGCCGCCACTCCGCTCAATCAAATGGAACCCGGCACGTTCTCCTTCCGGCTTAATGTCCTCGTGAAGCCCTCCAAGGCCGAAGCCAAGACCGTCAAGATTCCCATCGACGCGGTGATCCAACCCAAAAAGGCCAAGCTTCCACATCTGCCGATCCTCATCGAAGCGAAATCCGCCGGCGACTTCACCAACGTCAACAAGCGCCGGAAGGAAGAGGCGATCAAAATCAACTACCTCAAGGCGACGCACGGCAAGGATGTTGTCTTTGTGCTTTTCCTGTGCGGATACTTCGATGCGGCCTATCTTGGGTACGAAGCGGCAGAGGGGATAGACTGGATATGGGAACATCGCTCCGAGGACCTGGACCAGCTCGGGATCTGACATCATGGCAACCGTCGCACATCAAACCACCGAGATCCGCCGCCAGGCAGAGCAGATCCGTCTCGATACCTTGAAGACGGCCGCCGAGCGCAACAAATGGGGACAGTTCGCGACGCCATTCGAGCTTGCCCTGAGCCTCGCGCGCTACGCGCACAAAACCCTAGGGGAGGGGCGGCTCCGCTTTCTTGACCCGGCGATTGGCACAGGTTCCTTTTACTCAGCGCTCTCGCAGGCCGTCCCGGCGAAAACCATTGAGGCCGCGGCCGGCATCGAGCTTGATCCCTTGTTTGCGGAGGCCGCAAAGAACCTCTGGGTCAAGAACGGCCTCCACATCGTGGAGGGCGATTTCACCAAGCAAAAACCGCCCGCGCAGCGCTTCAACCTTGTGCTCACCAATCCACCCTATGTGCGGCATCATCACCTCGAATCAGGCGATAAGAACCGGCTGAAGGCACAGCTTGCGCGCTCACTGCACATGGAAATCAGCGGGCTTGCGGGGCTGTATTGTTATTTTCTGCTGCTGTGCCATGACTGGATGGAAGAGCAGGGGCTTGCCATCTGGCTGATCCCCTCGGAATTCATGGACGTGAATTACGGCGTGGCACTGCGTCGCTACCTTACCGAGCGAGTGACGCTCCTGCATATTCATCGCTTCTGTCCCACGGACGTGCAGTTCACGGACGCGCTGGTATCGTCGGCCGTCGTGGTGTTCCGTAAAACTCTCCCGTCGCCAGGACTCAGCGTGCGTTTTTCCTTTGCCGGTGCGATTGAGAGTCCGACTACCGAGGCGCTGGTGCCCCTCGACGTGCTTCGCCTTTCGCGCAAATGGACACAATTCCCTGCCCGCACCAATTTTGAGAGCACGGACGAGCCGACTCTTGGCGATCTTTTTGTCATAAAGCGTGGGCTTGCGACCGGCTCCAACGGTTTTTTTATCCTGAGTGAAGAAGAGACGAAGACCTGGCACATCCCGCGCCGGTTCCTCAAGCCGATACTTCCTGGCCCGCGGTACCTGACGGCCGACATCATCGACTCGCGCGCTGACGGAGCCCCCGCCGTGTCCCCGCAGCTCTATCTGCTCGATTGCAGCGAGCCGGAAGAAAAGATCAAGGCGAGCTGGCCTCGCTTCTATGCGTACCTGCAGAAAGGCCGAGAGGAAAAGATTCCCGCGTCGTATCTCGCGAGCCATCGCGCTCCGTGGTACTCCCAGGAGCAGCGCCCGCCCGCACCCTTCCTGTGCACCTATATGGGCCGCTCCTCCAACGGCAAGCATCCGTTCCGCTTCATCTGGAATCGCTCGGGTGCGACCGCGCATAACGTGTACCTCATGCTTTACCCAAAAAGCCGCCTTCAGGAGGTCCTGAAGAACCATCCGGAGCGTGCCGCGAAAGTGTTCGAGGCGCTACAGAGCGTCACGCCCGGTCAGTTCATCTCTGAAGGCCGGGTCTACGGCGGAGGCTTGCACAAGGTCGAGCCCAAAGAACTGGCGCAGATTCCTGCCCGCGCGGTCCTCAAGAGCATCGACGGACACTTTCACATCGAGCGGCAGGAGAAACTGTTTGCGTAGGGTGAAGTTGAGTGGACCCGAAATGAAGGTTTTCATAATTGAGTCCAGCTACCCGAAGGATTTCTACAAACGCCAGCTGGACGGGATCGCGGCTCAAGGCATTTTGAATATTCTCGGTATTCGCAATGAGTTGCGCTTCGCACTGGACCGCGAGCATTTTGAGAAAGCGATAGCGGACGCCAAAACCCAAAATTACACTGTAGTTCATTTATCGTGCCACGGTGATGAGGACGGCATTGCGCTAGCCAATCACTACCAGCCCAGTTGGGATAAGTTTGCGGACCTATTTCAACATCACAAATGGATTCCGAAAGCCCTCGTAATGTCCGCCTGCTGCGGGGCTACGAGCGGTATTCGAGACGCCTTCAAGAACAGATCAAAAAGGCCAGTAATCATTTTTGGGTCGTCCGATGGGCGTTCCTATGGTGAATATACTGTAGCGTGGGCAATACTCTATCGTCGCTTCAAAAAGGACGGTATAAACAGAGACTCCGCAAAACAGGCGCTCAAAGAGATTCATGCAGTTGTTAGCGATAAGTTCTTATATCGGCGGTGGAGCGCTTCCCGCGATTCTTATGTCTCCTACCCCGGCAAAGGCGAGAAGTATGCGATTACAAATACTAAAGCTGCTCGAAAACCGTCCCCTATATAGCTGTAAATGGAACTGGGGACCCGGCCCAACCCGAAAAGTTCTTACGAAGCTCCTGACTGGCATCAGGGGCTTTGTACTTTTCTAAGCGAAGGATGACACAATACAGAAAAGGCTGGGATACCATTCGGGCACCCCAGCCCCTTCCTAGAGTTCGGAAATATCTCCCGTTGGACTCAGTTGGAAACAAACATGTTCCTGCTGAACAATAGGGTAGCTAGAGACTGATCGGCTGTCAAGGCACCAAGCGGGAGCGCCCCCGGGGAGAATCGAACTCCCGACCTTGTTCTTAGCAGGAACACGCTCTATCCATCTGAGCTACGGGGGCATCACCAGCGATTGTACTAGCAAATCAAAACAGCTTCGACGCCAATGGTAGCGCTTCGACTCTATGCCGAAGCGCTCTTTTGCTGGCGTAGCGTCAGGCGCTTGCCTTCCGTTGCCCTCAGAGCGAGAATCGTGCGCTCGAATCGCTCACCTTCCTATAGTTGTAGCGAAAATCGAACTCGTTAAGGTACTGCTGCAAATATCCGCGTCCCCAATAATGATAAGTTCCAAACACGCCACGGCGTACTAGACCGAAGAATGCCGAGACAGAAAATGCCAGATTCAGTCAAAGAATACTTCGTGCTGATGGGGCGCAAGGGCGGGAAGATAACCGGAAAAGCCCGCTCTGCCAATCTGACCGCCACAGGAAGAAGCGAGGCTGCCCGTCGTGCGGTACAAGCTGCTGGGCTAAACAACGGCCAGCCTGACTATTTCAGAGCGGCTACTGCCTTGTAGAGTTTTTTCAGATGCTCGTCTGACATGTCCACGATAGGCTCGTACATGAACGAGTTCAGGTGGATGTTCTCTGGGGTCATCAGCACCACGTTCCGTAGAGTTCTTATGGCTCCCACCTCCTTGGGGAAATCGCGCTCAAATCTGTCCAGTAGAGCTGTGGTCTGGTTTCGCGGAATGGCGTTCACCCACGGCTGATCCGCTATTTTCGCAATCATAAACTTATCCGCTGTCAGACGAATGGCGATGGCGAGAACGATCTTCTGCTCGAATCGTGCATCCCCGCCTTGGGCTAGGCATTTCTTAGCTTCTGCGTCGATGATGTCTATTACTGGCTTGTGTGTGGCCGCAGGCGCAACAACACTGAATACCTGGGCGTAGATGGCGTCTAAGTCTTCCTCTTTGATGCCAGCAGTATCTTGTTTCCAGTGCACTAGAGATGTCAAGGTGACAAACTTCGGGTCCGCTGATCCGCTTGTGTATTCAACGATATTTCGCGTGAACGTGATGGCCGCAATTTTCTTACTTTGATCGTTGAAGAAATTCGGCTTCCAATCCTTTACGAAAACGTTCTGGACTCCCTTCGCTCTATGGAACGAGACTTCCGTATCTGTTTTGGTGACCATTAAACAGTTGTCAGACCTCAAAGACGGCCAAAGACGGGCCTTGAGCGTGCGGAAGAAGTCGAAGTTATGAGTCAGGATGATTTGTCGAAAAGTCGGCTCGGTCGTGATGTCCTTTAGGTACTGAATGATCGCGTACTTGTTCTTGTAGTCGAACGAATCCGCAACGTCATCGACTACAAAGAGCGTTTCCTTCTTCTCTTTACGCCGGGCTTCAACTTCGAACATAATGTTCAGAACGTAGAGCGCCTTCTTCTCTCCTTGGCTGAGCGCCTGTAATAGCGTGGTACGCTCCACGGGGGCACGGCCACCAGAGTCCTCAAAGATAAATTCGAGGGTCGGAATGTCTTCGTACCCAAGGATCACGGCCTCACGGTTTTTTACCTGTAATTTGAATGGAACAAAAAAGCGGTCATTGAACAGTTCAATGACGCTATCCCACAGGTTGCGCTCTTTCGCTGCCTGTTCTTTGATCTTATTTTCCCGGTCGGCTGCGGCTTGAACCTTGGCGATCAGATCGCGCAATGGATCGCTGTTCGCCTTGAGATACGACTTCCAAATATCCTCCTTGAACGTTGCCATATTGGAGAGGTGCGGCAACAGAGCTACATTGCTTGTCAGGTAGGACTGGAACTCCCGGACCGTCACATTCTTAGTCAGCAATTTATCGATCTCTGCGAACTTCTTCTTCAAGTCCTTGTCTTTCGTGATTGCGTCTTTCTCTTTCGCAATCATGTCCTCAAGCTGCTTGACAGTTTTGATTTCAACCGTTTTGCCATTATTGAAGCTGACGGAGTGCTTGGCATCGAAAAAGCCATTATCGGCAAGGCTTTTTGCAATGGTTGCCGCGTTATAGTATTCGAAAACCCCCTTCTTGAAGAAAGTGGACGCGGCCAGTAATTCGTTGTACTTGGTAATGTAGTCAGCGATTGCCGTCCTGAAATCCTTAGTGTGAAGAAATGCCAGAACCTTGTCGTCGAAAATTGTGTCGTACTTCACGTCCGCAAACGGAGCATCTTTCAGCCCAAGGGCTTCATCTTTGATTCGCAGCAGCGCCGGAATAAACTTGTCATCGGTTGATGTGAACGCTGAGGAAATTTCCTTCTGCAATTCCTTCTTCGACCCAGACTGCGTTTTTAGAGCTTTCAGTAGAGCCTCTTGAGCTTGCTCGATTCCAACGTGAAGCTGCTCATACTCCTTTCTCAGCTTGTCGTTGACCAGTAGCAACGACGTTCTTTCGTCTCGTGCGAACACCTCCTGTATGGCGGCAACACAAGTATGCTGTCAGGGGATAAATCCGCGCCCGTTTCATCCTTGATGGCCCTTGTGGAAACGCGAGCCGGAAATATGCGATCCTTCGGAGGCGCACCCTGCGACATGTCCTTGAATGTCTGAGCAAATGAGGTCTTCATGGAGCCGTTCGGGGCGTAGATCGCGTAAACCGACTCCGCAGAGAAGTCGAAGGTGTAATCCAGTTTCTTGATTCCATAGCAGTGTTCCAGCGCAACGGTGACCTTCTTCATGCTAACGCTCCGTGGAATCATAAGGATACGCCTTTCCCTTGGCTCGGCAAATCGGTGGGACTGGGTTTGTGAAGGTGATAACTTCGAATTCCGTCGCTTCGCGCTGCTAAGTGGCGAACCGGACATCCGCCCATGCCGCGCAGCGGTTGGTCAGACTCGACTAGAAGCTACGTGTGTGCAAGAGATAGAACTACACACAATCGGCACACTTAGGTGTAAACATCGAGATGACTGTTCAGCTATTGGGAACGGTGGATGACTCGTCGGCCGTAGGTCGTCCTTTGTCGTTGATTCCCTCCCATTGCACCACCAACGGAATGAATAGGTTTCCCTCATCTTTCTCATCCAAGCATGCGCCCTGATTCCACTCCTACGGCCTGCTATAGTCATTGAGTTATTGGATCGAGCAGCATGATTCTGCACGGGTTCAACCGACGCATTCTGGCCGAGGATCTCACCCGGATCCGGCGTCCCGACGATCTCGAACGCTACTCCGCCTCGCAGAGGCAAGCACGGATCGACCCCAACCCCCATCAAATCGATGCCGTTATTTTCGCCCTGCGGCGACTTCGGGATGGCGGTTGCATCCTCGCCGACGAAGTGGGTCTCGGCAAGACCATCGAAGCTGGTCTGGTCATCGCGCAGGGTCGTGCCGAGGGCCTTCAGCGGGTTCTCCTGATCGTTCCAAAATCCCTGATCGGCCAGTGGCAGAACGAGCTGGCCAACCTGTTTGCCATTCAGGCCCAGGACGAACAACGAAGTTTTGTTGCGCCCTGCGTGTACCTGGTCGGCCGGGAATTCGCCGGCAGCGAGCGCGGAGCTGCCGCTCTCGGTGCCGCTCCGCCCTTCGATCTGGTGGTCATCGACGAAGCCCATGAGATCTTTGCCGGGCTCCATAAGCGCTACAGCCGCGATGGACTCTATGAAGAGAGCTCCGATGAAGCACTGATGGCGCATCGGGTGCGCGGGTTTTTGCGCTCCTCGCCCGTGCTGCTGCTCACCGCCACGCCGATGCAAAACTCGCTGGCCGAACTCTGGGGACTGGTCCAGTATGTGGAACCCACCGGTACCCTGCTGGGCGACATTGCCACATTTCGGAAGGTCTTCTGCGACGACGATGACCGCGTCCTTGTGCCCGGGCAAGAGCACGAACTGCAACGCAGACTCGCGGTTGTGCTGCAGCGCACCCTGCGCCGCCAGGCCCAGGAATTTCTGGATCGCCCCTTCACCCAGCGGCGGTGCCGACTGTACCAATACGACATGAGCGAGAACGAGCGATCACTCTACGATGACGTCACCGAATACCTCCTCCAGCCTTCGCTGTACGCATTTTCCGGCAGACAGCGGCGCTTGTTGCTCATCGGCTTCCATCGCCGCATGGCGTCCTCCATTCCTGCTCTTGCCGCCAGTCTAGAAAACGTGGCCGCGCGGCTTCGTCGTATGTGCGGAAAGGCTGGCCAGGACGATACAGCGAAAGCAATGTATCGGGATCTGGAGGACGAAGACGAAATCGAGGACATTCTGGAGGAAGCATCTCCGCCAGCGGACAACTCTGGCGTGCTCGCCGAACTTGCGCGCGTCGAAAGCTTTATTCACCGCGCCAAATCTCTTCCCGACGATGCCAAGGCACGGTCCTTCCTGGACGCCATTCGGGTGGTGTTGAATCCTGGAGCCAACGGTGGTGGCAGCGGAAAAGCCGTGGTGTTCACCGAGTCGATTACAACCCAGGAATACCTGCGGACTCTGCTGCTCGGCATGGGGCTCGGCAACGAAGAGGTCACGTTGTTTCGGGGCGTGAACGATGATGAGCGCGTGCAGCAGGCTTACGCCCGGTGGCAACAAGAGGAAGGATCCCGTTTCCCTGGTGGCTCAAAGCCGAGCCGCGAAGTGGCCGTCAGGCTCGCCCTGGTCCATGAATTCCGCACTCGTTCCCGGGTGCTGATCTGCACCGAGGCCGGAGCCAAGGGACTCAACTTGCAGTTCTGCAACACGGTGATCAACTATGACCTACCGTGGAATCCGCAGCGCATCGAACAGCGCATTGGTCGCTGCCACCGCTACAGCCAAGAACACGATGTGACCGTGGTCAACTTTATCGCCCGGGACAACGAAGCCCATCAGCTCACCTTTGAAATTCTCAGCCAAAAGCTGGATCTGTTCGGGAAAGTTCTCGATGCCTCCGATACCGTTCTGCACGAACCCCGGACCGACGCTCCCGAACTGGTGGTCTCGGCCCTGTCGGTTGAGTTGGAGAGCGACCTTCGCAATATCTACAGCCGGTCCCGCACTCTCGAAGAGGTAACCCGCGAGATCGCGGCCCTGCGCGACAAGATCACCGAGAAGCGAGTTGTCTACGAACGCGAATATCAGCGCACCTCACAGATTATCGAATCCCGCTTCGATGAGAAGGTGCGCAAAGTGTTCAAGAGTCTACGCGAGGAATTGCCGCACGGGCTGGCGGATTTGGATCGAGACGTCGCCTCCTTGGTCGACGGTTATCTCGCCGCTCGTTCGGTCAAGTATCAGCGCTCCGAAGAGGCGGGCCGGGCGGTATTTGAAATCGCACCGGATGGAGCCTTGCCTGCTGAAATCGGCGAGGGACGTCGCTTCGCGACCGGCGACGCCCGCGCTTTACAGAATGCCGAAGCCCTGAACCTGGTTCATCCGCTGGTACGAGCTGCGATCGCTGACGCCAAGAACTGGCGGGGAGGTTCCCTGTTGTTCGAACTCCCGCCCAAGCCACCCGCCGAGTTGACCGCGCTGGTTGGCGGCGCCGGCCACCTTCGAGTGGCATTGGTCGGCTACGAGGGCTTTGAACCGGTTCAGCGGCTGGTCGCCGCAGCCGTGGTTGACAGCAATCCGATCGATCCGATCATCGCCAAAAGCCTGATTCATCTCAGCACCCGAGAAGGCTCCGCTGGTTCGCTCGCGGGTGACCCCGAACTGTTGACCGATGCCCTCGATGAAGCCGTCTTTGTGGATCAGCGGGAAATCGAGAAGAGCGAACAGCAACACTTCGAACAAGCCATCCGGCAACTGGAGCGCTTCGTCGAGGACAAGATCCTCGTGTTGCGGCGGGAGCTCTCCTCCATCAGCGAGAAACTTCGATCCGCAAAACAGAGGCGCGATCAGGTTGTGGGCTCAACCGCACGAGAGCGGATTGAGGCCGAGATCGGAGAGCTCGCGACCCGCGAAGAGAATCTCGAAAGCCGAATCGGTGCCTTGGAATCCCGAGAAGACGAGGTTTACACAAAATGGAGGGACCACTACCACAAGCTTCGCTATCAGCCGCCAAACGTCGAGGTCCTGTTCGACGCAACGCTTCAGATCTCTCAGGCGAATCAGGGGAGATCATGCTGAAGCTGTTGCACACCGCGGACTGGCATCTGGCTCGCAGATTCCCGTCCTTCCCTGACGAGGCCCAGAAGAAGCTCTCGCGGGCTCGTATGGACGTCGTCGCGAGCATCCTCGATGTGGCTCGTCGCAATGCCGTCCATGCCATCTTGTGTGCCGGAGATATCTTCGACGATCCTCAGCCCGCGCCTGAGTTTTGGGAAGAATTGGCGCGAACCCTTCGCGAACATGCTGTCGGGCCGGTTCCGATTTTCTTTGTCCCTGGGAACCATGATCCTCTGACGCTCGAATCTGTGTGGGCGCCCGCACACCCGTTTCGTAGCCGTCTTCCCAAATGGGTGCACGTCGTCGATCGGGACGACTTTAGCTACGAGCTGTCGAAGGATGCGGTTCTCTATGCTCGCCCATGCCGATCAAAGGCCGGCGAAACGGATCTGGCGATGGCGCTTCCGGCGCGCGCAGCGGGCGACGAGCGTCTGCGCATCGGTTGTGTGCACGGCTGCACTTTTGACGTCGAGGGTTATCAGACCAATTTCCCAATCTCTCGAGACGCAGGCCTCGAAAGAGGGTTCGACTACCTCGCGATCGGCGACACCCATTCTTTTCGCGACGTCACCGCAGGCTCACCGGTTCCAACGGTCTACCCCGGCGCTCCCGAACCGACCAGCTTTGACGAGGCCGGCGCGGGCAATGTAGCCCTCGTCGCCTTGTTTCGGCGAGGCCGTCGGCCTCGCGTGGATCCAGAGCCAGTGGCCTTTTGGCGCTGGCTGGATCTACATTGCCGTGACCTGAACGAACTCCGCAGAGTATTGACCCTGACCGATCTCGATCGGCACGTTGTCCGATTGCACCTCGCCATGGTGGTCTCGCTCTCCGAAGAGACGGAAGTGGAGCGCATTGTGCGGGACCTGGAGGGTACGCACGCCACCCATGGTCGCGCGGGTGTTTTGCTGGTGGAACGGACGAATCTACGGTTGGAGATCGGCTCTGGCGATGCTTTCCCCGAAGACTTGCCGCCGGTACTCAGAGATACCGTGGCGCGCCTCGATCAACTCGTCGCCAGCGCCGCAAGCGAGGTGGAGAAGTCCAAGGCGACACGCGCCCTATCCCATCTCTTCAAGTTGCTCCAAACTCAGCACGCTTCGAAGGGACGTGCGCTATGAAGCTGCAGCGCTTGCGTGTGACGAACTTCGCCGCGGTCCGGGATGCCGACGTCACCTTCGGCAAGGGGCTGAACGTCCTATACGGTCCGAACGATCTCGGTAAGTCCACGCTAGTCGATGCCATTCGCATGGTCTTGTTGCTGCCCTACACCTCGACGTCGATCGAACAGTACATCGCCTGGACTGGCGGTCACGAACCGATGGTGGAGCTCACGTTTGAGACCGAACAGCAGCGCATCTGGCGTGTGCGCAAGGAATTTGGCAGGGGTGGTTCTGCGGTCCTGCAAGAATCCAAGAACGGCCAAGATTTCGATGACGTCGAGCGCGCCAGAAAGGTCGATGGCAGGCTGCGCGAGATTTTGCGTTGGGGGATTCCCGAGCCCGGGGGCACGGGAAGTGGCAAGGGCCTCCCCACCAGTTTTCTGGCCACTGCACTGTTGTCGACGCAGTCGGAGGTTGCCGCCATACTTGGCGAGAGCTTGCAGAAGGATCTTACGGGCAGCGGGAGAGAGTGGATCGCGGCGGCGTTGCAGGCGGTCGCGCAAGACCCTTGGTTCGTTTCCTTATTAAGAGATGTCCAGGCAAGACGGGATGAGGCCTATACCGATAAGGGATCCAAGAAGGCTGCCAAGGGCAGCGTGTTCAAGGTCGCGGCGGATCGCGTAAAGGACACCAGGGAGGAGAAGGATCGGCTCCAGAAAGTGGTGGACGACTCCGAAGGAGCTGAGGCTCTCCTCCGGGAACTTTTCCAGAACCGCTACGAGAAGCGCGAGGCTCTGGCCAGAGCGAGCGACGAGGTCGCCATTCTAGAAAAGCTAGCCACTCAGGCGGCAGACCGTTCTGCCGCGGCCGAACTAGTTCGTTGCGCCGAGCAAGAGGTCGAACGCATTCTTTCGCTGGCACACGAGATCAAGGAAGGCGAGGCGAAAGCCCACGTTTTCCTTTCCCAGGTGAAAGAGGCAAAGGCTGCGGTTGCGACTGCGCAGCAGAACCAGTCCAAAGCCCAGCTCGCTCTCAAGGCGGCGGAACAGGCCGCCCGCGAAAAAGCCGATCCTAACATCAATGAAACTGTGGTCCGCCAGGAACTGGAACTGAAGATAGCGGCTGCCGATCGTGCTGCGGGTATCGCTCAACAGAGTCTCGATGCTGCTCATAACGCACAGCAACTTATTCATGCTGCGGCCGAAGTGGGGCGGAAACTCGGCGAGCAGGAAGAAGCGGCGGCGATCGCGCGAAAAACCTCGGACGAAGATGCGGAACAAGAAGAAGCCGCCAACTTTGAGCTGCTTCGTTGTGACTTGCTCGAACGGGCCCTCGACGTGCGCCTTGCCGACAGCCGCGTTGTCGATGCGCAAGTTGCCGTGCAGAAAAAATCAACCGTTCAACAACGGCTCGATGCAGTTCTCATCGAGCGGGCGAGCCTGATCAAGAAGCGCTCCGCCATGAAGTTGCCTGCATCGGCTGCCATCGCGCCCATGCGCCGGCTGGCCCATGAGATCGCCGCCGCACGCGGAACTCTGAGTGTTGGCCTCGCCGTGTCCATCGAGCCCGTAAAACCTCTAGATTTGCGCATCCAGCGGGACGGAACGCTGCTGGAGCCAACTGTGGCCCAGCAGCCACTGGAAGTTGAAGCCGACACCGCACTCGAGATTGGAATCGCCGACGTGGCCACGGTTCGGATCCGAGGAGGACGCCGAGACGCGCGAGAACGAGTCCACGTACTCGAGCAACAGTGGGCTCAGGACGTGGCGCCGCATCTTGCGGCGGCTGCGGTTCCAGACCTCGATGGTCTCGACTCCAAAATCACAGAGAGCGTAAGACTGGATGCTCAAGTCCAGGAAAAGGACAACGAATCTCAGGCGTTCGAAGCGCAACTCGCGCCCTTGGCCGAGGCTGCCAGAGAGCTACAAGACGCCATGCAACACGCCGCCTTGTGCCGCACTGCGATCGGCGATGTACCGCTTGAGCCGCTATTGGCCGAACTTGAACTCCTTGGCGCAGATCCAGTGTATGCTTTGCGCACCCGTCGAGGGGAGTTGTCGAAAAGCGTGGTGAGCGCCAGAGCGCGGGCCACTGAAAGCGCCAGACTCTACACACTCGCCGAGGATCGAACCACCAACCTTCGAGGGCTCTGGGAAGCGGCTACCTCGAAACGCGATGAGGCTTTAGCGACCTTCCCCGACGGGGTGGACGCAGCATTGTCGGCTTCCGAAAGGAACCTCTCCGAGGCGAGTTCGGAAAGGCAGAATGCCGGCGCAGATCTAGAGGCCTTGGACCAGACGATCTCTTCCCAAAAGCGGATTATCGACGAGGCCGCGATCAGTGCTCGCACTCAGCTGGAGATTGCCAACGCCGACGTCGAGACTGCACGGCAGAATTTGACGACAGCGATTACAAGCCACGCCGAACACACTGGCCGACTTGCTGAATTGCAAAAACGGCGCGACGCAGAAGACTTATCGGCTGCCGAATTGCGACTGCAGGAGGCAAAATCTCACCACGCTGCCTTGCCCATACCCGAGCGCAACGCGACTCAAGATGAAGTGCATATGGAGAGGAACCGCGAAAAAGCGGCGCGGTCCGAATATGAAGCCAACGAGTCAGAGATCCAGAGGGCACGTGGTCGGCTGGAGCAGGTCGGTGGAGCGGTCGCTCGGGAACGGCTGCGAGACGCAAGTGAAGCCTTTGAACAAGCGGAACGTCAAGAGAAGGAAATTGAAGCCGATTACGAGGCGTGGAAACTGCTGCTTGAGCAACTGAAGGCGGCTGATTCCGCGCAGGCAAGCAATCTCGGCCAAGCTCTGGCGCCGACTGTCGCGGGCTTGTTTCAAAGTCTAACGCAACAACGCTACCAGTCCGTCCAGCTTGGAGCTCAGCTGAGCACCGAAGGGGTCGTAGTACACGGCGCGCCCCGTCCGGCAGCCCTGCTGTCAGTTGGAACCAGGGAACAGTTGTCGACCCTGTATCGCCTCGCCTTGGCAGAGTACTTGCAAACCGCGGTAGTGTTCGATGATCAACTGGTGCAGAGTGATGGCAACCGCATGGACTGGCTTCGAGGATTGCTCGCCGAGAAAGCGCGCATCTTTCAGATCATTGTCTTGACTTGCCGGCCTTCCGATTACCTGGGTACGGCCACCCCCTTATCGGGTGCGCCCAATACCCACACGGATCAGGCCGACGGCTTCATCCGCGCGATTGATCTCGGGCGGGTGGTTCAGCGACATTAAGAAAACCAGAGAAAGGCGGTTCCTCCATGTCGGCTCCAGGGGCTCGAAATTTCGACTTAAACATAGAGTAGATCCTAGAAGGATGGGAGGTCAGGCATGCCATGCCACCTAGCCATGTGGCCCGTTCTCTATAGTCTGACTCAATCATTCGATGCCAACCGTCGTTCGCTGTTATCGGAATGTTCTGTCGCCGAAAAGCACTATCATGACATCGCGAGTGATCGTCGGAAATCAACCGACGGCCAGATTTGGATTCCAAGGAGGCAGGGTGGCAACTCTCTTCTTCTCGTATTCCCACGTGGACGAGAATCTTCGTGACCAACTGGAGATCCATCTCTCGAGTCTCCGCCGTCAGGGTTTGATCGACTCGTGGCATGACCGCCGGATTTCGGCTGGCGAGGATTTCGGCCAAGCAATCGACCAGCACATCGATACAGCAGATGTCATCCTCCTGCTTGTGAGCCCGGACTTCATCGCTTCTGACTACTGCTACGAACTCGAAATGAAACGCGCTGTCGAAAGGCATCAACGCGGCGATGCAAGGGTAATCCCGGTAATCTTGCGACCGTGCGACTGGCACGATTTGCCATTTGGAAAGCTCCTAGCAACGCCCAAGGATGGGCGCCCGATAACGAAGTGGCCGAACATCGATGAGGCATTCCAGGACGTGGTGACCGCGATCAAAGGAGCGCTGAAACATCTAGGCCAAAACCCGAAGCCCTCGACCACAAGAGATCCGGATGCCCGGAAGACGACGTCGACGCTGCCGGCGCGATCCAGCAACTTGCGGATCAAAAAACAGTTCACCGACCTGGATAAGGACAGGTTTCGTCATGAGGGCTTCGAATACATCGCGAATTTCTTCGAGAATTCACTCCAAGAACTCGTCCATCGAAATGCCGATCTGCAGCAGAGTTTCCGGAGGATAGACGCCAACCGGTTTACGGCCGCGGCCTACCGCAACGGGGAGAAGGTCTCCCGGGGATCAGCCTCGCTGGGCGGAAGTACGATGGGCAGCGAGAGCATCGAGTATTCGATGACCGATGAGCCACGCCATGGAGGCGTGAACGAAGCGGTGATGGTTAGAGCCGACGACGAGACGATCTATTTCGAGGCTCTGGGCATGCAATCGTACGGAAACAGCAAAGAAAGGCTGACCTTCCAGGGCGCGGCCGAACTCTTCTGGGAGCTGTTCATCCGACCACTTCAATCGTAGGCGCAAAGTAGCGATCCATTCGGCGGCAAAACGCTTATCTTGCTCGCGCACCATCCTCTCGCGAATCATCAGGGTCGCGCAATCTCGGCTAGACAGCCTGAAAATGTAGTTCGTCGCAGTAATTGGAGAGGGCACTGAAGCGCGCATCACGAGCGGGGATGATGTCTGTTTCCTCTACCTGCACTGGTTTATCCGTGTAGCTTTCGAAGGCCGTATCTTCCGGCGCCACTGTAGAGGATTGGGCCAAGTATTGGTTGATGATCCTCGTTTCCAGGCGACAATGGGAGATCCTAAAAACGTACTTCAATTCCTTGACCGGGTAATCGAAGGCGATGATGTAAGGCTGGGCTGCAGAATCGACGACTCCCCGGGAAGCAGCCAGCAACTCCTTTCCGCCCCACGACCTTAGCATCGGGCCGGCAATCGCCGCGTCGAGATCCGCTCTGCGGTGGTAAAACCAAATCTTGTCGGATGGATCATCTTGAGCCCAGAAAGGCACCGGCCGGCGAGCCGCGCTCGCTGCTTCACGCTTGTCGCGGGCGAGGTCGGCTGAAGGTGGCCGCAAACCTTTGCGCTTTATGGCTTCGACTTCGCTCGCGAGCAGCCGTGTACAGTGATAGGTCCTTATCCGGGAGCCCTGCAAGCAATCTCGGACGAGCTGTTCGCCCCGTGCCTGTTGTTCGTGACCCGCGGATTGCTCCAGCAGCCTCAGCCAACCGGTCAGGTCCATCGGCCAGTCGCCAACGTTGTCGAAATCGATTACATCGTCCCAGGCAGCCATCCGATTTTTCGCACCTCAAGAGCAGACGTTGCAGCATTCGTCGCAGCTCGGAAAAATAGACCGCAACGCTCGCTCATTTATTTTAATGCTTGAGGATCAGCCGATGTGATGAACCATCATAACAACGTAAACTCCTGCTGTTCCGGCAGGCACCCCGTCCACTCCGGCGCCGCGTTCATCGCCTCGATTCGCTCGACGAGAATCTTCGCACGGATTGCCCGACTGGACGGCTGATACGTGCCGCGCCAGGCGCCATCCATTCCGATGTTTCGCGCAACGTTCGTGCTGTCTGCACTGCTCAGCGGCAGCTACCCTTGACGTAGGTCGGGGTGCAGACGTACAGTTGCGTTCCTCAGCGAGTTAGCCTGTCGAGAGGTAGGAACTCTCGACCCGAGGGGGCTCCTACTCGCTGCTTTCCTTGGAAAACTAGTGAACCTCTTTGCACAGGCTTTCGCATGCCCTGGTGTGGTCTGCGAGGGCAAGCAAACAGAGCGCTTGCGCGCAAGCACCTATGGTGGGTTGTGTGTCGCTCCGTTTACCAGTTTTCCTTAGACTACGAATTGAAAAAGGGAACTGGCATCCGGAGGATCAATCCATGCGGGCAACGCATCTCAAACGATGGATTCAGATAGCGTTCTTGCTGGTCGTGCTTGTCCAAATAAGTACAAGCGAGAGCGCGAAGGACAGAAAAGGCACGAAAGACAAGAACGTTGCCCCTCCCAACGGAATCAGCGTTGGGAAACCGAAGGTTTTTGACAATCGGACCCTGACGCTAATGCTCGAAAGCCTCAGTCAGACGCTTCAGAGCATGCAGACGCAGTTTGTTGATCAGAAGTCTGTGGCTGCTGCACTTGCTAACATCCAAGGTTTTCGTTCTACAGAGACTGCGTCCAATTTTGCGATCAATACATTGCCCATTCCAGGTTTAACCCAAGAAGTCGTGAAGAATACCGGTAACGTGGACAGCAGCGGCAACTCGTTACCCGACACATCCAAAACCACGACGACGACCACGCAGAGCGGGCTTACTCCGCAAGCGCCATCTCTTGACAATGCTCCTGCCTTTTCCGGATTTACCCCCAACTACGGAGAATCGGCGTCGGATCTCTTCAGCGATCAAGTCAATCTGAGTTATCAAGTCTTCAATCTCAGGATGATTCTGGAGCGCTCGCTTTCCGACCGCTTACAGGATCATAATGCGCGCCTGCAAGCGGTTCTAGGATTCAACATCACACTCGATCCTCCGCGGACTGCGAATGATGCCGTTGCGGTGGTTGAGATCACGCTCAAAGCACAAAACGGTGATCTTTCGTTGGTTGCATTGATGCCCCAGGAAAAGACGTACAACTCTGCGGCATTAAGTACGAAGTCGAACGCCTTCGGAGGAAGTGCGGTACTGAAGGTCGTGCAGGTCGGCTACAGCCAGCGTCGTCGAGGGCAGACCTTTTACTTGTTCCGAGACAACGACACTATCTCCTACGAGCGAATGGATCCCAGCAATCCGAACGAGGTCATATTCGGCTGGATGTTTCGTCCGGTTCTCGGTCGCCGCTCTGTCTCGCCTGGCTTGCGACAGCTATTCGCCATCGCATCGTTACCCGTTGCGGACAATTGTGCGGCAGACACCGCGCAACAACATACTTGTCCCGAACAGAAACTCACCGCCCATGTTCGTACTTTCTGGAAGAAGTATGATTCGGCGACGCTGACGTCATTTGAGAAGAAGGATACCAACCGCGCTGCCCGCTTTAAGTATGCTACGACCTTTGGCTTGAGCTCTCCGGAATTGTTCGACCTTCGTTACATCAATGAGGCGGACTACGCAAACGTTACGGTGGAAACTACGGCGGCTTACCAGCAAGACCTCGGACCGACGATCTCAAGAGCGACATGGGTGCCAACCGGGCCGAAGACAGCTTTGGTATCGGTCGTCGGCAACAATTTCTTTTCTGGCTCTCAAGTTGCGCTGGGTGACAAATCATACGCGAGCGTGGCCGACGGACTTATCCTAAAATCGAATCAGGCGTTCGACTTGTCGACGAGTTTAGATTCGCTCGCCTCCGGGTCGGCAGCGGTCATTGGAAGGTACGGTGTCGCGATTCCGCTGCGCGTGAGCGATGACAAGACACACACTGGTGCGCACCTCTACCAGGCTGAAATAGGTCCTTCCCTCTCCGGCGTACACACGCTAATCCTTCACCTCGCCGGACGTGATCCGCATGTTGCGGGTCAACCCCTGAAATATGAAGACCTTCCCAAAGACTCGGTGCCCCTTGTCACAGTAAACGGCAACACCGTTCCGTTGCCGTATTCGATCGACAAGGTGAGCGATCCGGGACCAGATAACCTAATGGCCGATCACATTGTCGTGCGCGGTGCGATTCCCGACTCATTTCTTGTCGGCGGCAGCGGAACGGTACGAATCTTATGGCCCTTTCTCGGAGATCGGTGGATATCGACCACGCCATTCTCAGATCCAGGATCGGCTTATCAGGCGATTCGAACAACTGACAAGAGCGTGCTAGTGATTTCGAAAAACTTCGCCGGCTTCACCAAGGATCCTCACAATCCTTCCCACACTCTAGGAGCCAACTCTTGCTGGCAGATCTTTGCTAGCGACAAGCCTTTGAAATTGAAAACTGTAGTATGTGGATCCGGCGATCCGGAGACCCAACCAGCGGGCGAGAACGCTGAGGGCGTGGTGCTCAAGAGCGCAGTCCCGGATAGAATCGTGCTGGTTGATCCCTATGGAGCTTCTTTCCCAATTGACGTTCCGAAGCTTACAAGCAGCGATTCCTCCGGTCCGAAACCAATTGCGCTGAATCAGTTTGATGCCGTCTGGATTGAAATACCCATGGAAGATCCCTCTAAGGCAAGCTCAGTCGAGGCCGATCTGTTGAAACTGAAATTCCTCCCTAAACCCGCGACCAAACCCGGGGAGAAATCGAAGGCCATTAAGGTTGAAGTGACACGCGAACTCACGGGCAAGCCGGGCAACGTCGACATCACAGTGCTCGACAAGGACGGCAAGTCGGTCGGCTCCGCGCGTCTGCAAATTGTGTGCGTGGAATGTAAGTCTGGTGGAGGCAAGTGATGGCTAAGAAAAAGAGGCAAACTAGAAAACCGCCAAAGGCCCTACTGAATGACGTGCAGGAACTCTTTACCAAACACAACTGGTCTGGGAATGCCGTCGGAAGACTCGCCGCGGCGGGAGGGTCTACGGTCTGTCCACCGGGCACGACGCCACATGACATTACTTACCAACTACCGGACGGCACTTGGGTAACCAAGACCGTGTGTCTGTGAGGGCACGTTCTAGAGAGTTTGACACCTGTGGCTCGAAAACAGGAGGGCTCAATGTCTAAGACCCTTGGATACGAAGGTAGCGTCAGGATTGTCACGCGAGCTCTAAAGCGGAGCGGCAGTTTCACTTTGCCTACTCCAGAGACAAGAATCGGAGACATCTTGATCGAACCCTCGCAACGTGAACTCTTGCGCGAACTGATCCGCCAAGAGGTCAGGTCCGAGGGCTTCGGAATCAAACGTGGCTCCATACCGGTCGATCCACATTTCACGATTCATCACATCACCACCGCAGTAAGCGAACTGGCTGGAGATGTGGGTACCGACGATGACTGAGGACCACAAATGGACGCCTCTCAAGAGAGTCAGAATTGAAGCGCGACCGACCGGTCTGTGGAGCGTCGTAACCGACTATGTGCCGGGATCGCGTCTCCTGAGATTTAGCCTTCTCGATAAAGATCCACAGAACCAGCCGGTTCCGCTGTCTTGGAACCCAGCCGATGGCGTCCGGTGCGGAGCCGACGGCATTGGCATCGCCCCTGGGAAATCCGGCCTCTTGACCGGAGGAGCGTTGTACGGGGCACTGATTGCCAAAATCGGAGGCAGTTCCGCCGATATTCCGGACGCTTCGCAACCTACGTCGCCCTACGGCAGCAAGCGAGTGTTCGGAGTCGGCTCGCATTGCGTGATCTCGCTTGCGTCGACCGAAGGGGGACCACTCTTTCTCACGATGAACGATAATCCTGAAGGATTTGTAAATCATGCAGGAGCCTTGCACGTGCTTATCGAAGAGTACAGTACCTAGCTACCTTGGAGGACTGTGACGTCGCCATGACCACACTCCTGTCGTCCATCTCCGGTCAGTTCGGAAAGGCCATTCTACTAGGCACCTTGTTTCCCGTTCTGTTCGTCTCCATTTTGAACGACTTGATCACCGTGCCTTTGCTGCCATCCGGCCCTGCTCTACAGAAACAACTGAGCAGAATTGCGGTCGGCGAAGACAAGTGGGCCGCCATCGTTCTGATTTTCGTGGTTGTGGTCGTGTCCGGTTTTCTTTACAACCTCAACATTCCGATCATTCGGCTCTACGAAGGATACCCCTGGAAACGCTCGTACCTCGGCTGGCTTTGGATGTGGCGAAAGAAGAGGACGTGGCGGAGGATGGGACCATTGAGACTCTCCTTGCGTCACTTGAGGCGCCAGTTGTCCGCCACCAACGCTCCAAGCACTCTCACACGCCCACTTCAGTCCGCGCAGAACGATCTGGCTGGATACATTAACGCAGAGATGCCAGACAAAGAAGACTTTGTCCTACCAACCCGATTCGGTAACGTCATCCGATGCTTCGAGAGATATTCTGACGTTGCGTACGGGATGGATGCGATTGTCTTCTGGCCTCGCTTGGTGGCGAAGATTGAACCCGCATTCGCGGTAACCATCGATGAAGCAAAGACCTCGGTTGACTTCATGGTGAACTCGTCTTTGCTGTGCGCGATCAGTGGATTAGCCGTGGGCTTTCTCGGATTGTTCACCCATTCGCCTTGGTCTTTGGCTGCGGTCCTCTGCTGGGGCTGGCGCTTGAGTCTTTTCTTCGTCCTAGCGATCGCCTTTTATGCCTCCGCAATCAATCGCGCCAGGTCCTGGGGAGGACAAGTAAAATCAGCGTTCGACCTCTATCGTTTCGATTTGTTGAAAGCGCTCGGATACAAGCAGCAGCCCTCCACTTATTTCGAAGAAAAAGCCCTTTGGCATAGGATCTCAGTTCAGTTGTTATTCGCGGACTCGCGGGAGCAGCCGATCCCCTATCAGGCCGACTCCACTCGGATGAGCGCATCTCCTGCCGGTATCGTGCTCGAGATGGATCGAAACGTGACAAACGCGATTGTGGCTGGGACCTTGGTAGTGCAGATCACAATCAAGAATAAAGATCGGAAGCCGGCGAATTCTGTTGTCTTGATGGAAGCCTTGCCGGACGGCTATAGGTTTGTCCCGGGTTCGGCCGCCGTGTCGGCGGGGGTGTTGACCGTCATCGACATCTCCCCTCCACGAATGAGAGTTGGGGAGATTGCGCCAAATGAGACCTTAACGCTGACATATACGATGAAAGCGACTGCGGCTTAGGAGATCGAACCGACTTGCCTGGAAAGTCAACGAAGAGGATCAAGGGTTTGACACCGGAGGATCACGCGATCCTCATAGGTCGGGCATTGTCCAATTCACAGAAGATCTGGAAGGCGCTGGAACAAAACCCAGGCCTCGTTAACTCCCTCGGTCTACCGGATGACGCAGCCAAAGACCGTGTAAGACGTGCTTTGGGGGCGCGGGCGAAGAAAGAGTCGGAATCGATCATGGGAAATCGCTTTATCGATCATATTCCCGACCTCTTGTTTGTGGCTCTGGTTACGGTCATCGTGGCAGCGATCATACGGGTTGATCGCAGACATAAACCGGTGGTCGTCGCGCTGAAGCCGATCGCGCCCTTTCATGTCATCGACGCGACTGACGTCAAGGTGCGATATGCGGCTGACAGCGTAACAGCGAGGCGCGAGCAAGATTCGGTTCTGGGCCGCTACTCGACTCAACAAATCCGGTCAGGAGCCGTGGTTAAGGCTGCCAAGCTTAGCTCTGGGGTGTCTCTAGGTAATGAACTGGATGGTCTGGACATCTTCACCTTAAGGGTTCGGCCCACGTCCATTCTGGCCGGCAGACAGCCTCCATTCCGGCTCGGCGTATTTCTTTCTCCGAGCTCGACAGAAAATCGTGGTAAGGCCCAACTTTTCAGCGTCTACCTGCTGGATTCAAGACCCGAAGGAGACAATCTGTCCGTCGTGATCGCGGCAACGAAGGACGATGCTGCGACACTGTTGTCGGTGCGTTCGGCAGGCGACCTTATCGCCGTAGGCCCAGTGCGGTGATTGTTGTCGCGCGTGTCGCATCGGCGCAAAGACAGCGCGGGGAGGAATGACAATGTACTTATACCATGCCAGCGCGTTGGCACTCGCCGGCGAGATCCGCCGCCCGTTACAACAGTTAATCACGAGCCAGGCGGCGGTCTCCTTACCTGTGATCGGCGGAGTCAGCAACGCCGAGGTTAAAGGCTTCGACCTGAAAGGCATTGTCAGCTTTCGGCGGGCTTATGCTGAGGCCTCAGGCAGTTTTGACACCCGTCGCAAATCACATGATAGTTCGGTTCGCGTCGTCGTTGAGGAACTGAACGTATTCGACGTGGTCACCGTCGACCGGGTAGTTGCTCGCCTTTCTGGGCAATTCTTCGACGGGGAGTCCGAACCTCGGATCGTGCCAACTGGCACCTACTTCGAAAATCTTAGGATTTCAGGACAGCCCGTCGACATCAAGCTCTCCAAGTTTTTTGAGGAGCACAACACATTCGCCGAGTTTGAGAAGGCTTATCCAAAACTCGACAGCGATCTCTTTCGCAAGCGGCCGCACCGGCAGCCAGGCTCAGGAGGAGTGTATCGGGTTTCGCTGGTTGAGGACCTGAACCCGCCTGCTGCGCGAAGCTTAACGAGCAACGGTTCTGCGCTTCAGATCCCAGACTTTGGTCGAATTCATATTGCTGAGTTTTTTGTTGAACGCTCCCGCCGTCGACTAAATATGCTCCGTTTGGAATTGGGGTCGCCTGTCGGCGCAACGCTGCTAATCGCAAGCAGCGAACTAGGCGGTGATCCGGGTACCGATGATGATTAGGGTGACTTGCGGGTTGTTCTGGCAGGTCTTGTGCGGGCACCGTAAAAAGGGCGCATTATCAAAGCTACGGTCTGTGAAAGACGTGTTCGTTGCCGACGGATTCAGACAAGAACTTCGCGTTTTTCACAGTAGCTGCCCAAACCCGGTCGATTCGCACACCAGCAATTCGACTCCAACAGAAGCACACTTTCGGCCCACCGCATTGGGGTAATCCAGCTGTAGAACAAGAACGACTGATCGGCCGTCATCCATCCATTCTGGTTGAGCCTTTCTCTTCATTGCACCAGAAATGAGTTGCTTGAATATTGTCTGGATGATCGTCTCTCCAAGCTCCGCCCATTCCTTTGGGGTCTCTGTGGTCAGGGACGATGTCGTTGTAGTCAGTGAACTCTTCGTGACAGATGGCGCATATGCCAGCTTGTTGTCGGATTTTCCGGTTCAGCATCTTGCGCATCTCGGCCGGCGATCGCAGTTCCCGGTATCCTCTTGGGTGATGCGGATCATCAACGCGCTGCACTCCCATCCTTATTACTACTGTTCCTTTGCGTTCCTTTCGTATCGGTTCCCGGCCGCAGCAGAATAAGGATCGGTGAATCGGACACCGTTCATTGCGACGGAGTCTCATCGGATACCTCCAAGAAAGGTCTGCATTGCGTTGTTGCGTGAACTCGACGTGAATCGGGTTCGGACTTCCCCTGTGGCCCGCTGCTACAATGCTTGCCCGAGGAGAACCATGATCAAATTGAGCGGCTTAGTCGTTGCGTTAAAGACGGAACGGGATCGTGCACAAAAGGAAGTGGAGCAGTTGAACGCAGCGCTAGCGGCTCTGGGTGGCCTCGGGCGCGCAAACGCAAGATCGCCGCGCAATCAGACAGTCAAGAAGCGGAGACCTATGTCCGCCGCAGCCCGCAAACGAATCGCTGCGGCTCAGCGCATGCGCTGGGCGAAATGGAGGAGTGCTCGGCGTAACAAGTGAAACGAACCGGGTGTTGCTCTCCTTGTTCGGCACTGGAGATGAAAATGCGTCACCTGATCTGGGTTCTAACTCTCTTCTTCGTCGCTTTCGTCGCTCCTTTAGCGGCACAGACAGGAGTGAAACCGGCCGCTGATTTCCCGGCCACCGCCCATCTCTTCGACTACGACCAGAAGCAGCCGCTCGACATCCACGACACGGTCATCGAAGAGTTCGACGGAGGCACGCTTCATGACATTACCTACACGAGTCCCAAAGGCGGCGCGGTCGGGGCGTATCTCATCGTTCCGAAAGGGAAAGGCCCATTCGCGGCGGTTGTCTTCGGCCACTGGGGGAATGGCACGCGGGCGGAGTTCATTCCCGAAGCGAAACTCTACGCCAGATCAGGCGCAGTTTCTCTGATTCCCGACTACCCGTGGGACCGCCCGCAACCGTGGCACAAGAGTCCAGACCATTTCGATAAGCCGGAGGTCGACCGCGAGATCGAGATTCAGGCTGTGGTTGATCTGCGCCGCGGAATCGATTTACTTTTGGCCCGTCCCGACGTCGATCCGAAACGTCTTGCCTACGTGGGGCACAGTTACGGCGCGCAATGGGGATCGATTCTTTCGGCGGTCGACAAGCGCATGAAGACGTCCGTCTTGATGGCCGGAGTCGCCGAAATGGCCGATATCCTGTTGCGCAGCGACGATCCCGGCATGGTTGATTTCCGCAAGACGCAACCAGCCGGTCAGCTGGAAAAATACTCGCAAGTCACTGGCGACATCGACGCGATCCATTTCGTCGGAAAGGCGGCGCCTATTCCTCTGCTGCTGCAATTTGCGAATTACGAGCAGTACTTCGACAAGACTTCGATGCAGCACTACGTGGCTGCCGCGAGCGATCCCAAGAAGGTGCTGTACTACGATACCGGACACGATCTGAACGATCCTCAAGCGTTGGAAGATCGTTACGACTGGCTGGTAAAGTTCATTAATCTGGGTCGGGAGCCCGTCCTCACCCATTAACTGGGCCTGCCCGCTCACTCGGCACCGAAACCCAGAACTGGGTAGAGATCTCGCAATTAGATCCCGGCGTGCTGCCGTGTAAGGGATAACGTTCCAGAGCTGGCGCGAGGCCACGTTCTACCGTTGCGGAGAATAAAAATAATAAGGAGGCGGCGGCGCGCTGTGATTGCGGCTGCTGCTGTTTCAAATTGGCCTGCAGGCGAGGCAGCCATGACCTGGGAAGTTCAAACTGATTGCCAACACGGCCAAGGGACCCGCTGACTGTCAGAACCATGTATCACAGTTCTGACAAATCTGGGGTGTTCCGCTGATTGTCAGATACGGACGGGCCGTTTCCTACTAAGGCTTTCGCGCCACGATATCGGTCCGGATCACCTTCAGATACTTTGCTGCAGCTTCGAGCGCTTGCTCCGCGTCGTGGTGAGAAACAAATCCCATGTCATCGTAAAGAGCCAGATTGCGTTTGCGCCGGAGGCGATCAAAGACACTCAGCAGAGCGGAGTGTCTTTTGTCGATGCGCGACCGTACAAAATCGATGATCGCGATGTGGTGCCCAGGCTGGCTTCTGGCACGAAATCCATGGCTGAACATGAAGCCCAGGGAAGCTTTCAGCATTGCCTTGTACGCTTGTTGAAGGCAAGCCTCTTCATCAAAAGCGAGAATCTTGTGAGCCGAGGCAAGCTTCTTGTCCGCACTCGCGAGAAAGCGTTCGATCTGCGCCCCAGTCAACGGTGTGCGGCTTGAACTTCTTCATCTGGACTTATGAGGGAGACACGTTTATTGTGCCAGACGTTTTCCAGAAACGCATCTTTGCGAGCACGACGAGACTCGAATTCCTTCGGAGTGAGAACCGTGTAGTTGATTTCGCGGCCTAATTGACGCCCAAGCTTTCGCATCGCTTGCGCCAGGGCTTCGTCAGGCGGTGTGCCAATGACCAGCACGTCAATGTCACTGGCGGCATCTTGTTGGTTCTTTGCAAACGAACCGTACAAATATGCCTCGTCGATTCCCTCAATTTTCTTGAGGGCCGCTCCGATCATGGCTGCCGCGCCAATCGTTTTGCCAACGATCCCGCGCACTTCATCAAAAAGCGGATACTCACGGTTGAGTTGAAAATACTTTTGTCTGCCACTAATTTCCGATCGAAATAATCTCTCCCGTTCGAGTCGGCGCAATTCTTTCGACAAGTTGGAAGGGTCAGTGCTCAGCCGCTCGGCTAAGTCGCGCAGATGATGACGAGCCGCAGGATTCGTGAAGTAATAGGCGAGCAGTCTTCGGCGGGCGTCAGAACGCAAATCGAGCATGTGGTACAAGTCTACCACAAGTGTGGTAGCCGCAGGCAATGCGAAAGGGGCGATGTTTTTGCAGGCCATCCGGCATGGATAGGCCGGGCCGTACCGTCAGTGTTTTCAGAAGCAGCTTCAGAGGCAACGCCGCCGTAACCCTTCCGCAGCAATGGGTCCGCGGATAATCGCGGCGAGCTCAAGAGAGCCATGCTTCCTGAAGTGAAAACGCAGTTTATATCAATGGGGAACATGAGACCACGATTTGGGCGCGTGGCATGGGCGTTGGCTGATGGGAGTTAACGGCCCGAAATCGGGAAGATTCGAGTTGGCATTCGAGACTGGTGTAGCGAGAACGGCCACGTTTGCCTCCGCACCGTGGACTTGTTTTGGGCCTTCGAGTATCACCGTAACGGCTTCCCGAGACGGCTTGACGTTGCACCCATAAAGAAGAATTGGTTTGAGCAAAGGAAGCAAAGGCGGCAGGCCCCACAGAGGATTAAGCGGGGAGAATCGTACATTTCGATATTGCGCTGAAGATGCTGAGGCCAGCGGAACTGCGGCGCTACATAGACCGCTGGCATCCTAACCACGGGTCCTTGGAGCGCGTATTACGCAGAAAGGCCAGCGTATTTCCTCGAAGAATTGAAAGGGTAAGTAGAACCGCTGCTCAAGCGTATTTGCGTTCTGTTAGCGGCTCAATCTCCTGATTGATTTCAAATCTCACAGGCGCGCCGCATGACTGGCATGTCGTTTGATGTAATCCACCGTTCAGACTCATCGCTTGTAGTTTGTTGGGACGCAGGCACTTGGGACAAGTGATTATTAGATACCCTGCACTGTCTCTTGGCACGAAGAGTGGAGCTACGTCACTCTTCCTTTTCTCCGAGCGAAGGGGAGAAGCAGCCAAAAGCTTTCCCACTTGTTGGGAAAGTTCTTTGATGGTGTAGTTTCCTTTTTGCAGGAAAGCGTCCGCCAGAATTCCGGTTGGCATTTCGCCGGAACTGTGGCCTCCACTCATTGCAATCGTGGCGATGTGCGGAAATCGTTCCCGAACTACCGCCAGAAATTCAAATCCTGACATTCGAGGCATATTTAAGTCGGAAATGATTAAATCAGGCAGTGACTTGCTGAGTGCGTTTAGGCCATCCACCCCGTCTTTTGCGGTGAGAACCTCGTAACCCTCGCCTTCCAAAATCTGTCCTGCGGTTTCGCATATCGAAGGTTCATCATCGACCACTAGGATGCGAAAGCGGAATTGGGCTATTGGCTTCGCTTCGGCGGACAGCTTGCTCTCACACGAAGGTGCTGCGGTGTCGCCAGCGGGCATAGTTTGTGGCTGCCCCTGCAATGAGACAGCACGATCCCCATGTTCTTGTTGGTAGGCAGGCATGAAAGCCTCCCTTCACTGATGGAAACTTCGAGGAAACCAATGGTATCCGTACGAGAGAAGACAATCTGTTCAATATTGACCACGGAAACGGGCTGGCTCACTGACGGCGGAGATCTTCTTCATGGTCGCATTTCAGGCGCTATCGTAGTGGCGGAACCCAGTCCTGTTCTTCAGAAGGGCTATCGAAGTATTCCTCGACGATTTGCTTCCGGCGTGAGAGGCGATAGCGTCCGTGGGGAGATTATGCCAGATGAAGATTAGCAAGATTAGGGCTCACAGTAAGGGATTTTGGGAACGAGGAGTGCCTGCTGAGTTGATCCAAGGGTCTCAGGCAAATGGAGGGCACTTCGGTGTGGGTCTCAGTGGCATGCGGGAGCGTGTCAACGATTTAGGTGGGGGGGTTGAAATGCAATCTAGTGGGAACGGTACGCTAATAATCGTGTCCATCCCCCTCGCAACAGAGACCTCAGACGCTGGAACTAGTGGCGGGAAGAATTTGGCTGCATAGACCACAGCGGGCGCTAATGCTGAACACCCTAACGCGGACACAACACACCCTGACTCCACCACGCCGAATAGCGGCTCGGTGTAGAAGCTTCGAAGAACCGCCGAATGGCTACCTGCGGGGACGAGTCCTGGACCAATAGAGTGTCAATGCTGTGTCGCCGGCGTTCCGCAACCACTCTGCGACATCTTTTGTTTGAAAGGGCCGGTCTTCGGATTCGAGGTCACGATTGAGCAACTCGGTGATTTCTTCCGCGGTGCTTGGTTTCTTGATCTTGTTCAACGCTCGTGAAATGTGTTGGTCGAGACGACTCGAATTCGGAATCTTCCTCATTTCCAATTCCAGCTCTTGAAAAATGAATCTAGCTTATGCCTGACAGGTTCAAGATGTCAGCATGGGTGTTTCGAGAGGATGTAAAACGAATGGCACATCATGGCTTCCTGGCCGGCAATAGCTTAAGGACCAAGCTTCCTATCGTCGCGGGCTGGTGCTCTCCTGCGCTGCCGACTAAGGTGTACGAGCGCTCGAAGCCCTCTGGTCCTTCCACTTTCATTTCCCAGTTGTCATTTGCGCGAGATCCTAGGATTGACACGCGCCACTCTCCGGGCCTGTCACTCAGCACATGTTCAATGAGGGCCGCAATTTCCCGGCGAGTTCGGGGATCGCCCGTGTTCTGCATCTCGACCCTGGCCGCCATATCTCCAGTATTGTACAAAGCCGCCTTGTAATCGTTTCACATGCACAACCAGTTCAAAAAGCCCATGAACCGCGCGTTGTGTCGCGCACGACGTCTGGCCAGGAGCTCTCTAAGAACAAGTCGGGCGATTGCCGTCCCCGCTACCATCACTTCTTGAAATGGTCTTTCACAATTCCTGTTGGAGAGGGCGCGGGGAAGAATGTTTTCTCTGGTATCCAGACTTGCGGCGCCGAGAGCGCTGGAAAAATATAAAGGCTGTGACATTGGTTATGCTCTAGCCATCAGCTCCTGCGAGGGAGCCCATAGCGTGGAGACATGCACCGTCACAGCCCTTTGATGCGATCACCGCTTTCGCGGTCCCATACCCCAACTGCCCCTCGCAGGGCCGTCGGTTTTTTCAGGTCTGGCTGCCCGTCGGGTTACCCTTCCGAGCTGATCACTCAGCCTACTTCGGACTGGCAAAGTTTTATTTAAGCCAACCCTTTCGACCGTCGACGCACGCAAAGTTAGAGAGTTGCGAGAAGATTGTCAACGCCCTTTTTCAGTGCAACCGGCCGATTGCTTCGATCAAGAACCGGAAACACAACCCATTGAATCGTTGTCGCTTAATGAAGGGGAGATTAAATTCTTTCCGTTTTCCCACAGGAGCATCCACAGGCGCGCGAAAACGTGGGCGACTACAAAGAAGTGTGCGCAGGAATCAGGCAAGCATCTTGACGCGGGAAGAGACTTGAGGCATGGTTGGTACCAGATCACCACGCAATGCCGGACCTCGTGGCTTATATCGACGGCGGCTCTCTCGGGAATCCAGGCTCATCTGGTATTGGAGTGGTAATTGACGGCCCCGCCGACGGCACCATCAGGATCGCCAAATGGATCGGACACCAGGACAATAATGTCGCCGAGTACATTGCTCTGTTGGAAGCATTGCAATGCGCTTTGGGACTTAAAGCCAAGACGCTTCATGTGTTTTCAGATTCCGAGGTGGTGGTGAGGCAGATGAGCGGCACGTACAGTTGCCGTAGTCCGCGGCTCTATTCGCTGAATTGGATCTGCCGGAAACTGGCCCGGTCGCTCGACTTCTCCATCTCCCACGTTCCTCGCGAGCACAACACTGAAGCCAATGGTCTGGCCAGTTCGGCAGCTCGCAGGAAACATTGCTAACCTCAGGAGCAACCGCTCGTGCTTCCACAGGTCATGCACCGATAACAGGAGCCGTTTCTCACCATCAGCGAGCCGCAGAATTGGCACGGAGGCGCGTCTCCCAACTCTACGACCTGCCCCAAGCCCTCGACTACGCTGGTCACTTCACGCTGCGGCTGGGCGGGCTTCGGCAATTCAAACAGAAGTCTTTGCTCGCCTTTCAGGAAGCGCAGTTCGAGCCAGCGGAATAGATAGTCGATTATCGACTTGGCGTAGCCAGTCTTTGGATTGCCGGACCACCCACTCGGCTCAAACCGTGTATGGCTGAACTTGTCGCACAGGACCCGCAACGGGACGCCATACTGCAGCGCCAGGGACACGGCGGTCGCGAAAGAATCCATGAGCCCGGAAACCGTCGAGCCTTCCTTCGCCATCCTGATAAAAAGTTCGCCCGGCAGACCATCCTCGTATAAACCAACTGTGATGTAGCCTTCCTGCCCACCCACAGAGAAGTGATGGGTCAAGCTATGTCGCTCGTCCAGCAGTCGTCGCCTCACTGCTGGTGGTCCGTCCGCGCCCGGGGCACGCGTATCGTTTGCGTGTCCTGACCTATTGCTCCCCGCTACCTCGCTTGCGCTCAGGGCGTGCTCTTCGCTGCGCTTGACGATTGCGATTTCCTTTGCTGCTGACATCACGCACCCTAACCTTCCTGCCCACCGCCTTCTTCGGAATCGCCGGCCGACTGAGACTCTGCATTCAGGTCTGTCTCAACATCTGAATCGTGCCTTTTGTAGGTTCCTCGCACCGACAGCAAGTCTGCGTGGCTGGGCGGAAACACGTAGTTCTGGACGAACCACAGTGCGTCATAGGTAAGTCGGCGGCCTACTACAGCACGCCCGTGCTCTTTCACGAACTCGCAGAAATCATCGGGATGGATGATGTTGGCTTTCGTTCCGGCTGTGCTGAGGGCGCGTGACTTGAGCCAACCCAGGTCGATCCATTTCTGTATTTCGTCCGGACGCGTGTGCAAGGCGCGGGAGAGGGAAAACTTGGTGAACCATTCTCGTCCGGTTTTGCCGCCAATGCCCAGCCGGTGCAGCATCGAGCGGACGGACCCCGCGGGCCGCCCCAGGACCTTCGCGGCCTCTTCTACCGGCATGGTGACAATCAGATCGAGCAGGCGCTGTTGCTCTGACTTCATCCATTCGCGATAGGCTCGTTTTTGATGGACGCCCAGCTCGCAAAGGAAACGCAGACAGGCGTCTCGCGGGTTTCCGGAAATCGCAGCCAGCTTTGTGACCAGTATTCGCCGGCCGGTCTCGTTGTGCTCCTGGCTTCTGCTAATTTGCTCTTTGTATTCTCTGACCAGTTCTCTTGCTTGTTTAGGCCAGCGGAACATACGGCGCTTAGTAACACCGTCGGCTTCGCCCATACTGCTGCCTTCCGGGGGCTGCGTCCGAGTGGCAGTTAACGTCTCCAAATCGGTCTCGACACACTTCTCTCTACGCCTCCGGAATACCTCCTTTCCTGCTCCAAAAGCGCATGCGCCGATTCCATTCGGAACATGCTGCACGACGAAGGTGGCGGGTGGATCTGGTCCACATCTGAGCCAAGTGGTAGCGGCCAGCGTATATCTATAGCCGAGCTGATTTTCAATATTTTTTTTCCTGCAAGAAATCGTGCAGGGAGAAACTTCCGGTGCAGACAATTGGCCCGCATGGCGAAGCCCAGGCCGCAGGACGAAACGTACTGAGTGCCAAACACTTGACGCTTGCGTCGGTAAAATTCCTGCGCAATATCGCTCGAAACCTGGCTATGGACGCGGATAGTCGGGCCGCGGGAGCAGATGTTTTCCTGCAAAGAAAGTGACACTCTCTCCGCAACTAAGCCGATCGCAGCCGTGTTTAACCGGTAAGAGCAAGTACCGGATCTGAGCAGTATAGGCGCTCGGACTGAGGACCGCTTGCCCAGGCGGCTGTTATGCCAGCCATCCCCAACCGCGCGTCCCGATCGAAACAACGTAAACCCCTGCGTGGCGACTGTTGCCCCCGTCTGAGCTGTCCATCTTCGTATGACCTGTTTGCTCGCCCAACAGTTTCGGCGCTATGCGCAGACATTTCGTCGCTCGTAGTTGACCGACCGGAGTTCGGAGAAGGCTGGTTACAAACTTTCTTATGAGAGTCGAGCCATGCGTCGCGCACGTAGCAGAGGATTTGACTGGAGGGAAATTGCCGGGATACTTCGCATGACGCGAGTTGCGGCCGGCGCGACCTTCTGGCGAGAAGTCGGACGCACGAGGTTGAAAAGTGTCGAAGCCCCGCCTCCTGCGATTGACATCCAGGACAAGAGGGACAATAGGAATGCGGATACCCCAAAGGTTGGCAGTCCTAGAGCAGTTCGCTAAACGCCGCAGAGGCCGCTTTTCAGAGCGATTCGTAGTTCAGCGGCGTAATTGGCCGCGGAGACCCGCTGCCCGGCCGGCGCACAACAACTCGGCGGCGTGCCTGATGAAACATCTGATGCGTAAAATAGGACGTGGCCTCACACACCTTACGGTTGGATGAGGTCGCAGATCTACGGGAAAAATTCGCCGCGTTTACGATTGTAAAGGTATGGCTCACCCAATGCGGATGCCGAAAAATAAGGGCGCGCAGGCGCTGCCATTCGGCAGCGCGGAGAGGGAACTCTCTAGCGTGGCCGTACCGCCGGGGGGCGCTAGAGTCAAACCATTCCGTGGTTTGCCTCTCGCGTTACCGCAACTATATCCGTTCTTAGGAGACCGTCATGAAGAAGAGGATATTCGCGTGCGCGATGAGCGCATTGTTACTTGCCATGACCAGTTGGGCAGACGACAAAGAAAAGGACGAGGATCGTCTGAAGAATGCCGGCACAGTGCTGACAGAGATTCTGAATCTTCCAGACGACATTCCTCAAGATCTCCTCGACAAAGCCGACTGTGTGGTTGTTTTTCCGTCGGTCCTGAAGGCCGCGTTTGTGGTCGGTGGCAGTTATGGCCGCGGCGCGATGACGTGCCGCAGAGGCGAAAATTTCAACGGACCCTGGGGTGCGCCATCAATGATGGCCCTTGAGGGGGGCAGCGTTGGCTTTCAGATCGGTGGGCAAGCGACTGACTTCGTCCTTCTCGTGATGAATGACCGCGGCGCGAATGGAATCTTGAGCAGCAAAGTGAAGCTCGGAGCAGATGCGTCGGTAGCAGCAGGACCGGTCGGTCGTAACGCGACGGCAGAAACCGATGTTTCGATGCGTGCTGAAATATTGAGCTATTCGCGCGCGCGCGGACTATTTGCAGGCATTTCGCTGGAGGGTTCGACGATCCGACCTGACAACGACGCAAACAGGAGAATCTACGGGGAGAAAATCTCGGCGAAGGACATTGTAATCGCTCACGAGACGCATGTCCCACCCGCAGCAGAGGGCCTGATCTCGACGCTTAACGCCAAGACGCCGAAGCACAAGTCGTGATAATAGCAGTTGTTTTTAACTCAGGCTTTCTTCATTACCGAGTTCCTATATCGATAGATCGCCGATTACGTCTGTCTATCTCATTAATTCCGCGCAAGGCCTGTCAGACCAAGAGAAAGGCGGGCGCGGTTGAATTCCTGAAGTCGCTGCATCAACCGAAAAAGGCAATGATGAGTTCATGCGCCTGTTGAACTACTGCTAGATCGGACATGCGAACGACAACTCGTAGCCGTCTGGATCGGGCATATGGAAATAGCGTTCTCCCCAGGACGCATCTTGCGGAATTTCTGGATCAAATCCCCGATCCTTTAGATAATTCCAGAGAGCGTCCACATTCGTGACGTAGAAGATAAGCCGCCCCCAGTGAGTCACAGCGTCACCCTGCTCCAGATTGAGAATCGCAGATTGTGCCTCTCTTGCACGCAATGAAGAGAACCCCGTGCCCTCTCCACCGTAAAGAAGCTCCATGCCTAAAACGTCTCTGTAAAACCGCAGAGACTCTGTCATGTTCACAACCCGAAAAGTAACGGCGGAAATTCTCTCAATCGTCGGTGTCATACGCCACGAGTTTACCTCGGCTCCCCTTGCATCGTCCGTCCGGTGGGCATACCCTAAGTTCTGCTAGGGGGGCCTATGGCCTATATCATTGCCGAACCCTGCGTCGGGACCAAAGACACCGCGTGCGTCGATGCCTGTCCCGTGGATTGCATCCATCCCAAGAAGAATACGACCTATGACGACGGCCGCCCCACATTCGACAACGTTCCACAGCTCTACATTGATCCCGTGGAATGCATCGATTGTGGCGCCTGCGTCCCGGTCTGTCCGGTGTCGGCGATTTTTGCGCTGGACGACCTGCCAGAAAAGTGGAAGCAGTATACGGAACTGAACGAGAGCTACGTGAAGGCCGGCAAGTTCACACCTGGGGAGTTCGCCAAGCATCAAAGTAAGTAACCGTTCTTTGGCTTTCTCAAGCGTCTTGATCGATAAGGCCTCTGAGATGCCTGCCAACCAATGGCTGGACTTCGTCGGCAACCATCAACACTCCATCTTCGCCGGCACGTGCGTCGATATTGCCTCCTGCGCCCTCGATGATGTAAACCGTTCCCACCACTCGGGTGACTTCATCTGGTATTTGCCCGAAGTGTCTGGGGAAGCAGCGTTGCAGAGCATAAATGCGACCGTCGGTGGCACACAGAGACGAACCAGGCGGACGCACCCTGTCAATTGGACCATTTGCAATCTTCCTTACCAGCTGTTACATCTCGTGAGTAATTGGCTCAGTAGGAATCCTCAGGCGAATGACAGGTCTTCCAAGGAACCAGGATCCTGAGTGCTTCCCGGCTGTATCTCGGAGAGCACTGCTTTCCTCCCGACCACAGATTGTTGGCCACTAGATCTCCATAGATACATCGCTGCGTATGCCCGCCATGGCCTCCACGCCTCGGAACGCCGCTCCAGTTCCTTAGGATCTCTAAGATTCATCGCGCGCAGAAGGCCGAGATCTGTTGACGGAAAAGCGTCGGGCTGGCCCAGGGCGCGCATCAAGACATATTGCGCCGTCCATTTTCCGATGCCAGGGACTTCACACAGCTTCTCGACGAAGATCTCAGGATCTACAACGCCGGTAAAACTAATCCTGCCTTCGCAGATCCTGCGAGCCAGGCTACGAATGGTCTCGGCGCGCGCAGCCGTTACACCGATGCTGCCGAGTTGGGCCTCCGCTAAGATGGCCGGTTCGGGGAAGAGTCGAGTCAGGCCTTGGGGACCCCGAATAGCTCTCCCGAATTTCTCGGCGAGCCGGCCTGCCAGAGTTGTAGCGCCCTTGACGCTCACCTGCTGGCCAAGAATCGCACGCGTGGCGAGTTCGAAGGCGTCCCAACAACCAGCGACTCTGAGCCCGGGTGCAGAGTCCAGCTTCGTCGCCAATACTGGATCGTTTCGTAACGTCGTAGAAATGGATATCCAGTCGGCATTGAGATCGAACATCGTGCGAACGCGTTCCACAATCGTGAAGAGCCAACGCGGATCGCCAATTGCGATGCGTGTGACGAGGACGTGCTTATCGTGATCAGCTGACACTTCAAAGTAACCGTGCCGTCCATCGATAGAGATTGTCCGCAGATAACGTCCCGCTTCAACGAGTTCGACTCCGGGAGTGCACCGCAGCGAGAGAAAATCCAGCATTCCTTGCCAGTGAAACGGTGGACGGAAGTTAAGCCGAAAAACATATTGATTTGTGGGCTGGACTTCCTTCTGTCGCGCAAGGCGGCGGATTTGCGTCGGCGTGCGGTGGTAGAACTTGCGAATACCTGCGTTGAATCGTCGGACGGAGCCGAAGCCAGATGCAATGGCAATCTGGTTCATTGGCAGGCGGGTTTCATCGATTAACTTTTTTGCAAAATGCATGCGGCGGGTATTCGCCACTGCAATCGGAGTTGCTCCCAAGTGACGCAAAAAAAGTCTACGAAGATGTCGCGACCCAATCCCGAGCCGCTGGGCCAGGCCTTCCACGCCACCGTCTTCCAAACCACTCTCCGCGATCAAGCGCAATGCTCGAGAAACCGTAGTGGACGTTCCTTGCCATGCCGGAGTGCCAGGGGAACTCTCGGGTCGACAGCGAAGGCAGGGCCGGAAACCGGCTTCCGCCGCTGCCGCTGCCGTCGGGAAATACTGGCAATTCTTCTCCTTCGCGGTTGGAGCGGGGCAAATCGAGCGGCAGTACACCCCACTACCGGTCACCCCGATGAAGAATTTGCCATCGAACCGCGGATCTCGCGACAATCTCGCACGCGAACAAACTTTCCAATCTAAGTTCATCGAGTGTCTGCTGTTGCTCCGTCGCACTGTCGTGTCCTTTAGCATAGTCGAACTTTATTCCAGCTATGGACGTTTTCGGACTTCGCTAAAAAGTGTCCCGCGGCACGGAGAGTGAGGTCCGGAACCGTCTACCTTTGCGGCAGAGAGGTCCGTGAACGTCCACTCTCGGATCACATCTTTCGTTATCTTCTCCGCACAGCAATGGCAAGCGCCAGCAAGACTACGCGCTTCTGTTGCACCGACCTCTGGAGGCACTATGTGGCGAAATCGATTAACACATTTCATCGGAATCGTGGCCGTTTCAACTTCATTTGTTTCTGCCCAACGGGCAGGGGCGCAGGACGCAAAGCAACCACCCCGATATTACGTCTTCAATCTCGGCGACCCGGGCGGCGGGACTGTTGCCGCGGCTGCCAGCATCAACAATGTCGGCTGGATCGCTGGTGATTCCTTTGAGAGCGGCAACACAAATGAGCACGCCTTCTTATGGGTTGGAGTTCCGGTCGATCTCGGCACACTCGGAGGCCCGAACAGTGCGGTCGCGTGGCCAAACAAGAACAATCACGGCCAGCTTGCAGGTATCGCCGAAACTGCTGACATGAATCCGCTGAACGAAGCGTGGAGTTGCGCTCTCGCGAATTTCCCCACGATCACAAACCACGTTTGCTTTGGTTTTACTTGGGAAGATGGTGTGATGACAGCGCTTCCCCCGCTGCCCGGCGGCAATGACAGCTATGCCGCTGGGATCGACAACAAAGGGCAAATAGCCGGCTGGGCGGAAAACGGAGTTCACGATCCCACCTGCAACAACACGGCGCCCATCAATCAGGTGCTGCAGTTTGAAGGTGTCGTGTGGGGACCACATTTGGGTGAGATGACGCAGCTGTCTCCTTTCGGTTCCGATCCCGATTCGGCCGCAACCGCGATCAACGACAAAGGGCAGATTGTCGGCATTTCCGGCCTGTGCGCGAATGCCGCTGGGAGCACCAGCGCGGAACATGCGGTCCTTTGGGAAAACAAATACGCTGCGCCAATTGATCTCGGGAACTTCGACGGTGGACTCGCATGGAACACGCCTACAGCCATCAACAACCGAGGTCAGGTTGTTGGCTTCGGCAACCAGCAAGGAAGTGCTGCTACCGCGTTCAATCCGATCGGGTTTTTCTGGAACGAGCATCATGGAATCGTTGCAATTAATCCGATCGGCGACGACACCAACAGCTGGGCCTGGGGCATCAACCACCGCGGTCAGGTAGTCGGTCAATCCTTCAACCTGAATACGGGCGCGGCACGGGCGTTCTTGTACGAAGACGGAAAAGCAACAGATTTGAATACGCTCATTCAAGCGGATTCATCACTCCAGCTCCAGTTAGCGAACGACATCAATGATGAGGGCGAGATCGTCGGTTTCGCCACCGATTCAAATACTGGGGCAACAGTCGCTTTCCTGGCGGTCCCGGTTTCGGGCGGTAATCAATCGTTTGCGAGCCGTTCCGATGGGGGTCGCGGACAAACGTCTATGCCCCAACAAACGCATCGTCCACTTGCGGGCGTTTTCAGCCGCTTCGCGAATGCGGCATCGTCCAGATGAGCCGCAGAGTTCACTAACGTGGGAGACCACTTCTAGCCAACACAGGCAACCAGGGCAGAGATTATCTCTTCCCTACATTTCAAATCCCAATGATTCGTGTGCGTCATTGAGTCGAGTGTCCGAAGTGCCACACTCGTTATTTACCCAGTTCCAGCCCGTATCGAAATGGGTCTTATTTGATCCCTCTCACCAAGGGCCTTATCGCCGGGTGGCTTCTGTACTGCAGCGGGAGGAATCAAAAGGGCGAGATGGTTCGCGGCACATGGGAACCGGTGAACGGAGAGGCTCACGAGGTCGCCGTCAAATCGTCCGACGGCGGCAACACGTGGCAACCCTGGTTCGACATCATGTTCCAGTCACATCGGGGGACTGATAAAACTTCTGGCGATGCAGATGAGGATGCTAAACAAACAGTTGTGGCGCTCGACGCTGAGTATCAGGAAGCGGTCAAACAGAATGACGTGCAAACGATGGACCGAATACTCTCCGACGATTTTGTTCTTGTCACCAGTTCCGGGAAAACATACAGCAAGGCTGAGTTAATCGAAGAAGCAAAGAGCGGCGGGATAACCTACGAGCATCAAGAGGACACCGACAAAACTGTACGTTTGTGGGGCGATACCGCGGTTGTGACCGCAAATCCTTGGGAGAAGGGCGTGCAGGACGGCAAGCCGTTTGAATACAAACTTTGGTTCAGTGACATCTACCGACGCACTGCCAGCGGATGGCGGTATGTGTTTGGTCAGTCCGCATATCGGCCCAATTGAACCGCCGACTCATCAGGACCGAAGTCTTCTTTTCAGCGCGGTGCCTCTCGATGCGCCAAACCAAGATATCCGTTACCTTTTCTGTATGAAAACGACATATGGGCGCATGGTCTTTGGCGCGGCGGCGATACTGTATGGCGTCATCGCACTGATGTGGCACGACGCTGATACTTGGCAAAACTTGCAACATATCTGGAGCCTGCCTTTCGGCACCATCGCTGGGGGCTTTCTTATGACCGCTCAGATGGCCGGAGGGGTC
>Ga0102924_1000669_pt1 | contig 42125 bp, 33 predicted proteins | sample PaiPotPPM11metaG_FD_80116 | JGI IMG/M metagenome (GOLD analysis project Ga0102924, IMG submission 80116) | Iron sulfur acid spring bacterial and archeal communities from Banff, Canada, to study Microbial Dark Matter (Phase II) - Paint Pots PPM... ...
GAGACCTTCCAGATGAACGAGCGGCTGGAGAAGCTTTCCACCGTGCTGCAGCGCGAGATCGAGATCCTCGACATGGATCGGAGCATCCGGTCGCGCGTCCGCCAGCAGATCGATCGCCGGCAAAAAGAGTTCTATCTGAAAGAGCAGATGCGCGTCATCCAGGAAGAGCTGGGCGGAGAGGACTCGCAGCTGAGTGAGCTGGATGAGCTCCGGGAGAAGTTGCGGGCGCTGGAGCTTGCCGAAGCGGTCCAGGAGCGCCTGCTCAAGGACGTCGACCGCCTGGAACGCATGCCTCCCGGGTCGCCGGAGATCTCGGTGCTGCACAACTACCTTGACCTGGTCGTGTCCCTGCCCTGGCACGAGTTCAGCGAGGACGTGACGGACCTGCGCGCCGCCGAGCGCGTTCTCGACGAGGACCACCACGGCCTGCAAAAGATCAAGGAAAGGATCCTCGAGTTCCTCGCCGTTCGCCAGCTGACCAAGTCGCCCAAGGGACCGATCCTCTGCTTCATCGGGCCGCCAGGTGTGGGCAAGACGAGCCTCGGCAAATCGATCGCCCGCGCGCTCGATCGCAAGTTCGTCCGGGTTTCCCTCGGTGGCGTCTCGGACGAGGCGGAGATCCGTGGCCATCGGCGGACCTACGTCGGCTCGATGCCCGGCCGGATCATCAAGTCGCTGCGCGAGGCCGGTACCCGCAACCCCGTCTTCCTGCTGGACGAGATCGACAAGATGTCCTCCGACTTCAGGGGCGATCCCTCCTCGGCCATGCTCGAGGTGCTCGACCCCGAGCAGAACAGGAATTTTTCCGACCACTACCTCGATATTCCATTCGACCTGTCCGACATCCTCTTCATCACGACGGCAAACGTCTTCTACAACATCCCTCGCCCTCTACTCGATCGGATGGAGGTGATCAACCTCTCCGGCTACACCGCCGAGGAAAAGGGGGTGATCGCGAAAGAGTTCTTGATCCCAAAGCAGCTTGCCGAGCACGGGCTCTCGGAAAAGCACATCGAGTTCACGCGCGCCGCCATCGCCAAGATCGTCAGCCGGTACACCAGTGAAGCCGGGGTCCGCAACCTGGAGCGATCGATCGCGACCATCTGCCGCAAGGTCGCACGCGAGGTGGTCAAGGGCAAGACGCGGCGCATGACGGTCGGCCCCAACCGCCTCGACGACCTGCTCGGGCCGCCACGCTACAAACCGGATGAAGGTCACAAGGAGCACCTGGTCGGAGTCGCCAACGGGCTTGCCTGGACCGAGGTGGGTGGGGTGCTGCTCACCATCGAGGTGATCACGATGCCGGGCAAGGGAAACCTGAACCTCACCGGACAGATGGGCGACGTGATGCAGGAGTCGGCGCGCGCCGCTCTCTCCTACGCCCGGTCGAACGCCGAGGCGCTCGGCATCCCTCCTGATTTCCGAGAGAAGCTCGACCTCCATATCCACATCCCGAAGGGCGCCATTCCCAAGGACGGTCCCTCGGCCGGCATCTCGATGGCGCTGGCCATCATCTCGGCGCTCTGCCAGCGGCCGATCCGATCGGACGTCGCCCTGACAGGCGAGATCACGTTGCGAGGCCGTGTGCTGCCGATCGGCGGCCTGAAGGAGAAGGTGCTGGCCGCCCACCGGCTCGGGATCAAGACGGTACTGCTGCCCGAGGACAACCGCGCCGATATCGTCGACATCCCGGCCGAGATACGAAAGCGCCTGAGCTTCAAGTTCGTTAAAACCATGGACGAGGTGATCGCGGAAGCCCTGCTGCCGCGTTCGATTGCGGCGGTGCCGGCGCAAAGCGCCGAACCCGCCGGACTCGAAGAAGCGGCCGCTGCCAACGCGGACGCGCCGGCCTCCCGCGACTAGCCGGGCCGCCGCGACCGGCCTCAATCGCAGGAGGCGCCGCTTAAACTGGTGCCCTTGATGGAAACCCGCTACGATCCTCGCGCCGTTGAGGAGCGCCGGTACCAGGCCTGGGAGACATCGGGCTACTTTCAGCCTCGTGAGAGCCTGACCGGGAAGACCTTCACGGTCGCCATGCCTCCGCCGAACATCACCGGCGAGTTGCACATGGGGCATGCCATGTACACGCTGCAGGACGTCCTGGTTCGCTGGCATCGAATGCAGGGCGATGCGGTCCTCTGGGTGCCCGGTACCGACCACGCCGCGATCGCGACCCAGAACGTCCTGGAGAAGCAGCTGGCGAAGAAGAACAGCAGCAAGGAGGCGATCGGGAGAGAGGCCTGGGACCGGTTGGTGCGGGAGTGGTATGACACCACGGGCAGCACCATCCTGCGCCAGATGCGCCGGCTCGGCTTCAGTGCCGACTGGTCGAGAAATCGCTTCACCATGGACCCGGACTATGTCGCCTCGGTCAACGTCGCCTTCACCCGCTTCTGGAAAGCGGGCCTGATCTACCGAGGCCCGAGGATCGTGAACTGGTGCCCGAAAGACCAGAGCGCGATCTCCGACCTCGAGGTCGTCTTCACCGAGGCTGACGACCAGCTCTACTACCTCGACTACCCGATCGAGGGTGGCGGCGTGATCTCGGTCGCAACCGCACGGCCGGAAACGATGGTGGGGGACAGCGGAGTGGCGGTCAATCCCGACGACGATCGCTACCGGCAGCTGGTGGGTAAGAGCGTGATGCTGCCGCTGGTCAAGCGGCGGGTGCCGATCGTGGCGGACCAGGCAGTCGACATCGGCTTCGGCACCGGCGCCGTCAAGGTGACCCCGGGCCACGACTTAACCGACTACGAGATCGGCGAGCGGCAGGGGTTGGAGGTACGCAACATCCTGCACAAGGACGGGCGCCTCGACATCCCGGAGCTGCCCGAGCTGGACGGCCTCAAGGTGGCGCAGGCTCGAGCGCGAATCGTCGAGATGCTGCGCTCGGACGGCGCGCTGAAAAAGATCGAGCCCTACCACCACTCGGTCGGCCACTGTGACCGCTGCGGGGCCGTGATCGAGCCGCTCGTCTCGTCGCAGTGGTGGGTGCGTATGAAGCCGCTTGCCGGCCCCGCCATCGCCGTCGCCGAGGAGGACGAGCTACGCTTTCACCCGGCGCGCTGGAAGGAGCAATACCTGCGCTGGATGCGGAACATCCGCGACTGGTGCATCTCCCGGCAGCTGTGGCTCGGCCACCGGATCCCGGTCTGGACCTGTGCCAATGGACATGCCGTCGCCTACGAAACGCCGCCGTCAGCCTGCGAGCAGTGTGGCGATAGAACGCTCACCCAGGACCCCGACGTGCTGGATACCTGGTTCTCTTCGTCCCTGTGGCCCTTTGCCACGCTGGGCTGGCCGAATGAGACCCAGGACCTGGGGCGCTTCTATCCGACCAAGGTACTCGACACCGCCCGCGACATCCTTTACCTCTGGGTTGCGCGGATGGTTTTCACCAGCCTTTACTTTCTCGACAAGGTGCCCTTTTCCGACGTCATCATCCACGGCACGGTGCTCGCCCCGGACGGCCGGCGAATGAGCAAGTCGCTGGGGACGGGCGTCGATCCGCTGCAGATGGTCGATCGCTACGGCGCCGACGCGACCCGCGCCTGGTGCGCCTACTTCGGCACCAGCGGCCAGGACATCCGCTTCTCGGAAGAGAAAATCAAGTCCTACCAGCTGTTTGCGAACAAGCTCTGGAATGCGACGCGGCTGCTCGTCGACGCCATCCCCGAGGGCGCCCAACCCTTACCGGTCGACGAGTCGCGGCTGGAGCCCGCCGACAGCTGGATTCTCGGGCGCCTGAGCGCGCTGACGCGCCTGGTCACGCGCGCGTTTCGCGGCTTCGAGTTCGGACCCGCGATCGATGGCCTCTATGAGTTCGCCTGGCATGAGTTCGCCGACGACTACCTGGAGCTGATCAAACCGCGGCTGCAGGCGGCGGGGGAGAGTGGGAGCACGGCTCGGGCGGTCGCCATCCACGTGCTGGAGACGACGCTGCGGCTGCTCCATCCGATCATGCCCTTTGTCACAGAAGAACTCTGGCAGCGGATTCCCCACGATGGCGAGTCGATCGTGCTGGCTCCATGGCCGCTTCCCGATGAGCGGTTGGAGGACGCGGCTCTGCTGGACGAGATGGCTCACCTGCTCGAGGTGGTTCGTGCCGTTCGCAGCCTCCGTCATGCCGCGGAACCGAGGACGCGTCGCCAGCCGGCGCAGATCCAGTCCCCCCGGCCACTCCTGGGCGAGCCGGCCGGCCGGCAGTACCTGGCCACGCTCGCCCAGCTGGATCTGAACGGGCCGCTGCCGGCCGACGCACCCCGCCAGTCAGTGGTGGTGGGCGAGACAACCGTGACGCTTGCCATCTCGAGCGACCGCGAGGCTGAAAAGAAACGGCTCGGTGCCGAATTGCGAAAGAAAGAGCAGGAGATCCAGTTGATCGAGGTGAAGCTCAAAAATCCGGACTTCACCAGCCGGGCCCCGGAGCCGGTGGTGCAGCGCGAGCGGGCCCGCCTGTCGGAGGCGAAAGAGGCGGCGCTGAGGCTTCAAAGGCTCTTAAGCGAGAAGGCCGGATAGGGTAAGGTATCGGCAGTCAAATTCTGGAACTTAAGGAGACCCTTTGCCTGATCTGAAGCCGCTGCGACCGCTCCTCTACATCGTCGTCTTCTACCTGCTGGCTTTCTGGCTTAGCCTCTCCTACTGGGCCTTCCGGGATGCGCGCGAGCGCTCCAACAGCGTCGCCTTCCATGTCTTTGCCACCGGGCTCTCGCTTCTCCTGCCGATCTTCGGTCTCTTCATTTACATGATCATCCGGCCGCCACTGACGATGGCCGAGCGACGTGCCCTGGAGCTCGAGACCCAGGCGCTCTCCGAGCCGGGCGGACCGGGCCGTGAGCTGCGCCCATGCCCCAGCTGCGGCGAGCCGATCGACTCGCAGTACGTGCTCTGCCCGCACTGCAAAACCCAGTTCAGTAAACTCTGCCCACGGTGCAACAAGCAACTCAAGCTGGGATGGAGCGTCTGTCCCTACTGCGCCGAAGAAGTACCACTTCAAGGATCGGTCCCAACCCCGCGCATAGCGCGCTAACGCCTTTCCCTGCGTCCCGCTAAAGGGGCTGGGAGCCGTGCCGCTCGCCCTGCAGGCGCTCTTGCCTCTACTGGCGCTGCTGCTTGCCGCCGGCCTGGTCATCGGTCGACCGCGGCACGCAAGCAATGGCTGGATAGCGCTTGGCGGTACCGCCGTCGCTTGCGGCGTCACGCTGATCGAGCTGCTCCGCCTTTCCTCCGGCGAACGGGTCGACGTCCCTTACCTGACCACCTTTCCCTATGCCGATCTCGCGATCCGACTGGACGGGCTCTCACTCGGCTTCGGGGCGGTAACGCTGCTGACGGCAGCACTCCTGATGCTGGTCCGCCTGCGGGCACCGGGCGATCGCCGGGACCCGTGGGCCTCCTGGTTGCTGACCACGGTGGCGGTGCTGGCGGTGATGATGGCGGCCAGCCTGCTACTCGCCTACATCCTGCTGCAGCTCCTCACGCTCGCCTGGAGTGGCACGCTTGACGAGGCCGCCCCACGCCGTCGCCGATTACGACTCGCGATCGGAGTCAGTGACATTGGCTTGCTGCTGGCGGCCGGGAGCGCGATCCAGTCGGTAGGAACGAGCGCCTTTTCTGGAGTACCATCGGACACCTTCGGCCCGGCGGCTTTTCTACTCGCGTTGCTGCCGGTGGCGGTTCGGATGGTGGCGTTGGGCCGGGCCGGCGCCGGTCCCGCGGCACCGGTCTCCTTCGAGCCGGCGATCGCCTTCGCGGCCCCTGCCGGCTACCTCCTGTTGAGACTCCTGGCCTTGATGGGCGGCCGGCTGCCGGGGCGGGCGATCGAAGTGACCGTCTTTGCCGGCGCCCTGCTGCTGGCGGCGGCGGCGGCGGCCTGGGTCTTCTTCGCGCCGAAGGTCGGGCGCCTCCCCACCTCACTGCTCTTCGGCCAGGCGGCGCTCGCGCTGGCGCTGCTCGCCAGCAGCCTGCCGGCGGTGGCGCTGGCAAGCACCTGGCTCCTACTGCAGTTGATCCCGCTCACCGGCCTGTGCTCTGTTTATCGCGACCGTGACGAGGGTACCGGAGGGGTGGCGCGGCTGACGCTGTCAGCGCTGCCCGGCACGACCGGTTTTGTCGCTGTCTTTATTGCCGGCGTCGGCCTGCGCGCGGCCGGAAACACGCCGGCCCTGCTTGCGGTCGCCGTCGTTGTGCTACTCATGGCGGTTGCCGGTGTCTTACACATTCACCGTGTCGACCACTGGTCGAGGGATGTCCCCTCGGCCTGGGCCGCTTTGATGCTCCTGATCGCCGCGCTGCCATCCGTCGCGCTCGGGCCGCTGGTGCTGCCGGCCTCTGAAACCGTTCGCAGCCTGCCAACCGGGACAGTACTGCTGAGTCCGCTTGGCTTCAGGCTCTCCGGGGTTCTCTGGCCCGCTCCCGCCGTCGCGCTGTTGCTCGGGGCGGCTCTAGCGCTGCTCTGGCGACGCCACCTTGTCCTGTTCGACCCTGTGCCTGGAATCCGCCGCCCCTCCATGCCACGGGTTTCCATCGGTACCCTTCCGCAACCCCCGGCTCGCTGGACGACGCGAGCGATATGGACGGCGTTCCTCGCTCTGACCGCGATCGCTGTACTGCGGACATGATCGTTTTCCTTCCGGTCGCGCTCTTTACTGCGGCCGGCATCGCGGCCTATCTGCGCGGCGGTCACCTGAGGCTCTATGCCACCTGCGCGATGCTGGCGGCGACAGCCTGGTCACTCCTCTTGATGGCTGACTGGCAACCGGCGGCAGGCTGGCTGATCGGACCCGTGCTTGGAACGCTGCTGGTGTCCCGGCCGCCGGCCCGAACCCGTTTGACCTTCGAGGAGATAACCAGGCGCGCCACCACGCTGGCGGCCACCGGGTTGGTGGCGGTCTTTGCCGCCACCAAATTTCCGATCGGCGAGAACCCGACGCTGCTGGGCGCGCTTCCCTGGCTTCTGGGCGCCGTGGGGGCCGCCTGGCTGATCAGCCCCATCGATGAAAAGGAACGGGCCCAGGCGGAGGTGCTGCTGATCGCCGCCGGGTCGGCGTTGCTGCTGACGGCGGCGCCCGGCGGCCTGCTCACCGCAGCCGCCTGCGGGGCGATGGCGCTCCTGCCGCCACTCGCCGCCCGCTGGCCGCTCAAGGAGAGGGCCGACTCGGCTGTTGGCATCCTGTTGCTGGTGGCCGCCGCCGCGGTCGCGGCGCTGGCCCTCTTAGCCTCATCGCTCCCCCATCCGGCTCTGCAGGACCTGGCGGTATCAGTTGACAGCCCGGCCCTTCTCGGCGTCGCGCTGCTGCTGGTGGCGGGCGCATTGCTGGGAGTGCCCGGTCGGGCCTGGGTTGTCGTTCCGGCATCGCTGGCGCTGCTGGCGATCGCCCCGAGCCTTCGCTGGGCCGCGCTTGCCGCCCTCACCGCCACCACCTTTAGGGAGCAGCGGCGGCGGCAGCGCTTTGCCTGGCTCGCGCTCCTGGTGCTCGCGCTCAGCAGCCTCTTTGCGCTTCTGGTTTCGCAACCCTGGAGCCCCCGGGCGCAGGTTGCCGCCCTCGCCGCCAGCCTGCTGTTGATGGCGGTGGCCGCCACCGGGTCGAGATTCAGCGCCGTCGCCCTGGCCGGCGCAGCCCTGGTCATCCTGCAAAATACGAGCGCCACCAGCGCTTTCCTGATGTCGCGCTTCGGCTGGGTCGCGTCCGCCGGAGCCATCCTGCTGGTGGTGCGCTCGCTGCTCGACCGGCGTGCCGGCAAAGCCGGCAACCCGCTAAATGACGCCTTGATCTGCGGTCTCCTTCTGCTCGCAGTCGCAGCTCATGACACCCTGGGGCTCGGCACCCTGGCCGCTGTTCTGCTGCTGGTCGACCTGGTCGTAACCGGCGCCGCTCCGGAGCCCCTCCCCCTCAGATCCGCAGGGCACCACGGAATGCCGTCGCTTCTGCTGCTGGCGCGTTCCGGCTGGCCGCCCACCGTACGCTTTGCCGCAGTAACGCTGGCCGTCATCGCCGCGCTCCAAACCTCGCTTGCCTCCGGCCTGCTGGCGGCGGTACTGTTGCTCGGGCTGAAAATCTCGCCCATCCTCGAGCCGGCCGAAGCGGGCGGAGCCGACCGGGTACGAACAGCCCGCTTCTGGCTGCTGGCCCCGGCGCTTTCACTCGCCTGCGGTCTGGCACCTGCACTCATTCTGCGGATGCTGCGTGTCTGAGCGAGCCAGGCGGCGAGATAAAACCCGGTTGATCCTGGCCTCGGCCTCACCGCGGCGCTTGCAGCTGCTGGCAAACTCGGGAGTGCCCTTCAGCGCCGTGCCCGCCGGGATCGACGAGCGGCCACCTATCCCCCTGAGCCCGCTGCGCCTGGCGCAATGGGCGGCTGAGTCAAAAGCGCGGGCGGTTGCGGCCCGCTATCCGGACGCCGTAATCCTGGCCGCCGACACGGTGGTGGCTTTGGACGGCCGTGCCTACGGCAAGCCCAGCGACACAGCCCGCGCCAGGGAAACGCTGGAGGCGCTCTCCGGTCGCACTCACACCGTTTACACCGCGGTGGCCGTGATTGCCGCGAGGAGGCCACCGGTATCCGGCTTCTCGAGAACTTTTGTCACAATGCGTGAGCTTTCACGGGGTGTGATAACGCGATACCTCGAGAGCGGCGAGCCGCAGGATAAGGCGGGTGCCTACGCTATACAGGGCGAAGGTCGCCGCCTGGTGCGCGCGATCCGAGGACCCTTCGACAACGTCGTCGGGATGCCGATGCACCTGGTCCTGCGCCTGCTGCGGGAGTCAGGCATGACGGTTCCCGCAATCAAAGCGGATGGAGCAGAGCACGAGGGAGAAACGCAGAGACCGCGCCGCTCACTTACGAGTCCTCGCCGGTCTGACCCTGCTGACGCTCGGCGGGCTCGCACTCGCCGGTTGCGGCCCGGCGGCCAGCTCGCGGCTGGTCATAACCCAGAGCTCGGACGTCCCCTCGGGCGCTGACCACAAAGGTCACCTGGCGCCGGGTGCCTTTGCCGGGATCACGATCTCGATTCGCAACACGGGAAGCGGCCCAGCCCGTGGCCTCACCGTCGAGGATCTCCTGCCCTCGGGCTTTCATTTCTACGAGCTGACCACACTTGGCGGCAACGCGATCCGCACCTCGGTCAGTGATCCAGCGCCGACCGGTAATCCGCGCTGGGGCACCTGGACCGTGCCCGCCGGCGATGGCGTAAGGGAGAGCGCGCTGGTGCTCAGCTTCCGGGTGCAGGCCTCCGCCAGGCCAGGTGACTATCAAAACCAGGTCAAGCTGGCGACAGACAGCTCGGTTGAGGTCGACGAGGGCAACCCTGTCGCGCTCGTGGTCGAGCCGCGACCGGCACTCAGCCTGACCACCGCCGCCACCTCCGCGCAGGTGACCACCGGCGGCACCGCGACCTACGTCGTCTCGGTTGCGAACACAGGCTCGGCGACCGCAAAGGGGGTCGCCGTCTCGGTCAGCCTGCCCCCCGGCTTCCTCTACCAGGCAACCTCGGGTTACGAGGGCAACAGCACCCGCGTTGAGTCGATCGATCCACCCTCCAACAGCCTGCTGCCGCTGTGGGCCTCGTGGGATGTCCCCGGCGCCGTCAACGGCGCGCCCGGCGCGCTTCGCCTCACCTTCCAGGCGCGCGTGCTGCCCGCGGTGCAACCGGGGCTCTACAGCCTGACCAGCACCATCACCGGCGTCAACGATATCCCGGCACAGACAATCGGCAACAGCGCACCGGTTGCGGTTGGCAAAGGGACGACGATACCGGTGCTGATGACGGTGGCGCCAACCGGGCCCTACGCCGTTCAGAACGGGACCGTCACCTACACCATAACCGTGGAGAACGACAGTAACGACGCCGCCCAGGCGGTGACCGTCACCGATACCCTTCCCCAGGGATTCAGCTACGCGTCGACCAACGCGATCGCCATCAACGGAAAGCCGGCGGCATCGCGGCTCCAGCCGGGTGGCGGCAGCGCCACTCCTCAATGGGGACCTTTCACGCTCCCGGCGGGAGGCTTCAACGGCTCCGTCCTGTCCATCACCTTCACCGTCAAACTGGGCGCAACCTCGCTCGGCCCCCACCCCAATGTCGTTTCCGGGAACAGCAGCAATGCACAGATCACCGGTGCCTCCGACCAGACACCGGTGGTAGTCACAGCCGGCTGACGAAGGCCTAATAGCGCTCTCATGTTGATTTCGCGAGAATAGGCAGATGTCCAGGAGCCAGCGCGACATGAAGGCGATGCGCCAGGCGCAGCGGGATGAGGCGGCGGCCCGCCAGCGCGCCCGCGACCGGCGCAACCTGCTGATCGTCGGCGGCGCTCTCGCGCTGGTCGCGGTCGCGATCGTGGTGGTCGCAGCCATCCTCAATCACCAGGCGCAGGTTATCCAGGCAAACAAGATCAAATTTCAAGCCGTGACGACGCCGGTCGGACAGCAGGTTCCGGACGAGGGACCCGCCACCCACATCGATCCCTCGACCAGCGCGACCTATAAGTTCTACCCGCCCACCTCGGGCCCTCATTACAGCCTCCAGGGCAGCGCGCCGGTCGCCTGGCAGACGATCGCCACGCTCCAGGACGGCCAGTTCGTCCACAACCTGGAACATGGCGGCATCGCCATCCTCTACAACTGCCCCAGCGGTAACGACTGCACCACGCTCAAGACGGAGCTGGAGAACTACGTCAACAACCTGGCCCCGGCGGAACCGACTTTCAACGAGGTCAAGCTGGTTATGACGCCCTACTCAAGGGGGATGCAGAAGAAGGTCGCCCTGGTCGCCTGGCATTACGTCGACTTCCTCGACACCTACGATCCGAACGAGATGACGCGTTTCTACGAGAGCCACGTCGACCAGGGGCCCGAGCATATCCCGTGATACACTACGAATTCGCGCCCGGGGGCGCCTATATATGTTTGCCATCGTTGCCACCAGCGGAAAGCAGTACCGGGTCCAGGAAGGCGACCGCATCCTGGTTGACCGCGTGCCTGAAGCCGTGGGCGACAAGGTGCGGCTCGAGTCGGTGCTGATGCTTGGTGGCGAGGCCAATCCCCTGATCGGTACCCCGCTCGTATCCGGGGCGCTGGTGGACGCCACCGTCATGGGTCACCACTCGGGCGAGAAGATCATCGTTTTCAAGTTCGAGGCCCGCAAGCGTCACCGGCGGAAGATCGGCCACCGCCAGCGGCTCTCGGAGCTGCAGATCGGCGCCATTCACGCGCCAGGCCGGTCGAAAAAGCAGAAAACGGGAGAATAGGAAATGGCACATAAGAAAGGTGGAGGCAGTTCCCGAAACGGCCGCGATAGCGTCGGGCAGCGGCTCGGTTTGAAGACGGGCGCGGGCCAGTCGGTGAACGCCGGAACCATCATCCTGCGCCAGCGCGGCACCGCGATCTTCCCGGGGGTCAACGTTGGCATGGGGCGCGACCATACCCTCTTTGCCCTGATCGACGGCGTGGTTGCCTTCCAGCGCACCGGCCACGGTCGCAAGAAGGTCTCCGTCCTCGCCGAAGCCGGCTAGCCGCCTTTCAAGGCAGGCCGCGGATACGGCCGCCTGCGATGTTCCAGGACCACGCCCGGATCTACATCAAGGCAGGCGACGGAGGCGCGGGCGCCCTCAGCTTCCGGCACGAGAAGTACGTTCCACGCGGCGGCCCTGACGGCGGCAACGGAGGTCGGGGCGGCCACGTCTTTCTGGAAGTCTCGGCGCAGCTGAACACGCTTGCGGACTACCGCTACCGGCACCACTTTGCGGCGCCAGGTGGTGGTCGCGGCGGCGGCAGCCGCAAGCACGGCAAGGACGGTGTCGACCTGGTGCTCTACGTCCCGCCCGGCACCGTCGTCAAAGACGACGCCGGCACCACCCTCGGCGATCTGGTTGCCCCCGGACAGCGATTGCAGGTCGCGAAGTCGGGCCGGGGCGGCAGGGGCAATGCCAGCTTCAAAAGCGCCACCCGTCAGACGCCCCGCTTCGCCGAGCTGGGCGAACCGGGCCAGTCTCGATGGCTGGAGCTGGAACTGAAACTGATCGCCGATGTCGGGCTGCTCGGGCTGCCGAATGCCGGCAAGTCGACGCTGCTCTCGGCTGCCAGTGCCGCCCGACCCAAGATTGCCGACTACCCGTTCACGACGCTCGAGCCGGTGCTCGGCGTGGTGGAGCTGGACGACGATGCCAGCTTCGTCATGGCCGACCTGCCCGGCCTGATCGAAGGTGCGCATGAGGGTGCCGGGCTTGGTCTTCAATTTCTGCGCCACATCGAGAGGACCCGGGTGGTGGTCCACGTGATCGATGCCTCTGCCGGCGATCGCGATCAGCTCTGGCGGGACTACCAGCAGGTGCGGACGGAGCTGCGAGCCTACAACGCCGCCCTGGCGCGCCGCCCCCAGCTGATTGCGCTCAACAAGATGGATGCGGTTTCCGACCCGGCTGAGGTCCTGGCGCTGCGTCAGCGTTTGATCAAACTGCGCCGGCGCTCATTTCCAATCTCGGCGGCCACCGGTGAGGGAGTCCGGGAGCTGCTCTGGGCCGCCTTTCGCGGCCTCCAGCGCGGCGGTCGGGCGGAGGCGGCGGAGCCGATCCCGGCGCTCAAGGTCTACCGCGGCCCGAGCGATGCCGAGGCCTTCTTAATCGAGGCCGAGACGGACGGCTTCCGGGTATCGGGCACCCAGCTGGAGCGCCTGATGGCGATGACGGACCTGACCAACCCCGAGGCGCTAGCGCATTTCCAGCGGACGCTGGACCGCTGGGGCCTGAACGAGGCCCTGGCCCGCCACGGGGCCCGGGGCGGAGAAGCGGTCCGAATCCGCGACGTGGAGTTTCTCTACGATCCAGAACGCTGACCGGTTGCCGGTCACCGGCATCCTGGGCGGTACCTTCGATCCGGTCCACCGGGGTCATCTCGGTGCCGCCACCCAGTTGCTGGCGCGGGCCCGGCTCGACGAGGTCTGGCTGATGCCGAACGCGCAGCCGCCGCACCGCTCCACGCCACCGCTTGCCTCGGCGCAGGACCGGCTGCAAATGGTCCGGCTGGCGACGGCCAATGTCGACGGTCTGTCCGCCAGCGCGCTGGAGGTCGAGCGCGGAGGAGCCTCTTACACCATCGACAGCCTGCGCCAGCTCCGCCGCTCCCAGCCCAACCGGCCGCTGCGACTGCTGCTTGGCTTCGACGCCGCCCTCCAGATCCAGGCCTGGCATGAGGCACAGACCCTCTTGCGTGAGGCAAGTTTCGTGATCTTCAGCCGCCCGCAGCTGGGACTTGATCCCAGCCAGCTGAAGTTGATCGGCTTTCCGCCCGATCGCACCGAGGTGGTCACGTTGCAGACCCCGGCGATCTCGGCCCGGATGGTGCGTGAGAGGTTGGGACGCGGCGAGCCCGCCCTCGACCTGCTCACGCCGGAGGTAGCGGACTACATCCGCGATCGCGGCCTGTACCGGTCCGAAGCCCGAATGGGATAATCGGAACCGGATGACCCCCCTTCAACTCAGCCGGCTGATCGCAGATGCGGCTGCCGAGAAGAAGGCGCGGGCCGTGGTCCGGCTGGACATCCGCCAGAAAACCTCGATCGCCGACTACTTCGTGATCTGCGAGGGGGATACAGACCGGCAGGTGCGGGCGATCACCGACTCGATCGTTGCCGCCGGCAAGGCGAAAGGCCTTAGTCCGTTGCGCACCGCCGGCTACGAAGAGGGGTCCTGGGTGGTGCTCGATTACGCCACCGTCATCGTCCACGTCTTCCTACCGGGCGAGCGCTCCTACTACGATCTCGAGTCACTCTGGCGGGGCGGCGGGGCAAAGGCACCGGTGAAGACAAACGGCACGACCCGACCGCGGCTGAGGAAGCCGGCCAGCCGTAGCTGATCCCCGGCCGAGCCGGGGTCCGTTTGTGCTCGAAGCCTGAATTCTCTGGAAGGCCTGTGGGATAATGGCGGCTGCCGGCGCCAATTAGGGCGCGCCGCCCGAAGATGCAGGCCTCCATGTCGAGCAGTCCGATCCAACCCCACGTCACCATCGCCGATGTTTGGCGTGGCGCCCTGCCCGAGGGGACCCGCCTGTCGGCCGGGCAGTCGAGCCTGCGTCGCGAGGTCGGCTGGTGCACGGCACTGCGGGCGCGTCCTCCGGCCTTCGAACCGCTGCGCGGCGGCGAACTCCTGTTGATCGATCCCGCCGTCCTCACCGCCTTTGATTCGCGCCTGACCCTGCCGGAGCTGATCCGATCGGTGGCCGGGCAGGGCGTCGCCGGCGTTGCAGTTCGCGGAGCCATCTCCCCGCAGACCCTCAAGGTCGCCGAGGAGCACGCACTGCCCCTGCTCGAGTTGCCGCCATCGCCGCCCCTCGACGAGGTCGAGCAACGTGTACTGCGCTACATCGTCGACCGGCGGGCCGAGTTGCACGATCGAGCCCAGGACCTTCACCGGCAGCTGAGCGAACTGGCGCTGGCCGGTCGGGGGATCCGGCCCCTGCTGAATCGCCTCCATGAGCTGACCGGGGTGGCCGTACTGCTGGAGCGGGACTCCCAGGTGGAGTTTGTCGGTGCCGGGGACTCCGGTGGGTTGCCGCCCGGTGTGGCCGCGGCACTGGCGCGGGACCGGCCGTCGCTCGACCAGTGGCTTCGCGAGGTGCCGCTGAGCGCCTTCGATCCGCCGGTCGCCGCCCGACCGCTGCCGGAGGGGCGGTCGCGACTGATCGCCCCCATCCTGGTACAGGGGAGCATCGGCGGCTTCCTTTCCCTGGTCGGGTCGGACGGGGAGCTGGGCGAGCTGCATCGCCTGGCGGTGGGCCGCGCGGCTCATGCCTGTGCCATCGAGCTGGTGCGGCTGCGGGCCGCCCGGGACGCGCGCGACGAGGTCGAGGAGGAACTGCTCGACGTGCTCACCGCGGCCCGCCCCGGCTCCTCAGAAGCGGCCCGGGAGCGCGCGAAGCGCAAGGGATTCGATCTCGAAAGTACCTACCTGGTACTGGCCGCCGAGGCGCAGGAGCCAGGGCTGGCCCGCGCGGTTCGGAGCGCCTGGGAGCGGCAGCTAGGGGTGATGCGCCTCAATCACCTGGTCCGGGACCGGCGGGACCTGGTTCTGGCCCTGATCAGCCTCGCCGGGCGGCGCAGCCCCGAATCGGCCGGTCTGATCGCCCAGCTGCACCGGCTCGCTACCGACGCTGCGGGGGGCCCGGTCGCTGTCGGCTACGGCGCGCTGCGCTCGGGAGCGGGCGCGGTGTCGGTGGCAGCCAGGGAGGCGGAGCAGGCACTCGAGATGGGCCGCCGACTTCACGGAGCCACCGCCGCGACTGCCTTCAGCGAGCTTGGCCTCTACCGCTTTCTGTATGCGCTTCAGCCCCTTCCCGAGTTGCTCGCCTTCGGCGAGGACATCCTCGGCGCCCTGCGCCAGCGAGACCGGACCGGCGTATTGATGGCAACCCTGCGCGCCTACCTGGCGGTGAACGGAAGTCCCACGGATGCGGCGCAGAGGCTGCACCTGCATCGGAACACGGTGCTCTACCGGCTGCAGCGCATCGAGCAGATCCTTGAGCGCGACCTTCGGGACGCCGATGTCCGCCTGACGCTGCACCTGGCGCTCAAGATCGTGGAGATCCTGGAGCAGGGAAGCGGATCGAGGGTCGCAGCCCCGGGGGGCAGAGAACAGCGCCCTAGTGAGGTGTGATTCGCAAGACGTCGGAACCACCGGGCGCGGCCGGCGGTTGGGGTTGAGCTACCGGTGGCTCGGGCGTGCTGGGCGTCGCGCCCGAACCGATGCTCGCGAGCACCGCCTGGGCGATCGCGGAATGGCCTGCGTTTCCGGGATGGAACCAGTCGGCGCGGCCGAGGTAAACCGGGGCCCCGTCCTGAGCATGAAGGCTGTTGTCACCATAGAAGCCGCTCAGGCTGACGAAGGTTCCACCGTGGCGCTGGCAGGTCTGCTCGATCATGCCGTCGACCACGTTGGAGGGAAGCCAGCTTCCGATGCAGAGCACGCGGGTGCCTGGCACGGAGACCGCGTTGACGATCGTCTCGTACTGGGCGCCAAAGTCCGCCGGCGGCGTGTTGAAACCGACATCGTTGGTTCCCAGCTCGATGGTGACCAGCGCCGGATGAGCCTGGTCGATCGAGGCCAGCAGCGGTAGGGCCCAGGCAGCCCTGGCGCCGCTCTTCGCCATCAGGTTGAGGTTCATGCCGAGCTCTTTGGCGACCAGAGAGGGAAAAACCTGCTGCGGCGTGGTGGCATAGCGACCGGCGCTGATACTGTCGCCGAGCGCCAGGTAGAGTTTTCCGCGCAGCGCCCGGTCCCCCGCTGCCGCCTGGGCGCCAAGAACTTCACTGCTGGCCATACCGGGGGTTTTCACCGCCGGCTGGCCCAGCGCGAGCAGGGCGAGCAGAATCCAGACAACGTAGGTCATGCCTTTAGGGTTGAGCGTCCGCATATGCGCTAACCCTTCCTCCAAGAGTAATTGTCTCATGGGCCAATGGTCCAGTTACGAAATCCGGCTGCCGCACCGGTGGCAGACCCGGCGTCAGCCGAGGCTCGATTCGAGCGTCGTCACCATGTCGGCGAGCGCGCGCACCGCCCAGTTGGGGCGCTCCGTCATCGAGAAGAGGTGGAGGCGCGCTTCGGCCAGGTGCTCGGAAGCCTGACGGCGGCAGACCTGCTGCGCGCCTGACTGGGCGATGATGGCACGTGCGGTCTCCATCTCCTCGGCGCTGAACCTGGCCCGGGTGAGCAGGGAGCGCAGTACGCGGCGGTTGCCGGCAGGCCCGGTCCTGAGCGCCACCAGGGTCGGCAAGGTCTTCTTTCCGTTCCTCAGGTCGCTGCCGGTGCGCTTCCCGGTCTGCTGGGTCGAACCGAAGACGCCGAGAATGTCGTCGATCACCTGGAAGGCCAGCCCCAGGTGGTGGCCGAACTGTCCGGCACGGTTGAGCCCGCTTTCGCCCGCGCCGGAGGCGACCGCGCCAAGCCGGGCCGCGCACTCGAAGAGAGCGCCGGTCTTGAGCCCGATCATCTCCAGGTACTCGTCGACTGAAACGTCGATCCGCTGCTCGAACTGCAGGTCCAGCACCTGTCCCCGGCAGAGGGCAAGCATTGCCTCCGACAGGAGAGAGAGCGCCGGCCGGGTACGGTCCGCGTGGCGCGCGGGAAGCAGGTCCACCACCGAGCGGGTGACGAGCGCTTCCAGGGCAGCACCGGCGTTGATCGCCTGCGAAACACCCCACACTTTCCAGAGCGAGGGCCGGCCGCGGCGGAGCTCGTCGCCATCCTGGACGTCATCGAACACGAGCGAAAAATTGTGGACCAGCTCAACCGCGACGGCAGCCCAGAGTGCATCCGAGTAGCGACGGCCGAACGCCTCGCAGGTGAGCAGGGCAATGTTGGCGCGCAGCCGCTTGCCCGGCCGATCGCCGCTCTTGCGCAGCCCAAGGTGATACTGGACCATCTCCGTGAGCAGCGCGCTCTGGCTGGAGCCGGCGCGCTGAGACAGCCTTCCCAGCTCGCGGTCGAGGGCCTCGTTCATCGCCTGCAGCCGGTCGGTCCGGTTGGCGAAGACCTTCGTCTTCGTCATCGCACCTCGGAAAGCTCACGGGAGCGAAGCCGCTCGAAGTCGGCCGCGCCGGCGCAGAACATCGCGATCCGGAGCTGCCAGGCAAAGCCTTCGAGCAGCTGCCGGACCGGTGCCTCGCCCTCGGCGGCCGCGGCCAGCACGACGTGGGCGAAGCCGGTCAGCTGGGCCCCGAGTGCGATCGCCTTGGCGGCATCGAGCCCGTGGCGCAGTCCGCCGCTGGCGATCAGCGGCATACCGGGAAGAGCCTGTCTCACGGAGCGGATGGCCTCGGAAGTAGGAATGCCCCACTCAGCGAATGCCAGGGCGAGCTCGACCTCCTCCGGCCGCTCGCGGCGCAGCGCCTCCACCCGGGCAAAGCTGGTGCCGCCCATGCCGGCCACGTCGATGGCAGCGACTCCGGCCTCGGCAAGGCGTAGCGCGGTCGCGGGCGAAATACCGCAGCCGACCTCTTTCACGATGACCGGCACGGGAAGCTCACGGCAGAGCACCGCGATCTTCTCCAGCAAGCCCGTGAAGTTGTGGTCGCCCTCCGGCTGGAGCGCCTCCTGCAGGGGATTCAAGTGAAGAATCAAAGCGTCGGCGCCGATCATCTCGATCGCCTCGAGGCACTGCTCTTTGCGCATCCCGTAGTTGAGCTGGACCGCACCCAGGTTGGCGAAGAGGAGGACGTCGGGCGCCACGTCGCGCACCTGGTAGGTGGCGCGCAAATCCTTGTGAGTGATCCCGGCGCGCTGGGAACCGACCCCGAAGGCGATTCCCATCGTTTGTGCCACCAGCGCGAGGCGGCGGTTGATGTCGCCTGCGGCGTGGGCGCCGCCGGTCATGCTCGAGATCAGGAAGGGAAGCTGGAGCTTCCGACCGAGGAAGCTGGCCGCCAGCGACACCTGGTCCAGGTCCAGTTCCGGAAGCGCCTCGTGTCGAAAGGCGAGCCGATCGAAGCCGGCGCCGCGCGTCGACTGCACCGAAGCCTCGAGCGATAGCCGCAAATGCTGCAGCTTGCGCTCCGAGATCCGGGAAAGCGGGTGGCCGTTGGCGTCGAGGGCCATGGCGGTGATGCCTTAGCTCGCCGCCGCGGCCGCTTCCGGTCCGTGGTCGTTCTGATGTCCTTCCGCTTCCAGGATGCCGGGATGGTCTGCCTCGCGCTTGCGCATCATCTGAACGAAGTAGTCGACGATGATCGGATCGAACTGCGTCCCCTTACCTGCTTCCAGCTGCGCCATGGCGAACTCCGGCGTGCGTCGCTGGCGGTAGGGGCGGGTGGAAGTCATGGCGTGGTAGGCGTCGCAGACGGAGACGATGCGCGCGTGCAGCGGGATGTTCTGACCCGCGAGTCCATCCGGGTAGCCACTGCCGTCGTACCACTCGTGGTGGTGGAGGACGACGTTCAAGATCTGGCGGAAGGCCTTGATCGGCTGCAGGATGCGCGCGCCCAGGATCGGATGCATGCGCATGATCAGCTTCTCGTCCTCGTCGAGCTTGCCCTCCTTGAGGAGCACCTTGTCGACCACGCCGATCTTGCCCACGTCGTGCAGGATGGCCGCCAGTCGTAGCTGGTTTTTGTGCGCCCCTGACAGTTGCAGCATGTCGCCCAGGTCCTCGGCCAGCTTGGCCACCGACTGTGAATGGCCGCTGGTGTAGGGGTCTTTGGCGTCGATCGAGGCAGCCAGCGCGTTGAGTGCCTCGAGCGTCGACTCACTGTTCGGCGAGAGCATGCCCTCGGCCAGCTCTTCCAGGTGGCTCGAGTTGGCGATCTGGCCCAGCCGCTTCTCCAGGTTGGCGACCATGCCGGGGCCGACCGTGTCGGCGCTGGCCAGCTGAGCCACGACTTCGCTCAGGACCGAGTCCAGGGCGGCCACGCTTTCCAGCTCGCAGGCGCCGCAGATGCAGTTGCGGCCGCGCTTCTTGGCCATGTACATGGCGAGGTCGGCCCGATTGAGCAGCTCATCGCGGTTCTTGGCGTCCACCGGATAGGTCGCCCAGCCGACCGAGGCGGTCAGCGGCGCGAAGATCGTCTTGGGGTTGTACATGAAGACCTTGGCGAGCGTGTCGCAGATCTCCTGGGCACGGATGGGGGCGGTCTGGATGTCGACACCGGGCAGGATGGCGACGAACTCTTCGCCACCGTACCGGGTGACGGTATCCTCGCGGCGCATGGTCGAGGAGATGGTGCGAGCCGCTGCCTTGAGCGCAACGTCTCCGGCCGCGTGGCCGAAGCTGTCGTTGTAGACCTTGAAGCGGTCGAGGTCGATCATCATGACGGTGATCGAGCCGCCGGCATCGCGGGTCTTCTCCAGCTCTTCGTCGAAACGGGTGTGGAAATAGCGGTGGTTGGGAAGCCCGGTGACGGAGTCAGTCACGGACAGCTTCTGCGCCTGGTCGAGAGTGTGGGCGTTGCGCATGGCGATGCCCGCGCGCTCGGCGAAGGTCAGCATGATCTCCTGCTCCGTCTCGCGCAGCGGTTGCTCGCGATCCTTGAAGCCGAAGATCAGGTCGGCGATGGCGCGGGCGCCGTGGAAAACGGGCACCCGGACCCAGATGCCCGCCGGCAGTGCCTTGTGATCGGAGGGCAGCAGCGCGTTGGGGTCGGCAACAGGAATCACCTGCTCGCTCACCGCAGGTTGCAGAGCGAGGCGGACCGCGCTCAGGTCGGCCCCGGTGTGAGCGGCCTTGAGCTCCGGGTTCCAGTCGACGTAGAGTACCGAAGCGGGTGGTACGGACTCGTCCTGCCCGATCAGTGAGGGCATCTGCACCTGGAGCAGCACGGCGTCGGCGTTGAGCAGGGTTCGCCCTTTCTCCGCCGCCAGCTGGCAGGTCTGCTCGAACTCGAGGTCGCGGTTCAACTCGACGGTGACCTCGGAAAGGGCGGCATGCGCTCGGTCGAGCTCTTGCTGCAGAGCTCGCTCGGCCTTCCTTGCACGGTCGCCAACGAAGCCGACGAAGACGCCGGTGATGGCGACGAAGCCGGTGCGCAAGGCGAGGTCGGTAAGGTCCTTGCTTACGAGGGCAGTCCCGTTGACACTGTCGAACCAGAAGACGACGCCGCTGTAGCTGAGGATGATTGTGAGGACGGCGGTGATGGCGGCGACACCGCCGAATCGCACCGCGGCGGTGACCGTGGCGGCGAAGTAGGCGAGGAAGAAGGGCGACTGGATCCCGCCCGTGACGGCAACGCCGCCGGTGACCAGCAAAACGTCGCCAACGGTGGAGATGTAGCCCTGCGTGAGCCAGGCCGGCTTGCGCGGAACGATAAAGAACTGGAAAACCGCGTTGTAGACCGCCCCCAGTCCTATCAGCGCAAGCAGCGGCATCGTCCCCGCTTTGAGGTTGAGGAAGGGGAGGGCGCCGGTGGCGAGCAGGATCGCCAACCAGCGAATCACGATGATGCGCTTCTCCATCTCCACCGCGGAGCTTTCGGGGCTCTTGGGTTTGCTCGGTTGCGCGCGCTTTCCGAGCTTGAGGTTGATGGATGTGCCCATGGTCAAGCTCAGCTCGCCTTCAGGCTCCGCTCGGAGCGGCCCGGCCGGTTCCTCGGTAGCTCGTAGAAATCAAGCAAAACCTGGGTGCTGTCGATCAGGTGGGTGAGAAATTGCTGGGTGACTCCGGTGCGGCGCTCGCGGGCGACTGCCTTCTGCAGCATCTCGAACTCCTCGTCCATCAAGCGGTGGGCGGCGGCCCGCGCCGACTCGAGCGTACGGTCGGCCTGGCCGGCGAGGATCAGGTCAACCGAGTTGAAGCGGCCCTGGGCTGCCTCCCGCTCGTGGGTACGCAGGTCATTGGCCAGCCTGACCACCCGCGAGGCCTGGCAGATATGGCCGAAGATCCGGTTCTTGAGCTCCTGGGAAACGTCCTGGTAGGAGAATGCAAGGATGCTCACCTGGACGATGGGGAAGGAGCTGCTGTACATCCCGTTCGCCAGGTAGGCGTCGAGCGTCACCCGCTCCTTGTGCTTCAGCCAGTGGTTCTCCTGCAGCATGGTCCAGATCGACTTTTCCCAGACCAACCGACGCATGGCTGTCCATTCCTCGGGGACCTCGTCGTCGCGGAACTGCTCCTCGACTTTGCGGGATACGGTGGCGTTGACCAGGGGCATCTGGCTGAGGTCACGGTTGTGCCAGATCAGGAAGTTCTGGCAGACCCGGCGGTAGTCGCCGAGGTCGTACTCCGGGTGCTCTTCCTCGAGATAGTCATCGATATAGACGATGTAGGCCATCGTCCTGGCCAGGGTTACAGCCTGCTCAAAGGTGGCTCCAGGGTGAAGCAGGACGGCGGCCCGGCAGACCTCGCCCAGCATGTCATCCCCACGGGGATTGTTCTCGATCAGGTGGCGGATGACGCGGCCCTCGTCGGCCTGTGCCACGAGGTTCTCTTTTATCTTTCCGATCCGACGATCTAGCATGCCGCCCTCCGAGCCAGGAGAATCCGCGCCGAAAGTACCGCCGACTCGATTACCGCGTCGGGGGCGTAGAGGGTCTTACCAACCCACATAGGGATGACGAGTTCACCCTCCGTTTCATTCAGGTATTGCTCCGCCCGGGCAAGATTGGCCTCGAAGTCGGCCCTGACCGGGGCCGGCGCGGCCATCAAGGCCTGGACCGCATAGGCGGTCTCCTCGGGGGTCCCCTGGTCGAACCAGCCCCAGGATCCATCTTCCCGCTGGCCGTTTTTGAACCAGGTGAAGGCCTTCAGACAGATCTCGGGAGCCGCCTCGGAGAGGGCAAATACCGCATGGGCGGTGGCGTAGAAGGGAGAAACATGCCACTTGTCGACCCAGTGGTCCTGGTCGACACACGCATCTCGCAGGAACTTGATCACCTTCTGGGCGATCACGTGCTGGCGGGGGAAGGGAGCGCAGGCCTCCAGCACCTCGAGCACGTGAGCGTTGGCTGTGACGGATGCGTCGCGTTCCAGCGGAAATGTGAAGAAGAAGTTGATGCCCTCGAAGGGGCGCAGCGGTCCCATCGAGATCGGGTAACCATAGCTGTGCAGAACGCTCAGCGTGAGTGCTGTGTCGTCCGAGTCGGGCCGCAGTCCTTCGCGCGCCACGCCCACCCCGTCTTCGCCCAGCGACTGGGCCAGGTAGGTGACGTGGCGGGCGGCTTCCGAGGGATGGAAGTCGGCCCGGGCCAGGTTGTAAAGCACCCAGGCCAGTTCGAAGACTTCGAAGGGCGCCACCGTTGGCAGGCTGCCGTCGCCCCGGGCGGTGACCAAGCGCTCGAGATAGTCGTTCGCCTTCTCGTCGGCGGTGTGGAGCAGGAAATAGGCTGTCGCCGACGGAGAGTTGGCGAATGAGCCGTTGGGGCTCAGCCGGCCCCGGGCAGCCTCGGCATCGATCCGCTGGCCCAGGAATTCCAGGCTGTGCAGCAGCGGGGTATCCACGTTGTAGATCAGGCGGGGCGGAATGTGCCCGATCTTGGCGTCCCGCTGGGCGATCACGCCGCGGAAACGATCGTAGGGAAGGGGCAGCTCGCGGGCGGTCGCCTCGTCGAGCAGGGCGGGCAGGAGCAGCTCGAAGCCGGCGGTGTCCGGCCCGGTCTGCCAGTTGCCGGTGTCCTCGTAGACATAGCGCAGTGCGGCCAGCCGCGCACGGTGCGCCGCCCCGTCCTGAAGCGCTCCGGGAAGGTCGGCCAGCGCCACGAGCGCGCTCAAGGTCGAAACCAGGCGTTCCTTGGGCATCGGCAGCCGGGTCCCGAAGCTGCCGTCCGGGTTCTGGCCGCGAAGCAGGCAAGTAAGGCTCTCGGGATAAGTCAGCTTCTCCGGCGCCTCCGGCTTGCGCAGGCGGCTGACGAAAGCGGTGTCGTAGGCGGCGGCTGAGATCCGACCCTGCGCCAGCGAGGCGAGCAACGCCCGGCTCGCCGCCGGGAAGGTGAGATCCCGGAGTTGCGAAGATGAGCCGCGCATGGGCGGCTGACGATCGGCGCGTTGCGTTTCAATCCCCATTTTTTGATCGCTGTGAATCAGCGCTCAGGCGGAGGCTACCGCCGGCTTATTGCGGCAAACCTTGCGACCTGCCGCCAGCCGGTTGCTGGGGCGGGCGGGGACCTTTACCGGTGACGAACAAGCATCTCCCGGTCACAGCCTCATGACCGGGGAAAGCGGCTTGATTTCGTGCCGTTGTCCGATACGAGCCGAGGTCAACGGTTCGAAAAAGAGGGGACGGTGTTTTCAGTCAGGGCGGGATCGGGAGGCCTGGATCGGCGCGCCAGCACCATGGTGCTGATTCACGGCGCGTACACCGCGGCCAACCTTCTGGCGGCAACGTTTCTTTCCATATTTCTATGGCGCGCCAGCCATGACCTTGCCCGCGTGGCCCTCTTCACCTGGATCAGCGCGGTCACCATCCCGGCGGCCTTCTTACTCAACGGCCTGGTACTGCGAAAAGCCGGAGCCGGGACCTCGATTCGGATCGGCCTTGCCTGCCTCGGTGTCGTCTATCTCGCCGTGCTGGCGCTGGGCAACGCCAGCGTCAACTGGATCCTGCCGCTCGGACTGCTTCGAGGCCTGGGGGAGGGCTGGTACTGGGCGGGCTACCATCTGACGACCTACGACACCACCAGCGAACGTGACCGCGACCGGTACTTCGGTGCGATGGGAGCCGTCAACTGCCTTTTGAGCGGCGGGCTGCCTCCACTCGCCGGGGCCGCCATCGTGATCGGCGCCCAGTGGGGCGGCATGGATCGCGGCTATCAATTCATCTTCGGCCTGGCCGGGGTGCTGCTACTGGCTGCCATGGTGCTGGCGGGACGGCTCCGCTGTGGCTACCGACCTGCCTTCTCCGTCCGGACAATGGCGCAGCTACACCTGCGTAACCAGCCCTGGCTGAACGTGATGGGCGCTCGCCTTGCCGACGGCTTTTCGGGAATGCTGAGCGGGGTGGTGCTGACCATCCTCGCCTACATGGTTCTAAACAATGAGCAGCAGGTCGGCAACTTCAACGGCATCATGGGAATCCTCGGCGTCGGGATCAGCCTGGCTCTCGCCGCCTACATGCGCCCTCGCCACCGGATCGCCTGTGCCCTGGTGGGCGCGGCTCTGCTGGTGGCGTCGACCCTGGTCCTGCCGTTGTATTTATCCGCGTGGGCGCTGGTGGCATTCGGGCTGCTGCGTGCCGTCGGTGGCCCGCTGCACGGCAACGGGCTGGCGCCGCTGGCTCTGCAGGTTATCGATAGAGATCCGCAGGCGAGGTCGCTGCGCTACGAGTACATCGTCCACCAGGAACTCTGCCTCGCGGTCGGCCGGGTGCTGAGCATCGGCTTCTTTCTGGTGCTGGCGGCACCCGTCGACCAGTTGCTACTCGCGCGCATCGTTGTCGCCGTTTCGGGTGCGGCCCCGATGGTAATCTGGGCGGCCTTCGCCCGTATCGCCCAGCCTGCAGCTCCGCTCGTGGCCGAGACCGCGACCGTGGACAACGGCGAGGTCGACCCCCGCGCCCTGCCTGCTGCTGCCTGACCCCAGCCTATAATTCCGCTCCGGGGCGATAGCTCAGCTGGCAGAGCGCCGCACTCGCATTGCGGAGGTCGAGAGTTCGAGTCTCTTTCGCTCCACCATTTGCCCAACCATGAATCCCCTGCTGTCACCGGCGGCCGCGCTTGGGTCGGCAGCAACCCTCGGGATAGCGGACTTTACCGGTGGGGTAACGGGCCGGCGCACGCCCCCGCCCAGCGTGGCATTCGGCATCGAGGTCTTCGGGCTCGCGGCTTTACCCTTCGCCCTCTTCGTCCTGCCGGTGCGGTGGGCGCCTGTGTCGGCGATCTTCGCCTTCGCCGGGGGGGCAATCGGGTGTGTCGGGCTGATCCTCTTTTACCGTTCGATGACACTCAACCTGATCGGGGTCGTGGCGCCGGTGAGTGCCGTGGTGGCGGCCGCTCTACCGACGATTGTCGGGCTGCTCGGCGGCGATCACCTGCACCTGACGCAGTTCGCGGGGATTGGCGCCGGGCTGCTCGCGATCAGCCTCATCAATTCCGAAAGCACGGAGGCAACAAGAGATGCTCGAACCGCCCTCGGCCTGGCTATAGTCGCCGGCATCGGCTTCGGGCTTTTCTTCATCCTTATACATGCCGGTAGCGCGGCGGGAATAACGGCCTTCGCCTTCGGGCGCAGCGGGTCTGCCCTCGCGGCAATATGTTTCGCCCTACTTACGCGCGTTTCTTTCATTCCACGGCGCCCGGCGTGGCGGCTGGTCGGCGTCGCGGGCAGCTTTGATGGGGTCGGCGTCATCCTTTATATCTACGCGACCTTTCATGGGCTGCTCTCCCTCAGCGCGTTGCTGACTTCGTTCTATCCGGCGTTCACCGTGCTCTGCGCGCGCCTGTGGACTCGGGAACGAATGAGCCGTGTGCAGGCGCTGGGGGCGGCGGTTGCGGTGGGCGCCGTCGTTCTGATCGCCGCCACCTGACGCCGAGGAAGCGAGCGCCTGAGCGCCGGCGTTGGGGTCAGGCGGCCGAGTGGTAAGCGGCTCCGGATTCTCATCCAATTCTTAGTATCGGCGCCTGGGCCGGCACGATGTGTCTGATCTCTCGGAAACTCGGCAGCGTACTTACATATAGATGTTTCCTTTCAGGCTCGGGCGCCTAGACTAAGACCATGGCTCTGCGTCCCGATCAAACCAACCCCCCGAATCCGAACGCCAAGACCCCTAAGACACCCAACAATCGCTTGCGGCTGGCTCTCCTCGTTGCGGGGCTGAGTCTCTACATCTTCTTTCTTGCCTCACCGCTCCTCGGACACCTCGGCGGACCGGCACGCGTCGAGATTCCCTATTCAGAGCTCCAGACCCAGGTCCAGAACGGCAACGTCAAGGACGTGACGATCCAGGGCCAGGACGCCACCGGCGATTTCAAGAGCAGCCAGAGCTTCAACGGTGCCTCGGGTACCCAGTTCCATGCCACGGTGCCGGACGGCGTCAGCCAGATCGATCCGGCTTTCTGGAAGTCGCTGAGCGACAACAAGGTACAGACCACCGTCAAAACCGACAGTGGCGGACTGACCAACCTGCTGGTCAGCATCCTTCCGATCCTCGTGCTCGTTGGGCTCTGGGTCTGGTTCATGCGTCGAAGCGGGCAGGCGACCCAGGGCATCTTCTCCTTCGGCAAGAGCCGCGCGCGGCTCCAGGACCCCGCTACGCCAAAGACGACCTTCCACGATGTCGCCGGCGTCGAGCAGGCCCAGTTCGAGCTCCAGGAGATCGTCGAGTTCCTTCGCGACCCGCAGAAGTTCCAGAAGCTCGGAGGTCACATGCCCAAGGGCGTGCTCCTGATCGGACCTCCCGGTACCGGGAAGACGCTGCTGGCCCGGGCCGTCGCCGGCGAGGCTGGCGTACCCTTCTTCAGCATCTCGGCGTCTGAATTTGTCGAGATGTTCGTCGGCGTCGGCGCTTCGCGGGTTCGCAGCCTCTTCGAGGACGCCAAGAAGCACAGCCCGGCGGTGATCTTCGTGGACGAGCTCGATGCGGTCGGCCGCCAGCGTGGTGCCGGGCTCGGCGGCGGCAACGACGAGCGCGAGCAAACATTGAACCAGTTGCTGGTCGAGATGGACGGCTTCGACCAGCGCGAAGCAGTGGTAGTGCTGGCAGCCTCCAACCGCGCCGACGTCCTCGACCCGGCCCTGCTCCGTCCCGGACGCTTCGATCGCCGGGTCGTCGTCGACCGGCCGGACCGTCGCGGGCGGTCTGCCATCCTGAAAGTCCACACCCGCGGCGTGCCGGTCGACCCGGACGTCGATCTGGACATAATTGCGCGCTCGACGCCTGGCCTCGTCGGGGCGGATCTGGCAAACCTGGTCAACGAGGCGGCACTGCATGCCTCGCGTACCAACCGGACGACGGTGACGATGCGCGACTTCGAGGAATCTTTCGACCGTGTCGTGCTCGGGTCGGAGCGCAAGATCTACCTGAGCGAGTCGGAGCGACGCGTGATCGCCTACCACGAGTCGGGCCACGCCCTGGTCGCCTGGTATCAGCCGCAATCAGACCCGGTCCACAAGATCACGATCGTTCCGCGGGGCATGGCGCTCGGAGTGACGCAATCGATCCCGACCGACGATCGTCACAACCTCTCCGAGGAGTACCTGGAGAGCCGCATCGCAATGGCGCTTGGCGGACGCGCCGCCGAGCAGATCGCGCTCGGCAGCATCACGACCGGCGCGCAGAACGACCTCGAGACGGCCACCGAACTGGCCCGCCGGATGGTGGTCAGTTGGGGCATGAGCAAAAAGATGGGGCTCTTCTCCTTCGACGATTCCCAGAACGCGGTCTTCCTCGGGCGGGAGCTCGCTGGGAGCCCTCATGTCAGCCAGCGGACCGCGGCCATCATCGATGAAGAAGTGACGCGACTGCTCAACGAGGGGTACCAGGCCGCCGAGACGATCCTGACGACCAACAGGGCCAAACTCGATCAGCTGGCCGAGGCGCTTCTCAAGGAAGAGGTCCTCGATGAGGACCAGATCGCACGCCTGATCGGTCCCAGGGCGCTGGAGGGCGGCGCGGCGGCTGCTCCGGCTCCCTGGCGCCGCACGGTTACGGACGCAGGTACGCAGGTCTAGAAGGTGGTGACCGATATCACCGAACCGGCCGCGACCACGTCGCCGCCGCGGCGGATCCCTCTGGTGCCGCTGCGGGATGACGTCGTCTTTCCGCGGCTGATCGTGCCGCTCTCGGTCGGCCGCCGGACCTCGATTGCGGCCATCACCTCCGCAATGGAAAAAGATAAACAGGTCCTGCTGGTCGCCCAGAAGGATCCCCAAACCGACGAGACCGGCGAGGCCGATCTCTACGGTATGGGCACGATCGCCGACATCAATGGCATGCGCCAGACCCAGGCGGGGGTGCAGATGCTTGTGGCCGGCGCCCGGCGGGCTCGCATCGTGCGCTTCGTACAGTTCACGCCCTTCATCGAAGTCGAGGTCGAGCAAATCTTTGACGACGTCTCGGCGGGGCTCGAGCTCGAGGCGCACATGCGCTCGGTCAAGAGCCTGTACCAGAAGTACGTCGAATCAGGAGCGACCGTCGCCCCGGAAGTCGCGGCCACAGTTGCGAAGACGGACGACGCGGTCTACCTCGCAGACCTGGTGTCGGCTGCGCCCGACCAGACGCTGGAGCAGAAGCAGCACATGCTGGAAACGCCCAACGTCCTGGAGCGGCTACGACTACTTTCTCTCTTCCTTAGCAAGCAGGTCGAGATCCTCGAGCTCAAGGCCAAGATCCAGAACGAGGTCCAGAGCACGATCGGGAAGTTGCAACGGGACCAGATCCTCCGCGAGCAGCTCAAGGCGATACGCAAGGAGCTCGGCGACGACGAAGAGGGCGCTGAGCTTCAGCAGCTACGAGACAAAGTCGACCAGGCAGGTATGCCAGACTCGGTCAAAGAGCGTGCCCTGAAAGAGATCGACCGCATGCAGAGCATCCCGGCCGCTTCGCCCGAGGTTGGCATCATCCGGACTTATGTCGACTGGCTGGTGGCGCTGCCCTGGGGACCGCCTCCCGCGGAGACCTGGGATATCTCCACCGCGGCGACCGTGCTCGATGAGGACCACTACGGCGTCGAGAAGATCAAGGAACGGATTCTCGAGTACATGGCCGTGCGCCAGCGCTCCCAGACGTTGCGCTCGCCGATACTCTGTTTCGTCGGCCCACCCGGCGTAGGCAAGACGAGCCTGGGAAAGTCGATCGCGCGGGCGCTCGGGCGCAAGTTCGTGCGGCTTTCACTGGGCGGCATCCACGACGAAGCCGAGATCCGTGGACACCGCCGGACCTACATCGGCGCCATGCCGGGCCGGGTCTTGCAGCAGATGAAAGTTGCCGGCTCCAGAAACCCCGTGTTCATGCTGGATGAAATCGACAAAGTCGGCGCCGATTGGCGGGGCGATCCCTCCTCGGCCCTGCTCGAGGTTCTGGATCCTGAACAGAACAAGGATTTCTCGGACCATTACCTGGAGGTTCCTTACGACCTGTCTCAGGTGCTCTTCATCACCACGGCCAACGTCGTCGACACCATTATTCCGCCGCTTCGTGACCGCATGGAGATCATCCGTCTCCCCGGGTACACCGAAGACGAAAAGATGCATATCGCGACCCAGTTCCTGATCCCGCGCCAGTTGCGAGAGCATGGTCTCACCGAGGACAACCTCTCGATCAGCCGTCAGGCGCTGCAGCTGCTTGTCCGTGAGTACACGCACGAAGCGGGAGTTCGCAACCTGGATCGGGAGATCGCCAATATCTGCCGCAAGATCCCGCGCCGGATTGCGGAGGGCCAGCTGGAAAAAGTCACGGTACAGCCCGAGGATCTCGTCCCGTTCCTTGGGCCGTCCCGCTTCGAGTTCGGCATTGCCGAGCTGGAAGACCAGGTCGGTGCCGCTACCGGGGTCGCCGTGAGCGAGTATGGCGGCGATGTCATGACCGTCGAGGCGATCGCGATGCAGGGGCGCGGCGAGTTCTCGCTTACCGGACAGATCGGCAAAGTCATGGAAGAGTCGGCGAAGGCCGCTGTCAGCTATGCGCGTGCCCATGCCGTGGAGCTTGGCATCAAGTCTGACTTCTTTGAGGATCACTTCATTCACATCCACGTTCCGGCCGGCGGGATTCCAAAAGACGGACCGTCGGCAGGTATCACGATGGCGACGGCAATCGTGTCGGTTCTCACCGACCGTCCGGTCCGCCGCGAGGTCGCGATGACCGGTGAGATCACGCTCCGGGGCAAGGTGCTTCCGATCGGTGGACTCAAAGAAAAGCTGCTGGCGGCGCATCGCGCCGGGATCAAGGTGTTCATCCTGCCGGATAAGAATCGCAAGGACCTGCACGAAGTGCCGGACGAGGTCAAGCAATCGATGGAGCTGGTGCCGGTCAAGCACATCAGCGAGGTCCTCGACCGAGCCCTGCTGGCGGCGAGTCCCAGGGCTCCCGGCCCCGGCCTCGGCTTCCGCCGCCCCCTGGGCGACAGCCAACCGGGAACAGTCAACTAGGCGAACAACATGGCCCGGTCCCGGGCGTTGGTAGCGGTGCTCGCGGTGATGCTGGCCGGTTGCACCCTCCAGCCCAATGTCGCCGGCGTTGCACCCAGCGGGCACGTTGGCAGCAGCGCTCCGCAGCTAAAGGGTGTCAGCCTCGCCGGATCGCCGCTCACCATCGACCTGCATCGATCTGGTGTCGTTCTTGTGTTCTGGGCCGCCTGGTGCGGACCATGCCGCAACGAGCAGCCCGGACTGAACAAGCTGGCCGCCGAGTACGCATCAAGCCGCGTCCGCTTTTACGGGGTCGACATGCTGGATCACGATCGAGCCCTGGCCAGGGCCTTCGTGCAGGAGTTCAAGGTGTCCTATCCCAGCCTCTTTGACGAGAGTGGCAGCGCGGCGGCCAGCTACGAGGTGGACGCGCCTCCCTCGATCGTTCTCGTAAACAGCAAGGGCATCATCGTCGGACGGTATCCCGGTGAAGCGACGGAGGCCCAGGTCCGTGCGCTTATCGCGGAGAAGCTATTTACTTAGTCCTGCGCTGCCAACGCGTGGCCTTGAGCATCTTTTTGTGCTTGTGCTTCCGCATTTTCTTGCGGCGCTTCTTAATAACCGAACCCAAACTAATCCTTTCTCGTCACGCGAGCGAAGTCTTCGCCGTCCATGCCGCGGCATATTCTACGGGATAGCCGAGTTTACAATAAGAACGACGGGGCACAGTCGCCCTCGATTCAAGGAGTTGGCCAATGAGTGAAGCTGTCATCGTCGAAGCCGTCCGCACTGCGATCGGTCGGCGAGGTGGAAAGCTCGGCCCGGTACGGCCGGACGATCTGCTGGCCTTGACTTTACGCGAGGTCGTGACCCGGGCGGGCATGGACCCGGCCCAGGTCGACGACGTCATCGTAGGTTGCGTAACCCAGACGGGTGAGCAGGGAATGAATATCGGGCGGGCGGCTGTGCTGATTGCCGGCTTCCCAGTGGAAGTCCCGGGAACGACGGTTAATCGCTTCTGTGGCTCCGGCCAGCAGGCCGTCAACTTCGCCGCCCAGGGCGTCCTCTCGGGCGCGCAGGATGTCGTAATCGGCGCCGGCGTCGAGAACATGACGCGCGTTCCGATGGGCTCGGATGCCTTCGGCCCGGGCGAGGGACCGGTCAGCCCCAGGCTGATGGATCTCTTCGAGATCATTCCGCAGGGCAACTCGGCCGAGATGATCGCGAAGAAGTGGGGTTTCAGCCGCGAGCAGCTGGACGAGTTCGCCTTCCAGAGCCACGTCAAGGCGGGCCAGGCGATCCAGGAAGGACGCTTCAAGCGGGAAATCTTCGCGGTCGACGTCAAGCAGAACGGCTCCAGCTACCAGTTCGAAACCGATGAGGGCGTCCGGATCCCGCCCTCTCGCGAGAAGATGGCGCAGCTGAAGCCGGCCTTCCAGGACGATGGGGTTGTTACCGCGGGAAACTCCAGCCAGATCAGTGACGGGGCGGCCGCCGTGCTGGTGATGACGGCGGAGAAGGCGAAGCAGCTGGGGCTCAAGCCACGAGCCAGGATCGTCGCCCAGGCGATCGTTGGCTCGGAGCCGACAATCATGCTGACCGGACCGATCCCGGCAACCGCCAAGGTACTGAGGAAGGCCGGCCTGCAGATGAGAGATATCGATCTCTTCGAGGTCAACGAGGCCTTCGCTCCGGTGGTTTTAGCCTGGCAGCACGAAACGGGTGCCGACATGGAGAAGGTCAACTACAACGGTGGCGCCATCGCGCTCGGCCATCCCCTCGGCGCCAGTGGCGCCCGGCTGCTGACGACCATGCTGCACGAGCTCGAGCGCCAGGACGCGAGATACGGCCTCTCGACGATGTGCATCGGCTACGGCATGGGGATCGCGACCATCATCGAGCGACTTCCCGCCTAGCACATCGTCAACGCCTCAAACGCTCGCATCGCACTAAAGCGCGGCTCGCGTGGGCCGGCGGGCCCGGTGCATCGGCTACGGCATGGGGATCGCGACCATCATCGAGCGCCTGAAGAAGTAGCCGAGTAGCTAGTTGTCGCGCCGATCAGGGAAGTCGATCGGCTGGCTCTGGTGGCGGCGTTCGACCAGCCCGGAGAGCACGAACAGGAAAATCACCTGCACCAGGAAGTAGAGCGCAACCATCAAGTCGATGATTGCCTCCATGTCCCCGCCGGTGTGCCTGACGTTCGCAACCGCGAGTCCGAAGAAGAGAAAGGACGACAGGTAGCTGAGAAGGGCGATCGAATAGATAGCCCGCTTCCAGATCTTGCGATTGGCCATCAGGCCGTTGAGGCCGCCGTGATCAGGCTTGCGGCGGATGGCTAGTTGTCGTGGCCGTAGCACTTGTACTTATGCCCCCTTAGGATTGCCGGCGTCCCGTCCGAGCAGGTCGGACTGCCGACGATCGTCGTATCGGTGAGATGGTTGAACTCAAAGCTCACGTCGTTGAACGTACTTTTCAGTTGGTTTCCTGCCAGCATGACGACGGCCACACCGATCGTTGCGAGCAGGACCATAAGAAAGGCGTATTCGATGACCGCCTGGCCGGATTGACGAGAACGGCGTCGCGATGATTTCATCTGATGGGACAGTAGCACCGGTTCCAGCGCTCCTCATCCGTCCTTCGGACTATTAGAGCGCCGAATATCTTACGGCGGTCGTTACAGAGCCTTGTCGAATTGTTCCCGTATCTGCCGGTAGCTCGAGTCCAGGTGCTCGTTGATAACTTTCACGTCGCCGATCACCGGCATGAAGTTGGTGTCGCCATCCCAGCGCGGAACTAGGTGCTGGTGAACGTGGTCGGCCACGCCTGCGCCGGCAACCTTGCCCTGGTTGATACCGAGATTGAACCCGTCGGGCTGAAGCGCTTCCCGTAAGGCTCGCAGCGCCCGTTGAGTAAGCAGCGCCAGGTCGGTTGCGCTCTCCGGGTCCAGCTGCTCGAGGCTGCCCAGGTGGCTGCGCGGAGCCACCAGCAGGTGGCCGTTGTTGTAGGGATAGCGATTCATGATCACCAGAGACCTGGCCGTCCGGGCCAGCACGTGCAGCTCCGCGTCACGCTGCTCCGGAGCGTCGGCTGCCTCACAAAAGAAGCACCCGGAGGCCCTGGGGCCCTTGATGAAATCCACCCGCCAGGGTGCCCAGAGCTGCCGCATGCCGCTGATCATATGCCGCCGCAGTGATACAAATCAGTGTATACTGCGCGACGTGAGACCGGCTTCGAGCGTGTGCAATCCAGTTGCTACACTTGACCCTCGATTAGCGCGTGTGGGGCCGTGGCGCAGCTGGGAGCGCGATTGCATGGCATGCAATAGGTCACGAGTTCGAATCTCGTCGGCTCCACCATTTCATCACTGACATGGCCAGAACGGTAGCCCCCGTCTACGATCCACAGCTGATCGAGCCCAAGTGGCGGGCGGCTTGGAAGCAGTCTGGGCTGTTTTCAGTCACGGAATCAAGCGACAAGCCCAAGTTCTACAACTTGGTGATGTTTCCCTACCCATCGGGGCCGCTTCACATGGGTCACTTTCGCAACTACGTGATCGGCGACGCCTTTGCCCGCTACAAAGTGATGCGCGGCTTCAATGTGCTGAACCCATTTGGCTGGGACGCCTTTGGTCTGCCGGCGGAAAACGCCGCCATCAAGAGCGGTATCCCGCCGCGGGTTTCAACCGAGGCGAACATCGCCATTTCGAAACATGAGCTCGACATCATGGGCGTGCTCTATGCCTGGGACCGCGAGGTAACCACCTGCAACGACGACTATTACCGCTGGACCCAGTGGCTCTTCCTCAAGTTCTTCGAGATGGGCCTCGCCTACAAGCGGCGGGCAGCGGTCAACTGGTGCCCCAAAGACAATACCGTCCTGGCCAACGAGCAGATCGTCAACGGGGTCTGCTGGCGCTGCGGCACCAAACCCACCAAGAAAGAACTCGACCAGTGGTTCTTCAAGATCACCGCCTACGCGCAACGATTGCTCGACGATCTGAGCAAGCTGGATCGCTGGCCGGAGCGCGTCCGCGTGATGCAGGCGAACTGGATCGGACGCAGCGAGGGTGCGGAACTCGATTTTCCGGTCGATGGCGAGGAGCCGCTGCGGGTATTCACCACCCGCCCGGACACGATCTACGGTGTCACCTTCATGGTGATCGCACCCGAGCACCCGCTGGTATCGCGGATCGTGACACCCGACCACCGGCAGGAGGTCGACGCTTACCTGGAAAAGACGAGAGCCGAGACCGAGATCGAGCGGCTATCCACCGAGCACGAGAAGACAGGCGTCTTCACCGGTGCCTACGCGCACAACCCGTTCAACGGCGAACGGGTGCCGATCTGGGTAGCGGATTACGTGCTCGCCACCTATGGCACCGGCGCCATCATGGGAGTACCGGGCAACGACAGCCGCGATTTCGAGTTCGCCAAGAAATTCGGCATTCCGATTCGAGAAGTTGTGAGCCCGACGGTGAAGCCGCAGGGTGACCCGACTTCGCCAATGGAGCTGGGGCTGTCGGAGGGCTTCATGGTCTCGTCGGGTCCCTACACGGGGCAGCCAAGCCAGGACGCGATCACGTCCATCATCGCCGAGGCGGAGCGGCGCGGCATCGGCAAGAAGACGATCACCTTCAGGCTGCGTGACTGGCTGATCTCACGGCAGCGCTACTGGGGCGTGCCGATCCCGATGGTTTATTGCCCCGACGATGGCATCGTCCCGGTACCACGCGAGCAGCTGCCGGTGATGCTGCCGCCCAACGTCGCGTTCCGCTCCGACGGCCAGAATCCGCTGCAGCACGCCGGAGGTTTCGTCAATACAACGTGTCCTCGCTGCGGTAAGCCGGCCCGCCGTGAGACCGACACCATGGACACCTTCGTCGATTCGTCCTGGTATTACCTGCGCTACACCAGCCCGAGGGAAGGCAGTCAGCCCTTCGACCGCAAGCAGGCCGACTTCTGGATGCCCGTCGACCAGTACATCGGGGGAATCGAACACGCCATCCTGCATTTGCTCTACTCGCGTTTCTTCATGAAAGTTCTGTTCGACGCCGGCATGGTCTCGGCGGATGAGCCCTTCAAAGCCCTCTTCTCGCAGGGCATGATCCAGCGCAACGGCGCCGTAATGGCCAAGTCGAAGGGCAACGGGATCGCGCCCGACGACATGGTGGCGCGCTACGGAGCGGACACGGCGCGCGTCTACGAGCTGTTCATCGGTCCACCCGAGCTCGACGCCGAGTGGAATGACCGCGGCGTCGATGGCGTCGCCCGCTTTCTCAACCGGGTCTGGCGCCTCGTGATCGGCGAAGAGGAAGACGACGGCGCGACTGTCGCCGGCGCGACTGCCGCCGGAGCGCCTGTCAGCGGCGATGTGCTGCTCCGCAAGCTCCATGAAACGACCGACAAGGTAACCCGCGACGTCGACGCATTCCGTTTCAACACCGCGGTTGCCGCGCTGATGGAGCTGACCAACCTGATGCAGGACTACATCCAGGCCGGTGGCTCGCGCGACGACGCCTGGGAGGAAAGCTGCCGTGACCTCACCAGGCTGATCGCCCCCTTCGCCCCCCACCTTGCGGAGGAGCTCTGGCAGCGGCTCGGTGGCGAAAGCCTCTGCGCCTTCACCGCCTGGCCCGAGGCCGACCCGGCCCGGCTGCAGCGCGCCGTGGTGACCGTCGTCGTCCAGGTCGACGGCCGCCTGCGCGACCGCTTGGAGATGCCCGCCGGCACCACGCAGGACGAGGCACGGGAGCGGGCGCTGCTGAGCGCCAACGTCGCCAGGGCGCTGGAGGGCCGCTCCCTGACGCGCGCCGTGTTCGTCGCCGACCGGCTTATCAACCTGGTAACCCGCTAGTCCGATGAGCCGGCCACGATCGTCCCGCCTATCCGGCCGGCTCGTACTTTAAGCGTGAGCAGAATTACAGGCTTGTGTATGTCTCGATTCGAGGCGCTGCGGGGCACGCTCTACCGGCACGACTGGCAGCTGGCGATTGCGCTCGGAGTGGCGATCGCGGCCCTCGGCGGATATGCCCTCTGGCCGCGACCGGCGCCTGCTGTCGTGGCGGCGGCGCCGACGTCGATCTCCGCTGCCGACCTGGAAACTGCCCAGGACCGCGGTGTCATCGTCTATGTAAATGGCGCGGTGCGAAACCCCGGGCTCTACCCGCTCTCGTCGGGGTTGCGGGTGGTTGACGCCATCGTCGCAGCCGGTGGGATAACCCCGGAGGCGGACCAGGGCTGCCTGCCGAACCTCGCGGCCCACCTCAAGGACGCCAAGCAGATAACAGTGCCCTTTGCCGGGCATTGTGCCCGCGGCGCAAAGAAGATCAAGCTCGACATCAACACGGCCAGCCGAGGCCAGTTGCTCGCGGTACCCGGCATGGACCCAGCGCTTGCCGACGCGATCATCGCCTACCGCGAGCAGAACGGCGGCTTCCAGTCGCTTACCGAGCTGAAGAGCGGGCTCGGCCTCGACGCCACCGCCTACAAGCAACTCGCGAAAGCTCTCGCCGTGCCGTGACCCTGATGCCCTGGTGGGCTTTTGCCGCTGCCCTGATCGCCTGGAGCGCTGGTGTCATGGCGGTGGTCCTGCTCAGTCCGGGGATACTCCTGCCGGTTATCGCCGTTGCCGCCGCCGCGCCACTGTTGCTTTTGCGGCGGGACATGGCCCTTACGATCCTCCTGGCGCTCGCCGCCCTGCTGCTTGGCGCGGCCCGGGCGTCGCTGAGCCCGCCAGTTGCCCTGCCCACCGGGCTCGGCACGGGCGCGGTATCGGTCGCGGGGGTCGTCGACGACCAGCCGCAGTCGCGACGCAACGGCACCCGGCTCACGGTCCAGGTCGAGCAGTTGCTCGGGGTGGAACGGCGCGCCGTCCGGGAGCTGCGGCTGCAGGCGACCGTCTACGGCGGCGTACCGGTGCACTACGGCGACCTGGTGCTGTTGCGAGGTGTCATCGCGCCGCCTCGGTCGTTTGACCAGTTCGATTACCGGGCTTACCTCGCCGAGCAGGGGATCGCCGGCGTGATGTCTTCGGCCAGGGTCATCCGCGTCACGGCCCATCCGGGTGACCCGGTGCACACCGGACTGTTCGCGATTCGTCAGGCGCTGGTCGCCAGCGTCGATCGTGCCCTACCGGAGCCACAGGCCGCGATCGTGCTGGGTGTCGTCTTCGGCTACCGGGCTGCGCTCCCCGTGGCGCTGGAGCAGGCGATGATCGCGAGCGGGCTCATCCACATTGTCGTGATCTCGGGTTTGAAGGTCTCGTTGCTGGCGCGCATCCTGAACGGATCGCTTGCCAGGATGCTTCCCAGGGCGGCGCCGTCGATCGCGCTCGCCGCGATGCTGCTCTACGCGCTGCTCGCCGGAGCGTCAGCGGCAGCGCTCCGGGCGGCGGCCATGGGTGCGCTGGTCGTGATCGCGGCAAGGCTGCGCCGGGATACGCACGTCATGGTCTCGCTGGCAGTGACGGCGGCCGTGATGCTGCTGATCAAGCCCGGGCTCGCCCGTGACGTGAGTTTCCTGCTCTCATTTGCCGGCACCGCCGGCATCGCCGGCTTCACCGACGGCATCGCCCGGCGTCTGCCCTTCATCCCGGGCACGCTTCGTGATCCCTTCGCGGCGACGCTGGCCGCTGAGGCTGCGACCTGGCCGCTGATGCTGGCCAACTTCCACCAGCTCTCGGTGGTAGCACCGGTCGCCAACGCCCTGGTGTTGCCCTTGCTACCGGTGATCATGGTGGTCGGCGGCGCGGGTGCGATCGTGGGAGCGATGCTGGCCGCCGCCGGCTGGCCGGCAATCCAGGTTGCCGGGGTGGTCGCCTCCTGGTTCGCCCTGGTGATCCATTTCTGCGGGTCGCTGCCGGCTGCAGCCATCGTGACGCCCTACTTTCCGGCGCGCTGGCTGGCCGCCGCCACCGTCGTCAACGGGGGTGCCCTGCTCGGGATCAAGCTGCGTTTGTTCTTCTGGCAGCGAAAGGTCTGGGCCTTGATCGGCGCTGCCGGCCTGCTGACCGCCGGACTGCTCCTGATCAAGCCCGACGGCCAGGTTCATGTCTATGCCCTCGATGTCGGGACGGGCTCCGCGGTGGTGGTCCGCACCGGGAGCGGGGCCCAGGTCCTCTTCGACAGCGGCCCGGATCCTGACCCGTTTGCCCAGGCGATCGGCCGGGCATTGCCGCCCACGGCTCGCGAGCTGAAAGCCTGGATCATCACGGGCGGGCGGCGCCTCAACCTGGGAGCTGCCGCGGCGGTGATGTCGCGTTTCCAGGTCGACAACATCATCGTGGCGGACCCGGATCCATGGACGCCTACGCTTCGCGCCGTGATCCAGCAGGCGAGCGCCAACGGCATTCCGACCCGGATCGGCGCAGAGACGGTCGAGCTCGACGGCGTGACCATCCGGCCGCTGGAGGGCGGCCGCGGCTGGCTGGTTGCGTCCGGCGCCGCGATGCTGGCAATCGTTCCGTCCGACACCACCTGGCATGCCTTTCCGCCGGGGCTGAGCAGTGCGATCTTCACCGGCGGCGGCCCGGCTGTGTGGGACGGCAGCCCGGGCCCATGTCTTGCCGTGATCCAGGTGGCAAGCCATAGCCGGGACGGTCGACCCGCGCGCGCCCTGCTGAAGAGCCTCCGTTCGTGCCAGCTGCTGAGGGCGGACGGTGCCGGCAACGTCGAATTACTCCAAGTCGGTAGGCGCTTCAGCCTGGCTGGCTGACCTGCCTTGCTCGCCGACGTTCCGCGAGCACCCGCAGGACGTCTGAGCCGCTCAGGCCGCGCTCGGCAAGGAGTACCAGTGAGTGGAACCATAGATCAGCGACCTCGTGCAGCAACGCGCCGTCATCGTCCTCGGTTCCCGCCAGGATGGTTTCGACCGCTTCCTCGCCGAGCTTGCGCAGGATGGCGGCGCGCCCGGCATCAAACAACGTCGTGGTGTACGAGCCCGGCGGCCGCTCGCGCCTGCGCTCCGCCAGCGTCGCATCGAGCTGCTCGAGCAGGGTAGCCTCTGCCGCAAAGCAGGAACGGCTCCCCGTATGGCAGGCGGGCCCGGTCGGATGGACGCTCAGGAGCAGGGCATCAGCGTCGCAGTCCGCCTGGATCGCCTCGACATGCAGGAAATTTCCCGACGTCTCGCCTTTATGCCAGGGCGACTTCCGGCTGCGGCTCCAGAAGTGCGCCTCGCCCGAATCGACCGTCCGTTGCAATGCTTCACGATCCATGTAGGCGACCATCAGGACCGCCCCGGAGGTGACCTCCTGGGCGATCGCAACAATCAGGCCGTGGTCGTCGAAGCGAAGCAAATCAGGGTTGATTGCTTTCATCGAATCGCAATCCCCTGCCGTCGCAGGAAATTCTTGGTTTCGGCAATTGGATAGGTGCCGTCGTGGAAGATCGAGGCCGCCAGCGCCGCGTCGGCTCGCCCGGTGGTGAGCACCGCCGCCAGGTCGCGCGGATGCCCGGCGCCGCCGGAGGCGATCACCGGGATCTGGACTGCGTCCGCTATGGCGGCGGTCAGCTCGAGGTCATACCCGTCGCGGGTTCCGTCGGCGTCGATGCTGGTCAGCAGGATCTCTCCTGCCCCGCGACGCTCGGCCTCGCGGGCCCAGGCCAGCGCGTCGAGTCCGGTGCCGACGCGCCCACCGTGGCTGAAAACCTGCCAGTCGCTCCCGGTCTCGCGTCGGGCATCGATCGCGACCACAATGCACTGGGATCCGAAGCGCCGGGCACCTTCGGTGATCAGTTCGGGCCGTTGCACGGCGGCGGTCTGGATCGACACCTTATCGGCTCCGGCCAGCAGCAGGGTCCGGATCTCGTCGACATCCCGAATCCCGCCGCCGACGGTGAAGGGGATGAATACCTCGCGTGCGGTGCGGTCAACCAGGTCGACCAGGGTGGCCCGGCCTTCCTGGGCGGCCGAGATGTCCAGGAAAACCAGCTCGTCCGCGCCCTCCTGCGAGTAGCTCCGTGCCATGGCCACCGGGTCGCCCTGGTCGCGCAGCTGCTGGAAATTGCGTCCCTTGACGACCCGGCCGCCGGTGACATCGAGGCAGGGGATGATCCGCTTGGTGAGCATCTCAGGCTGCTGCCCGGGCTGATTCGACGAATCTGGCGAGCAGGCGCAACCCGGCGTCCCCACTACGCTCAGGATGGAACTGGACCGCGAGGGCGCGACCGACCGACACGGCACTTGCGAATGGCGTGCCATGAACGGTGTATCCGGCAACCAGCGATTGGTCGCGCGGCACTCCGACGAATGAGTGCGTGAAGTACATGGCAGCGCCGTCGATACCGTCCAGCACCGGGTGCGCGCGTGTCTGCTCGAGCGTGTTCCAGCCCACGTGGGGAAGCTTCTCGCTGGTCCGCAGGCGCTCGACCGTGCCTGCCAGGATCCCGAGGCAGCCGGCGCCATCCTCGGCGCTCGATTCGAAGAGCAGCTGCAGCCCGAGGCAGATCCCGAGATATGGAACATCGCGGCGGATGGCATCGATGATCGCCTGGTCCAGCCGGCGTTCCCTCAGCGCGGTCATCGCCGGCCCGGCGGCACCCACTCCAGGGAACACGATCGCCTGCGCCTGGCGAAGATCCTCGGGGCTGCTGCTGATGCGGCAATCCTGGTTCAGCCGCCCCAGCGCATTCTGGACACTCCGCAGGTTGCCGGCCCCATAATCGATCACTGCGATCATTTCGTGCTCGCCACGGCGCCGTGGAGGGACGCGTCGACCGCGCAGGCCTGGCGCAGCGCCCGAGCAAGCGCCTTGAAGGCGGCCTCGGCCAGGTGGTGATCGTCGCGGCCTGAGCCGCTCACGTGAAGCGTCAGGCCACCGCGAAGCGCAAAAGTCTCGAGAAAATGCGACACCAGGCTGGTGGCGAGCGAGCCGACGGCTTTGCCGGCAAATGGCAGATCGATGACTGCGTATCCCCGCCCTCCAAGATCGACGGTCGCCTGCGCCTGGCTCTCATCAAGGGGGACGATGGCGTCGCCGAAACGGCTGATCCCGCTGCGATCGCCGAGCGCCTCGCCGAGCGCTTCGCCGAGCACGATGGCGACATCTTCGACGCTATGATGCGCGTCGACCTCGAGATCGCCTCGCGCCAGCAGGTCCAGGTCAAAACGCGCGTGAACCGCCAGCGCCCGCAGCATGTGGTCTAAGAAGGGGAGTCCGGTGTCGACCTCGGCGGCGCCCTCTCCCTCGAGGACCAGTCGAATCGAGACCCGCGTTTCCCTGGTGGCCCGCATTCTGGACGCCGAGCGTCCGCCGGGCGGGAGCTTCGCGAGCGCCGCCTGCTCTGGCGTGGTGTCGTGGCGCGCCCTGACGGAATCCGCGTGGGCGACCATGGCCTCCGAGCCGGCGATCGCCGACACTACCGGCTCGAGCCGGCGGAGCCCATCGCTGTCCAGCTGCTGCACCTGCATCACTCGCCCGAAGGCGTCGAGGCCGAGGGCGCTGAAGGAGCGGGCGGCGCCCCCGGTGGGGAGCACGTGGTTGGCCCCGGTGGCGTAATCGGCGGCCGCCGCCGCCGCGAAGGCACCGAGGAAAACTGAACCGGCGGAGTGGACCTGTGAGAGCCAGCGTTCGGGGCTGGCGCAGGCGAGCGTCAGATGCTCCGGCGCGAATGCGTTCGCGAATGCGACTGCCTGCTCGAGGTCAGGCGC
>Ga0102924_1000670_pt1 | contig 42090 bp, 35 predicted proteins | sample PaiPotPPM11metaG_FD_80116 | JGI IMG/M metagenome (GOLD analysis project Ga0102924, IMG submission 80116) | Iron sulfur acid spring bacterial and archeal communities from Banff, Canada, to study Microbial Dark Matter (Phase II) - Paint Pots PPM... ...
GAGATGTGGCGGCGGTGGATCTACGACGACTACTACCGCAGCTACCTGGTGCCGCTGGAGAAGTACGGCCTGGTCATCCCGCACGACCTCATCGAGGAGGCGTGGAACCAGATCTGGAACAAGGGCTACGTGCACGAGGTAGCCCAGTTCTTCGCCACCGGCTGGCTGGCCAACTACTGGCGGATCGACCCGATGACCGACAAGGACTTCGAGTGGTTCGAGTACAAGTACCCGGGCTGGTATGACCGGTACGGCAAGTGGTGGGAGAACTACAACCGGCTCTCGACGCCGAACGGGCACCACCCGATCGTGGCCGAGGACGTCAACTACCAGTACCCGCACCGCTGCTGGACCTGCATGGTCCCGTGCCTGGTCCGCGAGGACATGGTCATGGCCGAGGTCGACGGCCAGTGGCGGACCTACTGCCACGAGATGTGCCGGTGGACCGACGAGGTGGCGTTCCGGCCGACCTACCAGGGCCGGGAGACCCCGAACATGGGCCAGCTCATCGGCAAGCGCGAGTGGGAGACCCTCTACCACGGCTGGAACTGGGCCGACGTGGTATCCGACATGGGCTACGTCCGCGACGACGGCAAGACCATGGTCGCCCAGCCGCACCTGAACCTGGACGACCCGAAGAAGCTGTGGACGCTGGACCACATGCGCCGCATGCCGCCGCTGCAGAGCCCGAACGTCGTGCTCAACGAGATGAGCCCGGAGGAGCGCGAGGCGTTCCGGGCCAGCTACGTCCGCGGCGGCCCGGCCGGCCGCTTCGCCCCCGCCGACGGCTGACGGACGGCTGACGGCTAGCACGCGCAAGCCAGGGAGGAGGGCCGCGGGCCTGCCTCGAGGCCCGGCCCGTGGCTCTCCTTTCTGTAACCAGGCCTGTCCGAGAACACGCAGTTCGCGAGGGAGTTCATGGCCGACAAGCATGTCGTCCGGTTCGAGCCGGTCGGCATCGAGATCGAGGCGGGCGAGGACCAGACGATCCTGCGCGCCGCGGCCGAGCAGGGGATCATGCTCATGCACGGCTGCAAGGAGGGCCAGTGCGCCTCCTGCAAGTCGTTCGTGCTCGACGGCGACGACATCGAACTCGACCGCTACTCGACGTTCGCGCTGCCCGACTACGAGCTCGACGAGGGCTACACGCTGCTCTGCCGCGCGCACGCCTACGAGGACCTGACGATCGAGCTGCTCAACTACGACGAGGACATGATCCGGTCCGGCCTGCCCATCCAGCAGGCCGTGGCCGAGGTGGTGGCCAACGACCCGGTCACCCACGACATGCGGCACCTGGTGCTGCGGCTGATCGAGCCGGGCGAGGTGAAGTTCTTCCCCGGCCAGTACGTGGACATCGCCGTCCCCGGCACGGGTGCCACCCGTTCGTTCTCCATGGCCAATACCTCGAGCCGGGAGAGCGGCCAGCTTGAATTCGTCATCAAGATCTACCCGGACGGCCTCTTTTCGCACTTCCTGGACACCCGGCTCGCCGTGGGCGACCGGCTCGACCTGACCGGGCCGTTCGGCGTGTTCACGCTGCGCGACAGCGAAGACCGGCTGATCTTCGTGGGCGGCGGCGCCGGGATGGCGCCGATCCTCTCGCTGCTGCGGTCCATGGCCGAGCGCGGGATCAACCGGCCGGCCACCTACTACTACGGGGCCCGCGGCCGCCGGGACCTGTGCTTCGAAACGGAGCTGCGCGAGCTGGAGACCACGCTGCCCGCCTTCCGTTACGTGCCCGCGCTGTCCGAGCCCGGCCCCGACGACGACTGGGACGGCGAGACCGGCCTGATCACCGACGTGGTGCAGCGCCACGAGTCCGGCCTGGCCGGCGCGCACGCCTACGTCTGCGGGCCGCCGCCGATGGTCGAGGCCGCGATACCCCTGCTCGAGCGCCTCGGCGTGCCCGGGAAGCGCATCTACTACGACAAGTTCACGTTCACCGGCGATCCCGACAAGGAGGCCACATGACCACGGCAGCCGAACGCAGCGTTCCGAAGCCGGTATTCACCGACGCCGAAGCCGGGGCCAAGGAGTTCCCGGACTCGAACTCGCGCCGGTTCAACTACTACATCCCGGCCAAGCGCAAGCAGAGCCACTACGAGGACGTGACCGTCGAGGTCCAGCCGGACCCCAGGCACTACCTCAGCCAGGGCTGGCTGTACGGGTTCTCCGACGGGCGCGGCGGCTACCCGCTGGACTGGACCGTGCTCAAGGCCTGGGGGTCGGACCGGCCCGAGCCCGAGCGCTACCCGGGGTCGGGCGGCAAGGGCTACGACTGGCCCGCGCACGGCTGGCACGAGTTCCGGGACCCGAACGAGGAGTGGGAGCTCACGCTCTACCGCTACAACGCGAACGTCGTGCGGCAGCTCAACCAGAACATCGAGAACGCCAGGGAGTCGAAGGCGTTCGAGCAGTGGAACCGGAACTGGGTGCGCTTCGTCGAGCGCAACGTCGGCGCGTGGATGCACGTGGACCACGGCCTCGGGCTGTACCTGTACGCGAACGCCAACCGCCGGGCGCCCACGAACATGCACAACAACGCGATCTCGGTGAACAGCATGCACCGGATCCGGGCGGCGCAGGACCTGGCCCTGTACAACCTCACGCTGAGCGAGGAGATCGAGGGCTTCAACGGCGCCGCGCACGTGGAGACCTGGAACACCGACCCGGCCTGGCAGGGCGTGCGCGAGACCGCCGAGCAGCTCACCGCGATCGACGACTGGTGCGAGGCCATCTTCGCGGCCAACGTGGTCTTCGAGCCGCTGGTCGGCGAGCTGTTCCGGAGCAGCCTGGTGCAGCACGCCGCGCCGCGCAACGGCGACTTCGTGACGCCCACGGTGGTCGGCGCCGCCGAGTACGACTTCGCCGAGCGCGACCTGCGCTACACCACCGCCATGTTCGACCTGCTCACCGACGACCGGGAGTTCGCGGATCACAACAAGGCGATCATGCAGCAGTGGCTGGCCACCTGGGTGCCGCGGGCGATCTCGGCGGCCCGCGCGCTCCAGCCGCTGTGGTCGCAGCCCGACGCCAAGCCGCCGCGCTTCGAGGACGGCCTCGACGGGGCCAAGAGCCGCTTCAGCGGAATCGTATCCGCGCTCAATCTGGAATCACCGAAGGAGTTGGCCAAGTGAGCACGTTCAAGACCGCCGAGAGCCCGTTCAAGTCCGACAGCACCGCGTCGAACATGTGCGGCTTCACGCTCATGAACAACCAGGTCGGGGCGGTGATCGCCCTGGTCATGGGCACGAAGCCCAACGTACGGGTGACGCACCTGCCGTCCATGATCCGGGTTGACGCGGTCGGGACCATGGAGGTCGTCTACGACGAGATCGCCGAGGCCCTCGGCGAGGAGCCCGGCTCGTTCGACCAGGCCGAGTTCGAGGAGGACATGTCCACCCACTACGGCCGGATGATCCACACCGATGACCGGACGATCATGTTCGCCAACCCGGAGGACGCGGCGGACTATCTGGGCTTTGACCTGACGCCCACATCGGCGTAGCGAGTTAGGTGAGATCCCGAGCGAACGGGAGGCGGAGTGTACGAGAAGAACGGCGAGAAGTACTTCGTGGTCGATGGCCACATGCACTACTGGAACGCGGCGCCGGACAATTGGGTCCCGGGGGCCGAGCTGTTCGCCAAGGGCTGGATCGAGTGCTTCCACGCCTACATGGGGCTCGGCCCGCCCGAGACGCACTGGACGATCGAGCACTTCCAGAAGTACTCCGAGGACGACCTGATGAAGGACGTCTTCGAGGACGGCCACGTGGACATGGCGATCTTCCAGCCCACCTACCTGCTCGAGTGGTACAAGGAGGGCTTCAACACCACCGAGCGCAACGCGGCCATGGGGCAGAAGCACCCGGGCAAGTTCGTTTACAACACCCGGTGGGATCCCCGCGACGGCGACGAGGGCCTGAAGACGCTGCGGCAGAACGTAGAGCGTTACGGGTCCAAGGGCGTCAAGCTCTACACGGCCGAGTGGAACAACGGCTCGCGCGGCTGGAAGCTCACCGATCCCGGCGCGTACCGGTTCCTGGAGGCGTCTCAGGAACTCGGGATCAAGAACGTCCACGTGCACAAGGGCCCGACGATCTGGCCCCTGGACAAGGACGCGTTCGACGTGTCCGACGTCGACCACGCGGCCACCGACTTCCCCGAGCTGAACTTCATCGTCGAGCACGTGGGGCTGCCGCGGATCGAGGACTTCTGCTTCATGGCCACGCAGGAGCCCAACGTGTACGCGGGCCTGGCCGTGGTGATCGGCGGGCTCATGCACGCCCGGCCCCGGTTCTTCGCCAAGGTCATGGGCGAGCTGCTGTTCTGGGTCGGCGAGGACAAGATGCTCTTCGGCAGCGACTACGGCATCTGGGAGCCGAAGTGGCAGGTCGAGGGGCTCGTCGACTGGGAGATGCCGGACGCCGAGGAGTTCGCCGACTACCCGCGGCTCACCACCGCGGGCAAAAAGAAAATCCTCGGTTTGAACGCTGCCAAGCTCTACGGGATCGACGTACCGGCCGAGTATCAGCTGACCGACGCCGGCACGCCCGGCGCCCACGAAGTGCTCGGCGGCCAGCCCGAGGAGCACGCGGCCTCGGGGGCATGACCACCCCGGTGACCGCCGGATCCCCGAACGCGACCCCGGGGGCAGCGCCCCCGGGGGACGCGCGGGTGCTGGCCGCGCTGGACGCGGTGCGGGATCCGGAACTCGACGAGCCGATCACCGCGCTGGGCTTCGTCGCGTCGTGCACCGTCTCCCCGGGCGGCGACGCGGAGGTCCGGCTGCGCCTGCCGACCTACTTCTGCGCGCCGAACTTCGCGTTCTTGATGGTCGCGGACGCCTACGACGCGGTGTCGGCCGTTCCCGGGGTCCGCCGCGTGGAAGTGGTGCTCGAAGACCATTTCGCCGCCGACGCGATCAATGGCGGGGTGGCCGCGCAGGCGGGCTTCGCGCGCTCGTTCGACGGCGAGGCCGTCGGCGAACTGCACGGCCTGCGGGCCGACTTCCTGCGCAAGGCGGTCATGGCGGGCACCGACCAGGTGTGCCGGCCGCTGCTGGCCGCGGGCGCCGATCCCGGCGGGCTGCTGGACCTGACGCTCGGCGACCTGCCGCCGTCCGGCCCGCTGCGCCGGCTCCGGCAACGGCGGGCCGAGCTGGGCCTGCCCGCCGGCGACGACGCGCCGCTGATGATCGACCCGGCCAGCGGCGCGCGGGTGGCCCCGGGCTCGCTGCCGGTGCACCTGCGACGCGCCCGCACCACCCGGATCAGCATCGAGGCGAACGGCGGCATCTGCCGCGGCATGCTGCGGCACCGGTATGACGCATCTGGACTAGGCGAGGAGGAGGACCAGTGAAGGCCGTCCGACTGCACGAGTTTCACCAGCCGCCCGTGATCGACGAGATGCCCGAGCCCACGGTCAGCGGCCCGCTCGACGTGATCGTGAAGATCGGCGGCGCCGGCGTCTGCCGTACCGACCTGCACATCATGGAAGGCCAGTGGGACGCGGCCATGCACACGCCGCTGCCCTACATCCTGGGCCACGAGAACGCGGGCTGGGTGCACGAGGTCGGTTCCGCGGTCACCAACGTGGCCGTGGGCGACACCGTGATCCTGCACCCGACGCCCACCTGCGGGCTGTGCCGGGCTTGCCGGGCCGGCGACGACATGCACTGCGTCAACAGCGAGTTCCCCGGCCTGTCCCGCGACGGCGGGATGGCCGAGTACCTGCGTACCTCGGCCCGGGCCTGCGTCAAGCTCGACCCGCAGACCCAGCCGCAGGACGTCGCGGCCCTGGCCGACGCGGGGATCACCGCCTACCACGCGGTCCGCAAGGCGATCCCGCTGCTCTACCCGGGCACCACCTGCGTGGTGATCGGCGCGGGCGGCCTCGGCCACATCGGCATCCAGTGCCTGGCCGCGCTGACCGCGACCAAGGTCATCGTGGTCGATCAGAACTCCGCGGCGCTCAAGCTCGCCGAGCAACTCGGCGCCGACCACACCGTCGTGGCCGACGGGGGGCAGGTCGCGGCGGTGCAGGAACTGACCGGCGGGGTCGGCGCCGCCGTGGTGCTGGACTTCGTGGCCGAGCAGGGCGCGGAGAACGACGGGTGGGCCATGACCGCCCGGGCCGGCTCGTACTTCGTCATCGGCTACGGCGGCACGGTGCACATCCCGACCCTGGACATCATCTCGACCGAGCGCAACATCATCGGGAACATCGTCGGGACCTACAACGACCTGGCCGAGCTCATGGTCCTGGCCCAGTCGGGCCGGGTCAGCCTGCACACCAGAACGTATCCGCTGGATGCCGCGGCCGAGGCCCTGGCCGATCTCGACGCCGGCCGGGTCCGCGGCCGCGCCATTCTCGTCCCGTAGGGAGGATGATCGATGGCCAAGGAACTGCGCTTCGGCGAGGACGCCCGCAACCTGCTGCTGGCCGGGGTCGACCAGCTCGCTGAGGCCGTCAAGTCCACGCTCGGGCCCAAGGGCCGCAACGTCATCCTGGAGAAGATCACCGGGTCGCCGGTGGTCACCAACGACGGGGTGACGATCGCCCGGGAGATCCACCTCAGGAACCAGTTCGAGAACATGGGCGCCCAGCTGGTCAAGGAAGCGGCGATCAAGACCAACGACATCGTCGGTGACGGCACCACCACGGCCACCGTGCTGGCCCACGCGATCGTCCGGCAGGGCATGCAGGCGATCGGCGAGGGCGCCAACCCGGTACTGGTCAAACGGGGCATCGACGTGGCCGTGGGCCGTCTGGTCGAGCACCTCCAGGGCGTCGCGCACCCGGTGGTCACCGAGCAGGACTACGCCCGGGTGGCCGCGATCTCGGCCAACGATGACGACTCGGTCGGGGCGGTCATCGCCCGGGCGCTGCACGCCGTGGGCGACGGCGGGATCGTCACGGTCGAGGAGTCGGCCGCGCACGGGATGAGCGTGGAATTCGTCGAGGGCTTCGAGTTCGACAACGGCTACGTGTCGCCGTACATGGTGACCAACCCGGCCAGCCTGGAGGCGATCGTCGACGACCCGTACATCCTGCTGTGCAGCGAGAAGATCACCAAGGTCCAGCAGCTCATGCCGCTCCTCGACAAGGTCATGCGGGCGCCGCGCCCGCTGGTGATCATCGCCGAGACCGTGGAAGGCACCGCGCTGAGCATGCTGGTGCACAACCACGTCAACGGGGTGTTCCAGTGCGTGGCGGTCAAGGCGCCCGGGTTCGGCGACCGCCGGCTGCACAAGCTGGAGGACATCGCCGCGATCACCGGCGGCTCGGTGTACAGCAGGCACTCCGGGTTCACCCTGGAGACCATGGCCGTCGACCAGCTCGGCCGGGCCGCGCAGGTGCGGGTCACCGCCGACGCCACGGCGATCATCGGCGGCCGCGGCTCGTCGGCCGACGTCGAGTTCCGCGTGGCCCAGCTGCGCGCCGAGCTCGAGCGGGCCACGTTCGGGATCGACGAGGACGTGCTCACCGAGCGGATCGGGGCGCTGTCCGGCAGGGTCGCGGTGATCCGGGTCGGCGCGCCGACCAACGCCGAGCTGAGGGAACTCCAGCACCGGGTCGAGGACGCGCTGTCCGCGACCCGGGCCGCGATGGCCGAGGGCATCGTGGCCGGGGGCGGGGCGGCGCTGCTGCACGCCGAGGGCAGCCTGGACGACCTGCAGGTCAAGGACGACTACGCGACCGGCGTCGAGATCGTGCGGCGGGCGCTGACCGAGCCCGCGTTCCTCATCGCCGCGAACGCGGGCTACTCCGGGGCCGAGGTGCTGGCCCAGATCGGCCGGCTGGGGCCGGACGAGGGGTTCGACGCGCTGCAGGGCCGCTACGGCAACATGATCGAGATGGGCATCATCGACCCGCTGCGGGTGACCCGTTCCGCGCTGCAGAACGGGGCGTCGGTGGCCGGGCTGCTGCTCACCACGAACACCCTGGTGGCCGAGGAGCAGACGCCCTGGGGCGGCAGCCCGGCGCTGATGACCGAGTACGGCCAGCTCGACGAGGGCCTGCACCAGCCATCGCCCGACGCCAGCACCCCGCAGTCGCTCGGGCTCGGCCCCTCGATCGGCTGAGGCCTGCCCATGGTGGCCGAAGCCCCCGCAGAAGACGCCGGGGCCGCCGGGGCGCAGGCGCCCTGGATAACCCAGCCGAGCGGGCTGCGCCTGCTGCGCTCGCGCGGCCGCGCCCGCGGCGTCGTGGCGCTGCTCGGCCCGGCGTTCGTGGCCGCGGTCGCCTACGTCGACCCGGGCAACTTCGCCACCAACTTCTCGGCCGGGGCCCGGTTCGGCTACGCGCTCGTCTGGGCCGTGGTGGCGGCCAACCTGATGGCCATGCTGGTGCAGTACCTGTCGGCCAAGACCGGCGTCGCGACCGGGCGCGACCTGCCAGAACTGTGCCGTGAGCAGCTCGGCCCGGGCGCGTCGGCGGGCCTGTGGGTGCAGGCCGAGCTGGTGGCCATGGCCACCGACCTGGCCGAGTTCGTCGGCGCCGCGCTCGGCCTGAACCTGCTGTTCGGCGTGCCGCTGCTGGCGGCCGGGCTGATCACCGCGGTCGTCGCGTTCGGCATCCTGGCCCTGGAACAGGCCGGCTACCGGCCGTTCGAGCTGGCCATCGCGAGCCTGCTCGGCATCGTGCTGCTCGGCTTCGCCTACGACCTGGCCGCCGTCGGGGGCAGCCCGCGGGGCATCGCGGCCGGCTTCGTCCCCGGGCTGGCCGGCGACAAGCTGCTGCTGGTGTCGGGGATCATCGGGGCCACGGTGATGCCGCACGTGGTCTACCTGCACTCGGCGCTGACCAAGTCCCGGGTCACCTGCCGGGACGACGCCGAGCGGCGCGAGCTGCTCCGGTTCCAGCGGCTCGACGTGGTCGCCGCGCTCGGCCTGGCGGGCCTGGTCAACCTCGCGATGCTGTTCGTGGCCGCTGCGGTGTTCCACGGCGCCGGCGCGCCGCACGCCGACTCGCTCGCGGCCGCGCACGCCGGCCTCGGCCGGTTGGTCGGCGGCGGCGCCGCGCTGGCCTTCGCCGCTGCGCTGCTCGCGTCCGGCCTGTCCTCCTCCAGCGTGGGCACCTACGCCGGCCAGGTGGTCATGCAGGGCTTCGTGCGCCGCCGGATCCCGCTGTTCGCCCGCCGGGCGCTGACCATGCTGCCCGCGCTGGTCGTGCTGGGCCTCGGCCTGCCCGCCACCGACAGCCTGGTCATCTCCCAGGTCGTGCTCTCGTTCGGCATCCCGTTCGCGCTCGTGCCGCTGGTCCTGCTGACCCGCCGGGCCGACATCATGGGCCCCCTGGTCAACCGCCGCCTCACCACCGCCGCGGCCGCCTGCATCGCCGCGATGATCATCGCCCTGAACATCCTCCTCCTCTGCGCCACCTTCGCCCCCTGACGCCGCCGCCCCGGCCCGGCTTGGCGGCGGGCATAGACTCGAAGGACCAGCACAAACGCAGGGGAGCCCGGTTGGCTCCTGGCGTGGCAGGCTCGCAGGTACTCCCCGGGTGTGACGTAGCCGCCCGGCGCGTCGGGCGCCATCGGGACCCCGTTCCGCCATGGGGGGTACAGATGTTTGCCAGGATCATTACCTTCACCGGAGCCAGGAACATCGACGCCGGGATCAGCTTCCTGCGCGAGGACGCCGTGCCGGTCTTGCGTGACCAGAAGGGCTACCGGGGCCTGAGCGCCAACGCCGACCGCTCGCGCGGCCTGCTCGGCGTGATGACCATCTGGGACACCAAGGACGAGCGGGACGCGAGCTGGACCGCGCTGGCCGGGACGCGCCAGCAGGGGCTGGACGCCGTCGGCGGGGGCATGAGCTCCGACAACTACGAGCTTGTCCTGCAGGAGCTCGGGGCCGATCCGCCGGTGCCCGGCTCGGCGCTCCTGCTGATTCCGGCCAGCCTGGACCCGGCCCGGGCCGACGAGCACCTCGCGTACTTCCGGGCCAACGTCCTGCCCGAGATCAAGCAGACCCCGGGGTTCCAGGCGGTCCGGATGGTGCTCGACCGGGACAGCGGGAACACCATCACCGGGACGACCTGGTCCGGCCCGGAGGGCCTGCGCGCCGCGGCCACCGCGGCGGAGGCGCGCCGCCAGCCGGCGGCCGGGCGCGGCGTACGGTTCGGCGAGGCCAGTTACCGGGAGGTCGTCGTCAGCGACATCCGGTAGCCGCCGCGCGGCGGTCCGGGACGGCACCGGATCCGGTGGCGCTGACCAGCGGACCGGCCTCTACGATCGGGCCATGCCAGAATTCGGGCTCGATGCGCAAGTTGTCGATCAGGCCGTCCTGGACCGGACCGCCCGCCGGTTCCGCGACGCCCGGATCGTGCTGCCCACGATCGCGGAACTCGCCGAGCCGGCGAAGATCCCGCAGCGGATCCAGCGGGCCCTCGCCGACATCGGACCGGACGAGGCGCACCCGCTGAACCTGTTCCGGGTGCACTGGCACAACGGCCCGGACCGGGTCAGCCAGGTTCCCGTGCCGGTCTGCATCGACCTGCCGGGCGAGCTGACCGGGGTCGACGCCCGCATCGTGGTCGCGATCGGCGACGTGTTCCCGATGATCCGGGCGCACAAGGTCCTGGCCGCCTACGGCTGCCTGGCCCCGCGCGTGATCACCGGGCAGTTCGACCCCACCGCGAACCGCGCGATCTGGCCGTCCACCGGCAACTACTGCCGGGGCGGCGTGGCCATCTCGCGGCTCATGCAGTGCCGGGGCGTGGCCGTGCTGCCCGAGGGCATGAGCCGTGAGCGGTTCGCCTGGCTCGAGGACTGGGTCTCCGAACCCGAGGACATCATCCGGACACCGGGCACCGAGAGCAACGTCAAGGAGATCTACGACAAGTGCGCCGAGCTGTCCCGCGACCCGGCCAACGTGATCTTCAACCAGTTCGCGGAGTTCGGCAACCACCTGATCCACTACGCCTGCACCGGCCCGGCGCTGGCCCGGATCTTCGAGTCGATGCGCGCCGGTGATCCCGGCCTGCGGCTGCGCGCGTTCGTCTCGGCCTCGGGTTCGGCGGGCACGATCGGCGCGGGCGACCACCTCAAGGACGCCTACGCCGCGGCGATCGTCGGGGTCGAGGCGCTGGAGTGCCCGACCATGCTCTACAACGGGTTCGGCGAGCACAACATCCAGGGCATCGGGGACAAGCACATCCCGCTGATCCACAACGTGATGAACACCGACATCGTCACCGCGGTCTCCGACCGGGCCACCGACCACCTCGGCGTGATGTTCAGCGACCCGGCTGGCCTGGACTACCTGCGGGCCCGGCGCAAGGTCCCGGAGCCGGCCCTGGCCGCGCTCTCGTCGTTCGGGCTGTCGAGCATCTGCAACGTCCTGGCCGCGGTCAAGACGGCCAAGTACCTGGGCCTCGGCGCGCAGGACGTGATCATGACCGTGGCCACCGACGGGGCGGACATGTACGGCAGCGAGCGGGCGCAGGTCCTGGCCCGGGACTACCCCGGCGGCTTCGACGAGAGCCGCGCCGCCGAGGCGTTCGGGCAGTTCATGCTGGCCGCGGGCACCGACCACCTGCTGGAGACCAGCCTGCGCGACCGTCAGCGCATCTTCGACCTCGGCTACTACACCTGGGTAGAGCAGCAGGGCGTGACGCTGGCCGACTTCACCGCCCGCCGGTCGCAGGCCTGGTGGGTGGGGCTGCGGGACCGGCTGGCGAGCTGGGACGGGCTGATCGAGGAGTTCAACGCCCGCACCGGCGTCGCCGCGGACCTTTAGCCGCGGTGCGGTCGTTCCTGCGCTGCGCCGGCTGCGGCTGGGTGGCGCCCGCCGCCGAGCCGTACCCGTTCCGCTGCGCCCGGGCAACTGACGGCGACGACACGGACCACGTCCTGGTCCGGGTTCTGGACACCGCGGCGCTGCGCTTCCCGGACGGCGGCGAGCCGGACCCGTTCGCCCGCTACCGGTCCCTGATGCACGCCTACCACCTGGCCACCGACGCCGGGCTGGGCGACGACGAGTACCTGCGGCTCGTCGACGCGCTGGAACGCTCGGTGGCGGCCGTGGACACGCGCGGCTTCCAGGTCACGCCCCTGCACCGCAGTGCCGGGCTGAGCGACCGGCTCGGCTTCGCGCCGGGTGGCGGGGTGTGGGTCAAAGACGAGACTCAGAACGTCTCCGGGTCGCACAAGGGCCGACACCTCATGGGCCTGCTGATTCACCTCGAGGTCGCCGAGCGGCTCGGCCTGGCCGGCCCCGCCGGCCGCGCCGACCTGGCCATCGCGAGCTGCGGGAACGCCGCGCTGGCCGCGGCCGCCGTGGCCCGGGCCGGCGGGCGCAAGCTGCGGGTGTTCGTCCCGGTGGACGCGCCGTCCGCGGTCGTGGCCCGGCTGCGCGCGCTGGGCAGCGACGTGGTGGCCTGCCCGCGCGTGCCCGGGGAGGCCGGCGACCCCGCCTACCTGCGGCTGCGCGAGGAACTGGCGGCCGGGGCGGTGCCGTTCACCTGCCAGGGCAACGAGAACGGCCTGGCCATCGAGGGCGGCGAGACCATCGCCTACGAGCTGGCCTCGCAGCTCGCGGGCACGGCCATGGACCACATCGTGATCCAGGTGGGCGGCGGCGCGCTGGCCAGCGCCTGCGCCCAGGGCCTGCGCGAGGCGGCCGAGCTGGGCGCGATTCCCCGTGAGCCCCGCCTGCACACCGTCCAGACCACCGGGGCGCATCCGCTGGAGCGCGCCTACGCCCGGGTCCGCGCCGACCTGCGCGGCGGCGACGGTGCTGGCCAAGACGGTGCTGGCCAGCAAGGGCGCTTGTGGCGGCGGGCCGACGTCGAGCGGGTGCTGGCCACGGCGGCCCGCCACCGTTCCTCTTATATGTGGCCGTGGGAGACCGAGCCAGCCAGCCTCGCGGCCGGCATCCTGGACGACGAGACCTACGACTGGCAGGCCGTGACCGGCGCGATGCTCGCCACCGGGGGCCAGCCGGTGGTCGTGACCGAGGACCGGCTGGCCGAGGCCAACGAGCTGGGCGTCGCGGCCGGCGTCCCGGCGGACCACACCGGGACGGCCGGCCTGGCCGGCCTGCTCGACCTCCGGCAGGCCGGCGCGATCGGCGCGGACGAGCGGGTCACCGTGCTGTTCACCGGCGCGCGCCGGGGCACCGCCTAGCGCATGCTGACCCAGACCGACTTCTCCTGGGTCACCGCGTCCATGATGGCGAAGCCCATCTCCCGGCCGTGGCCGCTCATCTTGTACCCGCCGTACGGCGACGCGGAGTGCACGTTGCCCCAGGAGTTGATCCACACGTTGCCCGCCCGCAGCCGGGACGCCACCCGGTGGGCCCGGCCCACGTCCCGGGTGTGCACCGAGGCGGCCAGGCCGTAGCGGACCCCGTTGGCCAGCTCCACGGCCTCGTCCTCGGAGGAGAACGGCAGCACGCACAGCACCGGCCCGAACACCTCCTGCTGCGCGATCTCGCTGTCGGCCGGTACGTGGTCGAAGACCGTGGGCTCGAAGAACAGGTCGCTGGCCAGGCCCTCGACCTTGCGGGTCGAGCCGCCGGTCACCAGCTCCCCGGTCCCGGCCTCGCGGGCCCGGTCGACGAACCCCTGAACGCGGCGCAGCTGCTCGTCGTCGACCAGCGGCCCGAGCGTGGTCGCGGGGTCCAGCGGGTCGCCGATCACGGTCTTCTCGCCGATCATCGCCAGCAGGCCGGCCAGCACCTCGTCGTGCCGCGACTCGTGGACCAGCAGCCGGGAGCCGGCCGTGCACACCTCGCCCTGGTTGGTGAAGATCGCCGCGTAGGCCATCGCGATCGCCGAGCGGAGGTCGGCGTCCTCGAACACGATCGTGGGCGACTTGCCGCCCAGCTCCAGCGTGACCGGGACCACCCGCTGCGCCGCGGCGGCCTGGACGGCGGCCCCGGTCTCCACCGAGCCGGTGAACGCGATCAGCGCGACGTCGGGCTCCGCGCACAGCGCGGCGCCCGCCACCTCGCCGTACCCGGGCACCGCGTTCACCACCCCCGGCGGCAGCCCGGCCTCCTGGGCCAGCCGGACCAGCGCCAGCGGCGACAGCGGGGCCTGCTCGGCGGGCTTGAGCACGACCGTGTTCCCGGCCACGACCGCGGGCGCGATCTTCCAGATGGCCTGCAGCAGCGGGTAGTTCCACGGGATGATCCCGGCCACCACGCCGTAGGGCTCACGCACCGTGTAGTTCAGGAACCGGCCGGGCACCGGCACCGTGCGGCCCTCGATCTTGCCCGCCATCCCGGCGAAGTACTCCACCGCCTCGGGCGCCGAGCGCAGGTCGACCTTCTTGCTCACGGTGATCGGCTTGCCCATGTCGGAGGTCTCGATCGTGGCCAGCTCGCCCGCCCGCTCGGTGATCAGCGCGGCCAGGTCGTACAGGTAGCCGGCCCGGCGGGCCTGGGAGGTGCCGGCCCACGCCTCGGCCGCCCCGGCCGCCGCGGCCACGGCCGCCGCGACATCCTCCGGGCCGGCGTCGGCGACCTGCCCGATCACCTCGCCGGTGGCCGGGTTGCGCACGTCGATCACGGCCCCGGACTGCGCCGGTCGCTCCTCGCCGCCGATGAACAATCCGTAGTCATAGGACATTGAACGAATCCCCTCTGGTCGTGGTCAGGCCGGCGGTGATGGGCCTCAACCGCCGTGCCCGTTCTGGTCGCGGACCAGGATGTGGACGGCGCAGGCGGCGTGGTCGTAACCGCTGATGCCGCCGCCGGTGGTGTGGGTCAGGCCGACCCGCCGCGGCCGGCCCTGGCGCGGCCCGGCCTGCCCGCGCAACTGCACGAATATCTCCGCGAGCTGGGCCGCCCCGGTCGCGCCCACCGGGTGGCCGCGGGCCAGCAGGCCGCCGCTGGGGTTCACCGCGACCGGGCCGTCCAGCGCCGTGTCGCCGCGTTCCAGCAGGCCGGCCCCCTCGCCCGGGCCGCAAAGCCCGAGCGCTTCGGTGTACATCAGCTCGGAGATCGAGAACGCGTCGTGCAGCTCGATCACGTCGAGCTCGGCCGGGCCGATCTCGGCCTGCTCGTAGGCCTTCCGGGCCACGGACGCGGTGAGCGCCGAACGTGCCATGTCCCGCGGGTCGGAGGTGTCCAGCCCGGCCGACTGCGCGCTGGCCGCGAAGCGGACCGCGGGCCCGGGCCCCGGCTCGGCGCTGACCACCAGCGCCGCCGCCCCGTCCCCGCCCGCGCAGCATTGCAGCAGGGTCAGCGGATCGGCGATCGTGCGCGAGCCGAGCACGTCGGCGGCCGTGACCGGCTGCCGGAACCGGGCGTTCTCGTTGCGGCTGCCGTTCCGCCGGTTCTTGACCGGGACCGCCGCGAGCTGCTCCGGGCGCACCCCGAACTCGTGCAGGTAGCGGCGGGCGCGCATCGCGTAGGCGGCGGGCATGATCAGCCCGATCGCCACGTCCGGGTCGTCGTCGTTCAGCGGCACCAGGCCCGAGCCTTGCCGCGAGAGCTGCTCGACGCCGAGCACCAGCACGTGCCGGGCGCCGCCGCCCGAGACCATCGCGGCCGCGTACGCCGCGGCGCTGGCCGAGCTGGCGCAGGCGTTCTCGACGTTGAGCACGGGCCGGGCGGACAGGCCCAGGCCGCGGATCGCGCGCTGGGCGGTGAGCGCGCCGCTGGCGTAGCTGCCGCCGACGACCGCGTCGATCTCACCCGGCGTCAGCTCCGCGCCGCGGACCGCGGCCACGATCGCGGGCCGGGCCAGGTCCTCCAGGCGGCGCCTGGGGAACGAGCCGAACGCGGCGACCGCGGCCGACCTCAGGTAAGCGGGCCTGGTCAAGGCGCGGCGACCTCGAAGGCGTAGACCAGCCCGGGCCCGCCGTGGCCGGCGCCCGCGCCGACCGTTATCGCGGTGACGGTCACCGGCGCGCCGATCCGCAGCGGGCCGCCGACCAGGTGGCCGAGGACGCGGACCCGGCCCAGGTCGGCGTAGCCGATCATGTAGGGCGGCTCGGCGTGGCCGCTCGGCACCTGGACCGTCGTGAACGTGTACAGCGTGCCGTCGGCCGGCAGCTCGAACGTCTCGGCCGGCCCCCAGCAGGACGGGCACAGCGGCCGCGGGGGAAAGAACACCTCGTCGCAGCCGCCCCCCGGGCCCGTCTCCTCGGCGCCCGTGCCCTCGGCTACCGTGCCCTCAGCTACCGTGCCCTCAGCTACCGTGCCCTCAGCTACCGTGCCCTCAGCTACCGTGCCCTCAGCTACCGTGCCCTCAGCTACCGTGCCCTCAGCTCCCGCGCCCTCGGCCAGGCCGGAGCAGCGGCCGGCCAGGAGGCGCGGCGGCGGGCCGGGGCGCCAGCGGTCGCCGAGGAGGACGGGCTCGGCATCAGAGCTGTCCATCGGGCCAGCCTTCGGGTGCGTGCCGCCCGAGCGACACCGCGGAGTACTCGCGTTCCAGTTGCAGCAGCCGCCGGATGCCGACCTTCTCCAGGTACTCGTCGTGATCGGCCGGGCCGGTCACCCACTCGTCCAGGTAGCCGCGGAACGCCGCGCGGTCGCCCTGGCGGTAGGCCACGCTCGCGGCCACGTAGGCCTCGATCGCCTCGCCGTCCTCGGCGTAGAACCCGTGCGCGGCGTACGGGTGGGAGCCGAACGGCGCGTCGATGACCAGGTCGGCGTAGGGGATCGAGGTCATCACCGGGTTGCGGCGGATGTAGGAGTTCGGCACCAGGCGCTCGGCGCAGACCGCGACCCGGTCGGCGGCGCGGGCCAGCACCCGGTCGCCGAACCGCGCGCCGACGTGCTGGGCGTTGCCGTACACGTCGGCCCAGCCGACGTGGAAGAAGCCCCAGTCGGCGCCGATCGCCGGGACCGCGAGGTACTCCTTGCCGTCGCCGAGCGGGCTGTCGAACACGACCAGGTCCGGGTTCAGCTCCGGGATGCTGGTGCCGACGCCGCCGCGCCAGGCCATGAACTCCTGGCCCATGGCCCGGGCCTGCAGCCCGGCGTACAGGATGTACTCCGAGCACTCCCAGATCTCGATTTCCTTGCGCTCGGCCGCGGCGCGGTAGCAGTTGCCGATCGGGGCGTAGAGTTCCGCGCCCACGTACGGGGCGATCAGCTTGCGCACGCAGCCGGCCCCGATGAGCAGGTCGATCTCCAGCCCGGCGGTCGCGGAGCCGATCACGGTCAGGTCGCCGACCCCGCGCTTGATCAGCTCGCGGACGACCGGCATGGGGTGGTTCGCGGTGACGAAGCCCCCGATGATGATCGTCATGCCGTCGCTGATCTTGGCCGCGGCCTCCGCCGCGGTCGACACCACCTCCTTGCGGGCCGGCGTTCCGATCCCGGTCATCGCCCGCCCTCCGGCGCGAGTACTCCCGTGACGTCCACCTCGTCGCGCAGCAGCGCGAGCTCGGCCGGGGTGGGCGGCTCGATCTCGCCGAACTGGTCCGAGCGGTGCACCGGGAAGCCGGTGGCCTCGGTGATCTCGGCCTCGGTGTGGCCGGGGAACACGCCGTGCAGCCGCGCGGTCATGCCCTCGCCGGTGAAGTCGAACACGCCGAGCGGCGAGACGATCCACTGCGGGCCGTTGCCCGGGAACTGCTTCTCCCGCCACCCGGACGGGCCCATGGTCGAGATGTAGTCGACCTTCTCGACGAACCGCCGGCGGTCGTGCGCGGTCATGAACACGAACATGTTGCGCACCGTGATGACGTCGCCGATGCCGACCGAGCCGGGCCCGCGCACGGTGAAGCCGCCGTCCGAGCCCAGCCCGATCAGGTTCACGTTGCCGTGGTAGTCGACCTGCAGCCCGCCCACGAAGAAGTGGTCGGCGAAGAAGTAGCCGTTGTGGCCGGCGAACGCGTCCCGGTCGGTGTAGTAGCGCCGGCCCCCGCCCGGCGGCCCGTAGAACAGGAACGTCTCGGGATGGTCGAAGTAGGCCTCCGCCCACTGCGCGATCCGGTAGTCCACCGACGTCTTCGGCACGCCGCCGCTGACCGGCCGGCCGACGAGGTTGCACAGGTACCCGGTCCCGCCGAGCTGCAGCCGCAGGTTGGGGGCGTGCGACTTCTGCGCCAGCATGGCGGCGCAGAACGAGATCTCGGTGTGCGCCCCGGAGCAGAGGGTGTCACCGTCGCGGATCTGCCGGGCGAAGAAGACGGCCATCATCTCTTTCCACGACCAGGGGGGCTGGGTCAAGAGTTCTCCTTCGGGGTGAACGTGGCCCGCAGCTCGCGCCGCAGGATCTTGCCGACCGAGCTGCGGGGCAGCTCGTCGACGATGACGAAGTAGCGGGGCACCTTGTAGGCGGCCAGCTGCCCCCGGCAGTGCGCGTCGAGGATCGCCTCGTCCAGCTCCGCGCCGGCCCGCGGGACGACCGCCGCCCACGGCTTCTCGCCCTTGATCTCGTCCGGGATCCCGAATACCGCGCACATCGCCACGTCGGGATGGGCCTGCAGCACGTCCTCGATCTCGGCCGGGTACACGTTGTAGCCGCCGGTGAGGATGAGGTCGTTCTTCCGGTCGACGATGAAGTAGAAGCCCCGCTCGTCGCGGCGGGCCAGGTCACCGGTGTGGAACCAGCCACCGCGCAGCGCCTCGGCGGTGGCCTCGGGCCGGTTCCAGTACCCCGTCATGATCTGCGGCCCGCGGGCGATCAGCTCGCCCACCTCGCCGTCCGGCACGTCCTGGTCGAGCGGGTCCACGATGCGCACGTCGGTGAGCGGGTAGGGCACGCCGCAGGACAGCTCGGGGCGGCCGCCGTAGCGCAGGTTGGCGACCAGGTTCCCGGCCGCCTCGGTGATGCCGTAGCAGTCCAGGACGTCGGCGCCGAACATGCCCCGGAAGCTCGACCGGATGCTGCCGGGCAGCGGCGCCCCCGCGCTGAACGCGATTTCCAGCCGGGCGGTGTCGAGCTCGGCCACCTGCTGCTTGGGGAGCTGGCCCAGCATCGCGTAGGTGGTGGGCACGCCCGCGCACGCGGTCGCGCGCTGCTGCGAGAGCAGGTCGGCAAAGGCCGGCGGGTCGAAGACCGGCTGCACCACCATCGTCGCCCCGGCCACGAACAGGCCGCCCATGATGATGTTGCCGGGGTAGAGGTGGACCAGCGGCATGGCCTGGACCAGCACGTCGTCGTGCCTGAGCTGGAGCCGGTTGGCCGACAGCACGGCCTGCATGGCCATGGAGTCGTGGGTGTGCACGATGCCCTTGGACCGGCCGGTGGTTCCCGAGCTGTACGGCAGGCAGGCGGGGGAGTCGTCCCGGGGGGCGGGGAGCGAGCCCGCGGGCGTGTCGAGCAACTCGGTCAGGGAGCACCACGGGGGTGCGCTCTCCCCGGTATTGATAACCACCCGCGGACCCGGCTCCGGTGCCACCTCGGTACCCGTGATGCCGATCCGGTCCAGCAGCTCCGGGGTGCTGACGATGCCAGCGGCGCCGGAGTCGGAAAGCAGGTAGGTAACCTCCGCCTTGGTGAATGCCCCGTTGATGGGGGTCGCGATGAGGCCGGCCCGCATCGCGCCGTAGAAGCAGACCACGTACTCCACGCTGTTCGGCAGGTACAGCGCGAGCCGGTCCCCGGGCTGGAGGCCCAGCTCCCGCAGCGCCGACGCGAAGCGCAGGATCTGGTCGGCGAGAGCGCCGTAAGTGCGCCGATCGGTCCCGACCACGCAGGCGGCACGGTCACTGTGCCGGGAACCGTGGTCGTCGATCACCCGAACCAAGGACGCCATCGCCCTCACCTGTATCAGGAAACCATCATATGATGGTTCCATACTATGTCAATGCCAGAACACCCAGCACCCGGATTGAGCGAGACGTGGCGGAACAAAGCGAGAACGCGAACGGGACCGGCGCCGCCCTCGCCGACGTCGAGGTGGCGCTGCTCGGCCTGCTGAGCGTCCGTCCGATGACCGGCTACGAGATCCGACATCACTTCGACCGGGCGCTCGGGGCCTGGTGGGACACCCCGCGCACGCAGATCTACCCCAAGCTGCGCGAACTCGAGGCCCGCCAGCTCATCGAACACGAGTACATCATCCAGGAGTCCAAGCCGAACAAGCGCGTGTACTCGCCGACGGCGGCCGGCCGCGCCCAGCTGCAGGACTGGCTGAAGGGCTCAATCCCCTGGCCGGACCTGCGGCACCACATGATGATGCGGCTGTTCCTCGGCTACCTGCTGCCGCCCGGCGAGCTCAGCGCGCTGCTGGCCGATTACCGCGACCGGACCGCGGAGTGGGCGGAGCAGCTCCGCGAGATCGAGTCCAAGTTCTCCCGCTCGCTGGCCGGGCCGTTCCACGACGCGGTGTTCTTCGAGCTGCTCAGCCTGCACAAGCTGATCGACCTGGCCGACCACGAGGTGTCCGGGGCCGACCACGCGCTGCGCGTGCTGGCCCAGGCCGGCGAGACCCGGCTTCCCGGCCGCGGCGACCGGGCCGGCCAGCTCCTCGACATCATCCGCGAGTTCCCCAGCTAGGCGCCCGGATTTCGTTCGGAATCTTGGTCAATCTGCGCTGTCATTCCAGCGGTTTCTGACCGATGTTCGCGGCGAGGGCGCAGATTCACACGCAGCTCACACGCGGCCCGCGCCGCATCCTGACGCCCGCCGCTGATGCTGGTGCGCGGAAGGATCATCCGCGAAGCCGAAGGGTTCTGAGGTGACCGAACGCATCAGCGGGGCGCGGCGGTGGGTTCCTGGCCGGATAACGCGCCGGGGCGGGGCGGGCGCGCTGGCCGTCGTGGTGACCGGCGTCACCTGGCTGGCCGCGGCGTGCGGCAGGTCCTCGGCCCCGGTGAACACCTTCGCGCCGGGCGCGACCCACGCCCAGGCGCTGGCCTTCGCCAAGTGCATGCGCGCCAACGGCGTGCCCAGCTTCCCCGATCCCGACGGCCAGGGAGTCTTCAGCAGCGCCCAGATCCAGGCGCTCACCACCGGTCCGCAGGGAGACCAGGCCGTGCACCAGTGCCGGTCGGTGCTCCCGAACGCGGGCACCGGGCTGACCGTCCAGCAGATCCAGGTGATCCAGCAGCAGAACCTGCACAACGCGGTGAAGGCCGCCATCTGCATGCGCGCGCACGGGATACCGAACTTCCCCGATCCGAGGGGAACGAACCAGGCATCCGGCGTCATCTGGCCGCAGACACTGCCCGGCATCGACACGCCGCCTTACGAGAAGGCGTACCGGACCTGTTCGAGAGCGGACGGGGCCATTCCCCCGTGGCTCGCGCCCGGGTTCGTCGCCCCGCCACCCCCGCCCGGGGCCAGTCCCGGAGCTACGGCCGGCGCCGGATCGTAAGACGGCCTTCTGGCCGGGCCTGCCGCTGCACTGCTGCGTCGGCTAGGGCCACCATGACCGGTGCCGCGGCGGGAACGGACGGTTCCTCCGGGGCGGCGGGCTCGGGCCCGGTCGCGGGCGGCTGCTCGGCGCGGGTTAGCTCGGCGTGACCGGTGGCCAGGACCGCGATCGCCACGGCCACCGTGCCCGCGCCCAGATAGAACGGGACGTGGACGTTGAGGCTGGCGGCCAGCCGGGCGGCGCAGTAGGGGGCCAGGCCGCCGCCGATGAACCGGACGAAACCGTAGGCCGCCGAGGCGACCGGCCGCTCGACCGGGGCGACGAGCATCACGGCCTGCGTGGTGAGCGTGTTGTTCAGCCCGACGAACGCGCCCGAGACGATCACCGCGACGATGAGCGTGACCTGCGAGGACGTGAAGGCCGCGATCACCACCAGGTCGGCGGAGAGCAGCGCGAGGTTGACGTACAGCGAACGGGGCGTGCCGAACCGCCGCTGCGCGCGCGGGGCGACGAACACCGCGAAGACCGCGACCAGGATGCCCCAGCCGGTGAACACGTATCCGAGCTGGTGGATGCCCAGGTGCATCGGGAACGGGGTGTAGGCCAGCAGCGTGAAGAAGCCCCAGTTGTAACACAGCGCGGTGACGCTCATCACGGCCAGGCCGCGGTGGCGCAGCGCGCGCAGCGGCTCGGTGATCGAGGTGCGCCGGGCCGCGCGCGGCGTCTGGTCGACGAACGCGATCGTGGCGATCAGCGATATCGACATCAGCACGGTCACGCCGAAGAACGGGCCGCGCCAGCTGATCCCGCCGAGCTCGCCGCCGACCAGCGGGCCGAGCGCGATGCCGACGCCGAGCGCGGTCTCGTACAAGATGATCGCCCCGGCGAACCCGCCCGACGCCGCGCCGATGATCACCGCGAGCGAGGTGGCGATGAACAGGGCGTTGCCCAGCCCCCATCCGGCCCGGAAGCCGATGATCTCCCCGATCGAGCCCGACGCCCCGGCCAGCGCGCTGCACGTGACGATCAGGATCAGCCCCGCGATCAGGGTCCGCTTGCCGCCGATGCGGCTGGACACCCACCCGGTCCCCAGCATGGCCACGGCGGTCACCACGAGGTAGCTGGTGAACAGCAGCTCCACCGAGCTCGGCGTGGCCTTGAGCTGCTTGGACAGCGCGGGCAGGATCGGGTCGACCAGGCCGATCCCCATGAACGACACCACGCAGGCGAACGCGACCGCCCAGACGCCCTTGGGCTGGCGGAACGGGTTCGCGGTCGGCTGGCCGTGGCCCGCCCCGCTCACGAGCCAGTGCCTTCGGGAACCTCGGCCGGGGGTTCCGGCGCGCCCGGGGCCACCGCCGGTGGCCGGTCCCGCCGGTCGCTGTCCAGCTCGCGCAGCCGGTTCAGGGCCGGCACCGCGGCCGCGAGCGCGGCCGCCTCGTCCTCCGGCAGCTTGTCGATCAGGTCGGCGAAGGCGCGGGCGCCGGCCCGGCGCCGGTCCCGGATGTACTGCGCCCCGGCCGGGGTCAGGGCCACCAGCACCACCCGCTTGTCGGACGGATCCGGCCGCCGCTCGGCCAGCCCGGCCTGCTCCAGTCCGGTCACGAGCACGCTCATCGACGGCTGGGTCACGCCCTGGATCACCGCGAGGTCGGTGAGCCGGCGGGCGCCGGTGCGGTCCAGCGTGGACAGCGTCGACGCGGAGGTCAGGCTGATCTCCCGGGGGCCGTTGCGCACGGCCAGGGTGACCAGCCCGTACAGGGCCTCCCCGAGCAGGTCGCGGTCTTCGTCCCGGCCCCCGGGCCCTTCGGGGCCCCGCTGCGCTGCGTCTCGTTCCGGCATGCCATAAGCATAGCTCAAGCTATATAGATGTGTTATGTACACCCCCCGGGCGGCGGTGGGCGACCATGGAGGCGTGCTCGACGCGGTGATCCCGTACCTGGCCTGCCCCTACTGCGCGGCGCCGCTGACCCGCTCGGGCGGCTCGCTGCGCTGCGCCGCCGGGCACGCGTTCGACATCGCTCGGCCGGGTTACGTGAGCCTGCTGCCCGCCGGGGCCCGGGCGGCCGAGGGCGACACGGCGGCCATGGTCCAGGCGCGCTGCGACGCCCTGGCCGCCGGGCACTTCGCGGGCCTGGCCGCCGCGCTGGCCGCGGCGGCGGGGGCGGTGACCGGGCCGGGGTGCGTGGCCGACGTCGGCGCGGGCCCCGGCTACTACCTCGCGGCGGTGCTGGACCGGCTCCCCGGGCGGGCCGGCCTGGCCCTGGACAGCTCGAAGTTCGCGCTGCGCCGGGCGGCCCGGGCGCATCCGCGGATCGGCGCGGTCCGATGCGACGCCTGGCGCCGGCTGCCGGTCGCGGACGGCGCCGCGGCCCTCGCGCTGAACGTGTTCGCCCCGCGGCCCGGCGCCGAACTGCGCCGGATCCTCAGCCCCGGGGGCACGCTGCTCGTCGTGACGCCGCTGCCCGACCATCTCGGCGGGCTCGTCGGGCCGCTGGGCCTGCTCACCGTCGACCCGCGCAAACCGGAGCGGCTGGCCGCCCAGCTCGGTCCGCACTTCGACCTGGCCGCCCGGCGCGAGCACCGGGTCACGCTGGCGCTGGACCGCCGCGCGGTCGGCGCGCTGGTCGCGATGGGCCCGAGTTCCTGGCACGCCGCGGCGCCGGCGCTGGCCGAGCGCATCGCGCGGCTCCCCGAGCCGGCGGCGGTCACGCTGGCGGTGGCGGTGTCTAGCTACCGGCCGCGGGCTGGGCGGCCGGCCGCGTCTCGGCCAGGTGCATCCGGATGACCTCGCCGTAGTCGGGGTCCGGCGCCAGGCCCAGCCGCGCCGCCCGGTCGGAGCGATCCGGGCGGGCCAGTTCGAGACCATGGCGGCCACCAGGCTTCCGTCTGGGCCGCAAGGACACTTTCAAGCCGGGTTGACACCTGGCTCAGGCAAACCGGGACCTGTCACATGCACGCTGAATCGTCTCGGCGGTTCACACGGCTCCCGGAGGCTGTAGGTCGGCGATGCGCCTAGCTCCGGAGATCAGAGGCGATCTGCCGCTTTGGCCCGTGCCTGGTCCACAGGCCGAAACGATGCTAGTTCAGCCGCTCGCGGCGTATCTCCGAGCACTGCCGCAAGCACTCGTCGCAGATCCGGGTCCCGCCAGCCGATGCCATGGCTGCGACCTGGTAGCGGCGCTTGCCGCAGAAGCTGCACCGTTCCGCGCGGGCTTCATCGCGTACAGCCACCTGCCGGATGGTCGCAATGGGAGTGCTGACGGCCTTGCCGGTGACTGCCTGCACGTTCTGTACGCGGTCTATGCATCGGTCACAGATGAACACGCCAGGCCCGGCAATCAAAGTTTTCACGTGCTGTTGGTCCTGCCCGCAGAACGAGCAAGTCTGGAGCTTGTCCGGGCCTGCGCGGCGCTCGCGCCAGCGTCGGCTCCCCCCGGCCGCTTCTACAATCTGATGTACGCGCTGATGGCTCAGGCCGAGGGCCTCTGCGATCTCGCGAAGCGATGCGCCCGCGAGCTGGAGTCGGCGCACCGTCCCGTGGAACTCGGCGCGCGCGATCTCAGCTGCTTGTTCGGCCTCGATGACCCGGGCCTCGGCTGCCTTGGCTCGGTTGAGCAGGTCTATATCGAGCGGCATTCGTCTACTGTACCTAGACAAAAGACAAACGTAAACGGTCGGGCTGCTGGGGAGGTTCGCCGCGCGCGTTCCGGGCCTTGCCTCCGGCCTGGCCCTTGCCGTCAGGCCCGCAGTGTCGGCAGAGGCCTCCAGTGCTCCAGGGTGGGTCCTGGACTCTGGGGGGGCCGACCCGGATAATGCGCGGCGTCCCGGCAGGCTAACTGTAACTGCCTCACGGCGATGGGCGCACGCGACGCGATGCTCACGGTCTGGTCAGTTCTCGCAGTCGCGGTCATCGAGGTGCGTGGCCGCGGTGACTGGCTGCCTGCGGGTGCGGGCCGGTCGAACCCCGCAACCTGGTCTACACCCACGTAGACGACGCCGCCCAGCGCGACGCTCTGACCAAGCTCAACAAGATGCTCCACAGGTCTTGACATTTACTCACACATGTAATCGTCTGGGTTGCGTATAAGGCTGGCATGCATAAGAAGAAAGGGCGTAAAATGCGAATGGCGTTAGCGGCAGTAATGATCCAGAGCGTAGCAACCAAGACGTTCGCGCATTCCCTCACGATAGCAAAAAGAGTGGCAGTGGTTACAGCGGCAGGGGGCCTCTTAGCGGTGGTACTACCGGTGCTGCAGTCGAGCACAGCACTGGCAGGAACGTATGAGTCTCCACAAGGGTATGAGACCCCGTGCGCCATCACCTGTTTCCTCATAAACGAGGTAGGCTTGGGAATCGTCGGGAGTAGCCACGGTACAGAACTAAAGGGCTCAGAGACTGGGACTGCAGGTTCTTATATCCGGGCTGTTCGGGCATCGCTGGCGTCGGCCGGGACGCGACGGGCCAGGCGGCCGGGGCAGCGCGGCTGGTCCCAGACGGCAAGCTACGCGGGCAGGGGCGGATGAGGCCGATGTGGCTGATGTGGCGGGGAGGCTCGGCGGGCGCCTGACCTGACTGGTTTCAGCTTGCCTGGCCGCCTATTCCGGACAGTCCGAAACCCCTCGGCTTCATGATCGTGGTGGATCCGTTGCGATAGTTGCAACCGATCAACCACGATCATGAAACGGCCGGTGTCCGTTGACCCGTCGGGCGGTCGTCGTGCCTGGAATGTGTCGGTTCGGGAGCTTCGACGCGCGAGCAGCCCGCATCGTGAGCCCAGCGGTACATTCACGGCTGCCGGGCGCGGGAAAATCGCTGGTGCGGGGGAGCGGAGCGGGTGCAGGCTGGCGAGGTGGTGAGTGCGGGCTCCGTGAGCGGGCTGGTCGAGCCGCCGGCCCTGGTCTGGCCGACCACGACGGTCCGGGACTCCTACCTGGACGGCGAGCGGGCCGACTGCCTGCTGCGGGGCACCTCCACCGACTGGCTCGGTCTGGCCCGGGCCGACTTCGCCGGCTACGTCGCGGCGCGGCGCGGGATCCGGATCCGCTGGCAGGTCCCGTCCACCGTGTTCTGGTACGTGTCCGGCCGGCACTACCTCGGCACGCTGGTCATCCGGCACCGGCTCACGCCGGAGCTGGCCGAGGCGGGCGGCCACGTCGGGTACCACGTGGTCGCCCCGTGGCAGCGGCAGGGCCACGCCACCCGGATGCTCGCGGCCGGGCTGACCGAGTGCGCCCGCCTGGGCCTGAAGCAGGTCCTGCTCACCTGCGCCGCCGACAACGACGCCTCGCGCCGGGTCATCCTGGCCAACGGCGGCGTGCCGGACGGCCAGGCCCGCGGCGAGGACCGGTTCTGGATCACCGTCGAGGACGGCCGCCCGTCCCGTTAGCGCTCCGCGGAGGCGGTCGCGGCCCGGCGCAGGCGGTCCGACAGGCCGCCCAGGACGCCGGCCAGCTCGGGCGGGTGCAGGACCTCGAAGTCGAACCCCTTGACGGCCACGTAGAGCGCGAGCTCGTCCAGGGAGTTGGACCCGGTGTGCAGGATGCAGGTCGCCGGGCCGGCGGGTTCCAGGCGGCCGGCCGCGGGCGAGGAGCGCCGGGCCACGGCCGCCACGGGAGCGTGGATCAGGATGCGCGCCTGATAGCGGTAGGGCGCGGAGGAGATCGACTGCGAGACGAACGCCGCCACGTCGCCGGACGGCGGCTGGCGTGCGGCGAACCGGGCCCCGGGCGGCCCCGGCGGTTCCCGGATGCGGTCGACGCGGAACGTGCGCCAGGCGCCGCGGTCGACGTCCCAGGCCACCAGGTACCACCGGCGCGAGGTGTGCACCAGCCGGTGCGGCTCCAGCAGGCGGCCGGTGACCCCGTCCCGGCCGGCGTAGCTCAGCCGCAGCCGCCGCTGGTCGCGGCAGGCGGCCGCGAGGGCGGTCAGCAGCTCGGGACCCACCTGATCCGGCCGGGAGCCCGGCCCGGTCAGCGCGATCGTGGCGGCCCGGAACGCGGCCACGCGGTGCCGGAGCCGCGACGGCAGCATCTGCTGCACCTTGGTCAGCGCCCGCAGCGAGGTCTCCTCCAGCCCGGCCACGCTGCCGGTCGTGGCCGTGTGCAGGCTGATCGCTACCGCCACCGCCTCGTCGTCGTCCAGCAGCAGCGGGGGCAGGGCGGCGCCGACGCCGAGCCGGTAACCGCCCGCCGCGCCCGGGAGCGCGTCGACGGGGTAGCCGAGGTCACGCAGGCGGTCGATGTCCCGCCGGACGGTCCGCAGGCTGACGCCGAGCCGGTCGGTGAGTTCGGCCCCGGTCCAGTCCCGCCGGGACTGCAGCAGGGAAAGCAGGCGCAGCAGCCGCGCCGAGGTCTCGAGCATGCTCGTATTCTCTCCCTCATTGGTGCCAGAACTTGACACCAATGCGTTCTAGCCTCGAAGACATGACGAACCGAGAGAGCACCTCACCCCAGCCGGCCGTCGCCCACCCGCTGATCCGGCCCTACCGGATCAGCGTCCCGCAGGCCGACCTCGACGACCTGCGCGAGCGCCTGGCCCGTACGCGCTGGGCCCGCGACCTGCCCGGCACCGGATGGGAGCGCGGCGTGCCCACCACCTACCTGCGCGAGCTGGCCGGCTACTGGGCCACCAAGTACGACTGGCGGGCGCACGAGGCCGCGCTCAACGCCTACCCGCAGTTCATCACCACGATCGACGGGGCGGACGTGCACTTCCTGCACGTGCGCTCGGCCGAGCCGGAGGCCAGGCCGCTGCTGCTGCTGCACGGCTGGCCGGGATCGGTCGTCGAGTTCCTGGACGTGATCGGCCCGCTCACCGAGCCGGTCGCGCACGGCGGCCGGGCGGGCGACGCCTTCCACCTGGTGATCCCCTCGCTACCCGGGTACGGATTCTCCGGGCCGCTGGCCGAGACGGGCTGGACTGACGGCCGGGCCGCAGCCGCGCTGGCGGAGCTGATGACGCGGCTGGGCTACGACCGTTACGGAGTGCAGGGCGGCGACGTGGGAGCGTTCATAGGTCCGTTGATCGGTCGCCTGGCGCCGGACCGGGTGATCGGCGTACACGTCAACTCGCTGGTCACCTTCCCGTCCGGCGACCCCGCCGAGCTGGCCGCGCTGACCGAGGCCGAGCGCGCCCGGCTCGACACCATGCAGCAGTGGCACGAGCGGTCCGGGGCGTACATGCAGGTCCAGGGCACCCGGCCGCAGACCATCGGGCAGGCGCTGGTCGACTCGCCGTCCGGGCTGCTGGCCTGGATCACCGAGAAATTCCAGGAATGGACCGACCCGGCCGCCAAGCTGCCCGAGGACGCCGTGGACCGGGACCGGATCCTCACCGACGTCAGCATCTACTGGTTCACCGCCACGGCCGCCTCGGCCGCGCACACCTACTACGAGCGGTTCAACGACCCGGCCATGTGGCAGCCCAGGGAGCGCTCGGCCGTGCCGACCGGGGTGGCGGTCTTCACCTCCGACATCTCCATCCGCCCGTTTGCCGAAAAGGTCAGCAACGTCGTGCACTGGTCGGAGTTCGACCGCGGCGGCCACTTCGCCGCGCTCGAGGCGCCGGATCTGCTCACGGCCGATGTGCGCGAGTTCTTCCGCGGGCTCACCTGACCGGCGTGGCCCGCGTCCCGCCATCCGCGGCCGCCTCCCCGCCGGGCGGCCGCGGATGGCGGCCATCGCCGGCCGCCGGGTGGCCCGGACCGCCCGCCGGCGATGACGACTACGGTCAGGTAACGGCCGGCGCGGAGCGCGGGTTCACATGCCGAAGCTACTCGCGGTCGCGGGCCGCCGGCGAGGGCGGTGACATGTCTGTTCCGGTGCGCTTACCACCACTCGCGGCGGGAGGTCAGCGCGAACGCGCCGCGCGCCGGGCCGGTCAGGTGCGGTGCTCGAGGGCGCGCCGGGTCAGCACGCGCGCCAGGTGCATGCGGTAGACCCGGTTGGCGTGCACGTCCTCGCCCGGCTCGGTGCCCTCGGCGGCCAGGTCGGCGGCCTCGGCCGCGGTGGCGCCTTCGGCCAGCGCCCGCTCGGCGGCGTGCGCGCGCAGCGGGACCGGGCCCATGTTGGCCAGCGCGATGCGGCCGCCGACGGCGGCCACGCCCACGATCGCCCAGTCGTTGGCCCGGCGCACGAACTTCTGGTAGCCCCAGGAGGCGCCCGGGCGGCGCGGCACCCGGGCCGCGGTGATCAGCTCGCCCGGCCCGAGCGCGGTCTCGAAGTACCCGGCGAAGAAGTCGTCCGCCGCGACGTTCCGACGGCCGCCCGGGCCGAGCACGTCCACCGATCCGCCCAGCGCGACCAGCGCCATGGGCAGGTCGGCCGCGGGATCGGCGTGGGCCAGCGAGCCGCCGATCGTCCCGCGGTGGCGGATCTGCGGATCGCCGACCTGGGCCGCGGAGTGGGCCAGCAGCGGTGCGTCCGCGCGGACCAGGTCGGAGGCGGCCAGCAGCGCGTGCGGGGTGGCCGCGCCGATCACGAGCTCCTCGCCGTCGGCCCGGATCCCGATCAGCTCGGCCAGTCGCCCGATGTCGATGAGCGCGGTGGGAGCGGCCAGCCGCAGCTTCATCATCGGCAGCAGCGAGTGCCCGCCGGCCAGCAGCTTCGCGTCGTCGCCGAGGCTGTCGAGCAGGTCCAGTGCGTGCGTGGTGGATTCCGCGGCGACGTAGTCGAACGGCGCGGGGATCATGCGCCGACCTCCTCGGGCACGCCGCCGGCGGCCGGGTCCGGCTCGGCCGCGGAACCGGCCGTCGCGCGGGCGGCGGCCAGCACGGCGCGGACGATGTTGTGGTAACCCGTGCAGCGGCAGAAGTTGCCCTCCAGCCCCTCGCGAACCTCGGCCTCGGTCGGATCCGGGTTCTCGGCGAGCAGGCCGACGGCCGCCATCACCATGCCCGGGGTGCAGAACCCGCACTGCAGGCCGTGCTCCTGCCGGAACGCCGCCTGCACCGGGTGCAGCGCCTCGCCGGCCGCGAGGCCCTCGGCGGTGGTGACCTCCTGCCCGGACGCCTGCACGGTCAGCACGGTGCAGGACTTGACCGACGTGCCGTTCAGCAGGACCGTGCAGGCCCCGCACGAGGTCGTGTCGCAGCCGACGTTGGCGGCGCGCAGGCCGCAGACCTCGCGCAGGTAGTGCACGAGCAGCAGCCGCGGCTCGACCTCGTCGGACCGCGGTTGCCCGTTGACGCTGAGCTCCACCCGCATGTACTAGTTCCCCTTCGCTGCCTGAATGGCTTCCCAGACCCGCTGCGGCGACGCCGGCATGTCGATGTGCCGGACGCCGAGGTGAGCCAGCGCGTCGACCACCGCGTTCTGCACGGCGGGCGTCGCGCCGATCGACCCGGCCTCGCCGATGCCCTTGACCCCGAGCGGGTTGTAGCTGGTCAGCGTCTGCATGTCGGCCAGCTCGAAGCTCGGGACCTCGGTGGCCGACAGGAACGGGTAGTCGGCGAAGCTGGCCGTCAGCGGGTTGCCGTCGCCGTCGTACACGACCTCCTCCACGAACGCCTGCGCCGCGCCCTGGGCGATGCCCCCGTGCCGCTGGCCCTCGGCCAGCAGCGGGTTCAGCACGAACCCGGCGTCGTCCACCGTCACCACCCGGCGCAGCACCACCTTGCCGGTCTCGGTGTCGACCTCGACCACCGCCACGTGCGACCCGAACGGGAACGTGGCGCCCGGGGCCGAGAACACCGTGCGGATCAGCAGCCGCTCCTCCTGCGCCAGGCTGGCCAGCGGGACCGCGGCGTCGGGGTCGCCGGCCACCTCGAACGCGCTGCGCTCGACGTTGAAACGCAGGTCGGCCGGGCTCGCCTCGAGCTCGTCGGCGGCGCGCTGGCGGGCGACCTCGATCAGCTCCTGGGCCGCCTGGCGGACCGCGCCGCCGCCGAGCTGCAGGCTGCGCGACCCGCCGGTGCCGCCGCCCTCGGGGATCAGGTCGGTGTCGCCCCACTTCAGCGTGATCTTGTCCACGGGGATGCCCAGCTCGTCGCTGGCCAGCATGGCCCACGCGGTCTCGTGACCCTGCCCGTGCGGTGAGGTGCCGGTGAGGATCGTCGCGGTCCCGTCCGGATGCACCTCGACGGTCGCGTTCTCCTTCGGGGCCTGGGCCTCGCCGTCGCCCATGCCGGTGATCTCGACGTAGCTGGCCAGGCCGATCCCCAGCGCGACCACGTCGCCGCGGGCGCGCCGCTCGGCCTGCTCCTGGCGCAGCTCCGCGTAGCCCGCGGCGGCGAGGACCTTGTCCAGCGCGGTCGCGTAGTCGCCGGTGTCGTACAGCGCCCCGAACGCGGTCCGGTGCGGCTCGGTGAACGGCGGCAGCAGGTTGCGCCGCCGGACGTCAGCCGGGTCCAGTCCGGCCTCGGCCGCGAACAGGTCGATGGCCCGCTCGAGCGCGGCCGTGGCCTCGGGCCGTCCCGCGCCGCGGTACGCGCCGACCGGCGTGGTCGTAGTGACCACGCTCTTGGCCACCGCCTCGGCCCGGCCGATCGCGTACGGACCCGGCGTCATCAGGATGGTCAGGGTCGGCAGCATCGCGCCGATCTTGAGGTAGGCCCCCGCGTCCTGGACGATTTCCAGCCGGTAGGCCAGCACGGTCCCGTCGCGCAGGCCGCCGATCGTGATCGTCTGGATCTGCGCCCGGCCGTGGACCATCGAGATCAGATTCTCGTACCTGGTCTCGCCCCACCGCGCGGGGCGGCCGAGCCGCCGTGCCACCCAGGCCACCAGCGCGTGCTCGGGATCGGCGCCGAACTTCGCCCCGAACGCGCCGCCCACGTCGGGGGTGATGATCCGGACCTGGTCGGCGGGCACGCCGAGCAGCCGGGCCAGGCCGGCGCGGGTGCCCTGTGCTCCCTGATTCGGGATCCAGGCGGTCAGCCGCCCGTCCTCGCCCCAGGCCGCGGCGGCGGCGCGGGTCTCCATCGGGGCCGGCGCGACACGCTGGTTCACGATCGTGCGCGCGGTGACGACCTCGCACTCGTCGAACAGGTGCTCGTCGAGCTGGCCGGCGTCGCCGAAGTTCGCCGCGACGTTGGTGCCCGCCTCCTCGAACAGCAGCACCTCGCCGTCCAGGGCGGCGGCGGGGTCGACCACCGCGGGCAGCGGGTCGTACTCGACGTCCACGAGCTCCATGGCGTCCTCGCCCTGGTAGGCCTGCTCGGTCACGACGACCGCCACCGGCTCGCCGACGTAGCGCACCTTGTCCGAGGCGAGGATGCTCCGGGTCATCTGCTGGTTCATGATTCCCGCGGGCTTGATGGCGGGCAGGTCCTCGACGTCGGCCGCGGTGAACGCGGCGACCACCCCGGGGGCGGACCGCGCCGCGCTGACGTCGACCGAGCGGATCCGGGCGTGGGCGACGGGGGAGCGGACGAAGAACACGTGGCAGGCGCCGGCCAGCCGCTCGTCGACCACGTCCTCGGTGTACACGCCGCCGCTGGTCAGAAAGCGCGGATCCTCGGTCCGCAGCACGCGCGTGCCCAGGATGCTCACCGGCGATCAGCTCCCCTCGAACCCGGCGCCGGCACGTCGGGCCGGCCTGCCGCCCCAGCAGTCTTCCTCGTGACGCCGCGGCGGCCGGACGTCCGCCAGCCCGCGGCTGAACGCGGTTTCTGCATCTCAGGACGATCGTGCCCGCCGCGCTGCGGAAGGTCAAACTGAACGGCCGGGCGCCGCCACCGGGGAGGCACGCGCGGGACACAGCCGCCGTAACCGCGCATAAGCTCGACAGGTCGGCTCTGCCGCAACCCGGCCGGCCGGGTTGCGGCAGCCGGAAAGACGGGCGGAAGGAGGATCATGAGCGGGCGGCGGATTGACCTGAGCGCCACCCAAGTCGTCGCCAGCATGCTGGCCGCCGTGACCGGCGCGATCGCCGCATCCACCCTGGGCGTCGCGGGCACGGTCATCGGCACCGCGGTGATGAGCGTCGCCAGCACCGTCGTGGCGACCGTATACCGGCACTACCTCGGGCGCAGCCGTGAGCGGCTGCGCGCCGCCGCCGAGGCGGCACGCAACGGACAGCTCGCCGGCGGGAGCGCGGCGGCCGCGATCCTCGGCCGTCAGCGGCAGTCCGGATCGGCGCGGCCCCCGCACCTGGTCACCGGCGGCCGCGCGCCCGCCGGGCCGGACGCCGAGCAGACGCAGGTCCTGCCGACGATCGCCGGGCGCGAACCGCGCGGGACCGCGGCCAGCGCGCAGCAGGCCGCGGGCGCGGTGCCAGGCCATCCCGCTGACACTCGTGCGAACGAGGCCGGGAATGGGGCCGGGAGTACGGTCCCGGGCCCCGACGCGGGCGCAGGCACGGCCGCAGGCCCGGCCGGGGAAACCGGCGAAGACCACGCCGCCGACGCCGGCCGAGAGCGTGGCGCCGGCCGCGGGGCGGTCCGGTGGCGCCGCCCGGTGATGCTGGCCGGGATCGCGTTCGGCGTGTTCCTGGTCGCGATGGGCGCGGTCACGGCGTTCGAGGCGGCGGCGGGCAAGCCGCTCGACTCGATCGTGGGCAGCCAGCACAGTTCGGGCACCACCCTGGGCAACCTGGTCGGCGGCGGGCCCGGCAAACCGTCGAGCACCCACCGCGGCTCGCATCCGGTGACCTCTCCGGCCAGCCCGACCCCGTCGGCGCACCCGACCTCCACGCCCGGGGCCTCGACGTCGCCGAACCCGAGCCCGTCGCCCACCCCGACCCCGAGCCCGTCGCCCAGCCCGACGGCGAGCGCCTCGGTCGCTCCGGCCGCGCCCGCGTCGGCCAGCCCTTAGCCGGGGTGCGCATGATGGCGCCGCGATCCTAGGGGAAGGGACCTGAGCCTGGTGCGCCGTGGTCCGTCGGCCTGCGGGACTCCCCACCTAGGTCCCGCGGGCCGACGAACCACGGCGCACCATCAGATCGCACCACGATCTGGCCCGCCGGGCGCGAAAACCGGCCAAGGCCAGGGTCATCTCTAGGGTGATCCCTAGCCGCCGGGGGCCGCGCCCCGGTTGCCGGAGACGCGTTCGGCCCGCGCGGCCGGCGGGACCGCCATCCGCCGAAAAATTCGGTTTCCGGCGTGCGCGTGCGCGGCTAGCATGCGATGGCCGCCCCGTCTCTGTCATCCGCCCGAGTCAAGATCGGAAGTCTGTCCCGCGCGAAATCCGCCGCTTCGGCGAAGCCGGGGCCGGCCGCGACGCCCGGCCGGGGCCAGCACAGCCTCAGGCGACGAGCTCGGCCTCGCCGGTGAACGCGGCCCACATCGCCGCGTAGCTGCCCCCGGCGGCGAGCAGCTCGTCGTGGCTCCCGGCTTCGGTCACCCGGCCGGACTCGACCACGATGATCCGGTCGGCCCGCGACGCCGTGGTCAGCCGGTGCGCGACCACGAGCGTGGTGCGCCGCTCGGCGAGCTGTTCGGTCGCCCGGTTGACCTCGGCCTCGGCGGCCAGGTCCAGGGCCGCGGTGGCCTCGTCGAGCAGCAGGATGGCGGGATCGACCAGGTAGGCCCGGGCCAGCGCGATGAGCTGGCGCTGCCCGGCCGAGAGGTTGCGGCCGCGTTCGGACACCTCGTGCAGGAAGCCGCCGGGCAGCCGGGCGATCATCTCGATCGCGCCCACACCCCGCGCCGCGGCCTCGACCTCGGCGTCGGTGGCGCCCGGCCGGCCGTAGGCGATCGCGTCGCGCACGGTGCCCGGGAACAGGTACGGCTCCTGCGGCACCACGCCGAGCTGATGCCGGTAGGCGGGGAGGTCGTAGTCACGGACGTCGACCCCGTCGACCAGCAGGCGCCCCGAGCTCACGTCGTAGAACCGCGCGATGAGCTTGACCAGCGTCGACTTGCCGGCCCCGGTCTGGCCGACCAGCGCCACGGTCTCGCCCGGCGCCACGGTCAGGCTGACCCCGGCCAGCGCCTCCTGCTTCTGGCCCGGGTAGCTGAAGTGCACGTCACGCAAGTCGATCTGGCCGCGCAGCCGCCCGGTGACGGGCACCGGTGACGCGGCCTCGGGCGTGGACGTCGGCGTGCGCAGCAGGCTCTTGATCCGCTGCAGCCCCACGTTGGCCTGCTGGAAGCCGTCGAACACCTGGGACATCTGCTGGACCGGGGAGAACAGCAGGTCGATGAAGAGCAGGTAGGCGATCAGCGAGCCCGCGGTGAGCGCCCCGCTGTGCACCTCGCCCGCGGCCACGAACAGCACCAGCGCCCCGCCGACCGTCGACAGCCCTTGCACGAACGGGAAGTACAGCGCGATGTAGCGCTGGGCCCGCAGCCGCGTGGTCAGGTACGCGCCGCTCAGCCCGGCGAACCGGTCCCGGTTCACCTGCTCGCGCCGGTAGGCCTGGGCCACCCGCAGGCCCGCCACGTTCTCCTGCAGGTCCGCGTTGACCGCGCTGACCTTCTCCCGGGCCTCGCGGTAGGCCCGTGAGGACTTCGCGCGGAAAGCCGCGGTCGCCGCGATCAGCACCGGGACGACCGCCAGCAGGGTGAGGCCGAGCCGCAGGTTGATGATCAGCATCGCGATCAGCACGCCCACGAACGACAGGCCCGAGTTGACCATGGTGATCAGCCCGGTCTGCAGGAACGAGGACAGCGCGTCGACGTCGGTGGTCATCCGGGTCATGATCCGCCCGGTGAGCTCGCGCTCGTAGTAGTCGAGCCCGAGCCGCTGCAACTGCGAGAAGATCTTGACGCGCAGCGCGTACAGCAGCCGTTCCCCGTTCCGGCCGACCACCACGGTCTGGGCCGTGTTGACCCCCCAGTCGGCCAGCACGATGGCCAGGGCGGCCAGCGCGATCAGGACGATCGTGTGGAACGCCTTGGCCAGCACGCCGTTGTCGATGCCGCCCCGGATCAGCAGTGGCATCACGATGCTGGCCAGGGCGTCCAGCCCGTCCAGGACCAGGCCCGCGATCAGCGCGATCGCGAACGGCTTGAGCAGCCGGCGCAGCGTGAAGTGCGGGTCGCCCGCCCGTGACCAGGAGCGGCTGACGTCCGGGGTGTCGGTGGCCGGCGGCAGCGCGTCCACCTTGGCCAGCAGCTCGGGCGTGGGCGGGATATCGGCCAGCATGCTGGTCACCGCCGCCCCGCCGCCGCGCAGGCTGCCCCGCGCGCGGGCGCCGTAGCCGGTGCGCATCCCGCCGCGAGTCGCGGTCGAGGCGGCCCGGCCCGCCGCGTCGTCCGCGGGGCCGGGCGTGGCCGCGGCCGGCTCCTGGCCGGGGTCGTCGGCGTCGTAGGGCCAGAGCGACGGCGTGACGCCGTCCGCCCGGCCCAGGCGGGCGCCGTCACCCGCGGCCAGGCCGGCCGCGCGGCGGGACGCGTCGTCGGAGTAGCACGCGAGCTCGCCGGCGTCGATGCCCTCGGCGTCGTCGCCGGGCCCGGCCAGCAGCAGCCGGTACAGCGGGCAGCGCGCGGTCAGCTCCTCGTGGGTGCCCTCGTCGACCAGCCGGCCCTCGTCCAGCACCGCGATCCGGTCGGCGAGCTGCAGCGTGGACCGCCGGTGCGCGATCAGCAGCGTGGTCCGCCCGGCCATGACCTTGTGCAGCGTGGCGTGGATCTGCGCCTCAACCCGGGCGTCGATCGCGGACGTCGCGTCGTCCAGGACCAGGATCGAGGGGTCGGTGATCAGCGCCCGGGCCAGCGCGACCCGCTGGCGCTGCCCGCCGGATAGCGTGAGGCCCTGCTCGCCGATCACCGTGTCGTAACCGTCGGGCAGCCCGGAGATGAACTCGTCGGCCTCGGCGGCCCGGGCGGCGGCCACGACCTGCTCCCGCGTCGCGTCCGGCCGCCCGTAGGCGATGTTGGCCGCCACCGTGTCGGAGAACAGGAAGCTCTCCTCCATGACCAGCCCGATCGAGGCCCGCAGCGAGTCGAAGGTGAGGTCGCGGACGTCGTGCCCGCCGACCCGCACGGCGCCGCCGCGCACGTCGTAGAACCGGGGGAGCAGCAGCGAGATCGTGGACTTGCCGGAACCGGACGTCCCGACCACCGCGAGCGTCTCGCCCGGGTGCACCCGCAGCGACAGGCCGCGCAGCACCGGCTGGGACGGCACGTAGCCGAACGTCACGTCGTCGAGCTCGACGTCCGGGGCGCCCTTCGGCAGCTCCACCGCGTCCGGCTTCTCGGACAGCACCGGGCGGGAGTCGATCACCTCGAAGACGCGGATCACGCTGGCCCGGGCCTCCTGCCCGATCGTGATCATCCCGGCCAGGGCGCGGACCGGGCCGACCATCTGGGCCAGGTAAGCGGAGAACGCGAAGAACGTCCCGATCGAGATTTCGTGCCGGATGGCCAGCCAGCCGCCGAGCGCCAGCACCCCGACCTGGCCGAGCGCGGGCACGGCCTGCAGGGCCGGGTTGAACCGGGCCATCAGCCGGACCGCGCGCACCCGGGAGGCGTACAGGAAGCCGCTGGCCTCCTCGACCCGCTCGATTTCCTGCTCTTCCTGACCGAAGCCCTTGACCACCCGGACCCCGGTCACCGCGCCGTCGACCACCCCGGCCACGTTCGCCGCCTGCTGCTGCGCGTCCCAGCTCGCCGGGAACAGCCGGCGCCGCGACGCGACCGCGATCAGCCACAGGGCGGGCCCGACCGCGAGCGAGATGAGCGTGAGCACCGGCGAGAGAAAGGCCATGATCACGACGGACAGAACGAACAGCACGACGCTGCTGAGCAGCAGCGGGACCATGCTCAGCAGGCCCTGGATCATCGTGAGGTCGGAGATCGACCGGCTGACGATCTGCCCGGTGTGCAACTGGTCCTGGCGGGCGCCGTCCAGCCGGGTCAGCGAGCCGAACAGCTCGGTGCGCAGGTCGTGCTGGACGTCCAGGGAGACCCGGCCGCCCCGGTAACGCCGTATGTACACGCCGACGAAGTTGGCCACCGCCGCGATGAGCAGCAGGCTGGCGCCGGGCCAGATCGGCTGGCGGTGAGCGAAGATCACGTTGTCGACGATGTCCCGCTGGATGAGCGGGATCGCCGCGGTCACCACCGTGGCCAGCAGCGCGCCGCCCAGGGACAGGGTCACGGCGCGCGGATACCGCCAGCAGTAGCCGATCAGCCGCCGCAGCCAGCCGTCGCCCGTGCCAGATCCGGTCGCCCGATTTTTCTTGGCCTGGGTGAGCCCCGGCCGCCTCACGCGGGCCCCGCGTCGGCGGGGTGCCGGGTGAGCGCCGCGCTGCCTGAGTACCTGAGCTCGTCCATGGCTTCGTTGACCAGGTCCAGGGCGTGCAGGACCAGGTCGGGCTGGCCCGTCTCGGCGAGCACCTGCTCCAGCCACTGGCCGTAAGCGGCGTCGGCCCGGTCGAGCGCCTGATGTCCCGCGGGCGTCAGGCAGAGCCGGACCACGCGCCGGTCGCCCGCCTCCGGGTCGCGCCGGGCCAGGCCGGCCGCGACCAGGCCGTCGGCCGTCGCGGTCAGCGTGGGCTTAGCCACGGCCAGCCGCTCGGCCAGCCGCGCGGAACGCTCGCCGCCGGCCCCGGCCAGCTTCAGGATGCGGTACTGCTGCGGGGTCAGGTCGGTGCCCACCCGCTCCAGCGCTCGGAACAGCCGCAGCACGATCATCACCGCCCGGGCCGCGCGCTGGTCGCGTGTCTCGTCGCCCCCCGTGCCGCCCAGGCGGTCCGGGCACAGCACGGCCTCGCCCCGGTATGCCGGACTCAGGCCCGCTTGGACCTCGCTCATCCCGGTCTGCTCCTTGGTACGCCTCTCTTACAGTTCGCCACCCTAACAAACTGGGGCTGGCCCTGATTCCCGCGAACGAGGCCCGGGCAGCGCAATGCCCCAGATCCGTCCGGTTCCCGCCGGACGGATCCGGGGCGCAAACGATTCAGGCGCCTAGCGAGCGTCCCGGGCCGTGGCCCCGCCGCCCAGCGTGGCCTGGAAGATGATGAGCACGAACAGCAGGAACGTGATCGCGTGCACGCTGGTGCACCACAGGCAGATGTTGCCGATCTGCACGACCTCCGCGTAGATCAGGTACAGCACGAAGCCGATGCCGGTGATGATCCCGCCGAGCCGGGCCCACCAGATGAGCGGGAGCCGCGACTGCAGTTGCCAGGCCCACGGCGTGTTGATCGCCACCATGAACACGTAGAACGCGAGGCCGAGCACCGCGACCGGCAACACCCCGAACACCATCGACTCGGGGCTGGTGATGACCTTCTCGCAGTTGATCGTGCCCTTGTCCGAGCAGACCAGGAGACCGGACGACCCGTAGTGCACGACCGTGAGATAGATCGACACCCCGAGGGCGGCCAGCGACAGGATCAGCGTGGTGAACTGGAACCAGCGCGCCGGGCTGGGGTGGACGCCGAGCCGGGGCCGGGCGGCCAGCTCGGCGGTCGCCGTGCCGGACCGGGCCGCGGCCGCCACGGGGCGCCCCGGGCCCGGCCGGCCACCGGGGCCCCGGCCGTTCTGGTCCCGGCCGTTCGGCCCGCGTCCGTTCTGACCCCGGTTATTCTGGCCCGGGTTGTTCTGGCCGCGGTTGTTTTGCCCGCGCGCGTTCTGGGCCTGACCGCTCCGGGCGGCGTTCTGCGTGGTGCGGTCGCGGCCCTTGGCGCCGGACGAGCCCGTCCGGGTGACCGTGCGGCCGGCCCGCGCGGTGCTGCCTGCCTTGGCGGGGCCGGACGCGGCCCGGGTTCGCTTCTGGCTGGCCATCAGAGCGAGCCGCTCGCCTTGGTGACCGCGGTCGAGCTGCAGACGCTGCCCGGCTGGCCGTTGGTCATCTTGCAGATGGCCGCGGTGATCAGGTTCGCGGTCCCGTCGGCGGCCTGCGCCACCGTGCTCGACGGGCTGTGCAGCGCCGCGGCCACCTGGGCCCAGGTCATGCCGGCCAGGATGCCCGGGTCATAGGTCGGGCCCTTGATCACGTACTTGTTGCCGATGTCGATGAACGGGTAGCTGTTCGGGTTGTACTTGTTCCACAGCGCCTGCTGGGACGCCGTCGGGGTCTGCAGCAGGGCCTTGGTCACCGTCTCGTTCTCCACCGGGGTGAAGACCAGGTACTTGCTGCTGTAGCTGGACTGGTAGAACGTCAGCGTCGGGGTGTTCGGATCGGTGTCGGTGCTGGAGGAGTGAATGCCGCGCAGATGCGTGGTGAAGCTGCCGAACCGGCTCAGCGCGACCGCCATCGACCACCGCATCGCCGCGCAGTACGGGCAGAACTCCGCGCCGATGTAGAGCATCTCGGGCTTGCCGTTACTGGTCAGCGCCTTGTCCGAGATCGCGCTGATCGGGAGCCCGGAAGCCGCGCCGATCGAGCCCGCGCCCACGGTGTCCAGCGTGCTGGCGGGCACGCCGGTCACGTTCTTGATCACGCTCGCGGGCAGGGCGGTTCCGGTGACCGAGCTATTCCCCGCCGAGCTGTTGCCGGGCTTTTCGGTGGTCTTCCACACGATGAAGCCGATGACGATGGCGACGACCACCACGACGCTGCCGACCGCGATCAGCGTCCGATTGCGGACCTCAGCGCGCCGGGCGGCAGCCCGTTGCGCCGCTATCTTCTCCCTGGCGTTTTGCTGCCTGATCCTGGTTGCCTTGCTCATGCCAGCCCTGCCTCACCCGTCCGGATTCCTCTGGCCCGACAACGACGTGCGCCGCGGTTTGGTTCGCACTCAACCCGCGCAACCCTGGCCGGGCCCGGGCACACGGCCAAGCTGCCGCGGGGGCGGCCGCTAGAGACCATGCTAAAGCGCGCCAGGCGATAGGGCTGCCCCTAACCTAAGCTCATCTTCCTGAGCGCACGCTGAACGCTACCTCTCAGCGGACTCGCCGCATTCACCGTGGTGGTGTCGTGTTCTCTTGCGCCGCGCAACTCACGCTGGCTATGGTCGGACGATGGTCCCGATCCCGTGGAAGCACAGCCGCGCCGGGGCAGGCGCGCTGATCCTCATGACATGCATCGGGCTCGCCGCAGCAGGCTGCAGCAGCTCCCCCTCCCCGTCGGCATCGACGCCCAAGAAGCCGACGGGCACGGCCAGCGTCGCCGCCGCGTCCTCCCTCTCGTTCCTGAACGAGAAGGTCAACGGACCCGCGTTCACCAAGGCCGAGGGGTACAAGTACTCAGGCACCTACAACGCGTCCGGCGATCTCGAATCCGACATCGCCTCCGGGGAGATCTCCCCGAACGTGTTCGAGAGCGTTGGCGGCGACAACATCACGCCGCTCCAGCCCAAGTACACCAAGTGGTACGTCCAGTACGCCGGGACGTCGATGGTCGTCGCCTACAACCCGAACAGCAAGTACGCCAGCCAGTTCAAGGCGTTCGCCGACGACTCCAAGCCGCTCAGCGGCCTGTTCACGCTGCTGGAGACGCCCGGCCTCAAGCTCGGGCGCACCGATCCCAACATCGACCCGCAGGGCCGGGACTTCATTTACATGCTCGAGCTCGCCCAGTCCTACTACCACCTGCCGTCCGACACGGTGGCCAAGATCCTCGGCACCTCGGACTTCGGCTCGCCCTCGTCGTCGCAGATCTACGCCGAGTCTTCGCTGGACGCCACGCTCCAGTCGGGCCAGCTCGACGCCTCGAGCGCGTTCATCACCCAGGCGGTCGAGCTGCACCTGGACTACATCCCGCTGCCGCCGGCCATCAACCTCGGCGACCAGACGATGGCCGCCCAGTACCAGAAGGCGTCGGTCACCGTCACCAGCAGCGGCGCGAAGACGACCAAGCATGGCTCACCGCAGGTGATCGACATCACGCTCATCGGCAAGCCGACCCCGGCCGGCACCGCGTTCGTCAAGTACACGCTGTCGCCCGCCGGCCTGGCCCTGTACAAGAAGGGCGGGTTCACGCTGCTCACGCCCACCGTCACCGGCGATTCCAGCGCCATACCCGCCGCGATAAAGAGTGAGCTGGGCACCTAACCCCGCAGCCGCCGGAGAGGGCCGGGCC
>Ga0102924_1000671_pt1 | contig 42077 bp, 40 predicted proteins | sample PaiPotPPM11metaG_FD_80116 | JGI IMG/M metagenome (GOLD analysis project Ga0102924, IMG submission 80116) | Iron sulfur acid spring bacterial and archeal communities from Banff, Canada, to study Microbial Dark Matter (Phase II) - Paint Pots PPM... ...
AGACAGGGGCGGGGGAGCGGGAGCCCAGTTCGGCTCCAGGCCGAGCACCTCGGCCGGGGTCTGGCTGGCCATCTTCTCCAGGTACTCATACGGCACGCCGAGCTCGAGCAGCGCGGCGAACAGCATCCGCAGCCCTTCCGGGTGCGGCGGCCCGGCGAACTGCCCGAGGTCGGACCCGAACACCAGGTGCTCGCCACCCAGCGCGGTGATCCACTCCGCGAGCTCGGCGGGGTTCTGCTCCCAGAAGATCGGGGAGACGCAGGACGAGGCGACGTACTCCAGCGTCGCCCCCTTGGCGATCAGCTCGCGTTGCACGTCGAGGTCGAGCCGGCACAGCGACCAGTTGGCGTGGGTGACGATGAACCGGTTCACGCCGGCCTCGATCGCGGCGTCCTGCAGCGCGCGGATCTCGGCCAGCGACAGGTGACCGGTGGCCAGCGCGACGTCGTTCTCGGCCACGATCTCGCAGATCGTGCGGGCCGCGGGGGTGAGCGTCGCGCCGTCCTCCTCGAACACGGTCACGCCCTCACCCGGCAGCTGCTTCTTCGGCCGCCCGAACTGGGGGTAGTCGGTGTTGCCGAAGAACTCGGCGTGGTGCTTGGAGTGGTTGGACGGCATCCAGACCACGCGGGCGCCGTAGTGGATGGCCGCCTGCGCCACGTAGGGGTTCAGCCCGCCGACCGAGCGGTTGAGCACGACCGCGCCGAACGACTCGACCTGCGGGTACATGCGGTTGACGTAGTAGGCGCGGCCGGTGGTCGACGCGTCGTGGTCCTTGAGCACGAACCCCCGCATGCCGGCCGCGATCGCGTGCTCGGCTAGGGCGGCGTCGTCGATGTGCCGCTTGAACAGCGCGGGGGCGGTATGCGCGTGCATGTCGATCGCGCCCCGGAGCAGTTCAAGGTCCGGACGGTCCACCAGCGCCCCCAGGGGTAGCATTATCGTGATGTAAAAGCCTCTTTCACGTCACGAAAATCGATGGTAACGTCTGGGGCGTTGGAGCGTCAAGGGTCCAGTCAACGGCGCGGCGGAGCGGGAGGTGGAGCCGGTGCCCACTCCGACGCGGGAGGAAGAGGCGGGAGCGGCCCGGCCCTCGCTCCAGGTGCTGGAGCGGGCGTTCGCGATCCTCGAGGCGTTCACCGAGTTCCGCCCCGAGTGGTCCACCAGCGACCTGGCCCGGTACCTCGAGCTGCCGATCCCGACCGTGCACCGGCTGCTGGCCGCGCTGGCCCGGCTGGGCTACGTGAGCCGGGACGAGCAGACCCGGCGGTTCCGGCTGGGCGGCGCGGCCATCCAGCTCGGCGAGCGGGCCCGCGCGGTGAGCGACCTGCGGGCCGTGGCCCTGCTGCCGCTGCGGCGGCTGTCCGAGGCCACCGACGAGACCGCGCTGCTCACCGTGCTCAGCACGCAGCGCGACCGCAGCGTGTGCCTGGAGCGGGTGGAGAGCAGCCAGCCGCTGCGCCTGTCGGTCCAGCCCGGCAGCCAGCTCCCGTTGCACGCGGGGGCCTCGCAGAAGGCCCTGCTGGCGTTCATGCCCGAACGTGAGCTCGGGCCGGTGCTGGCCGGCCCGCTGGAGCGGCTGTGCACGGCGACCATCACCGAGCCGGGCGAGCTGCGCCGTGACCTGGCGGCGATCCGCGAGCACGGCTGGGCCAGCAGCTACGAGGAGACCAACCTCGGGGTGTGGGGGATCGCGGTGCCGGTGATCTCCGAGGACGACGTGGTGTGCGCGGTGGGGATCGCCGGCCCGGACGCCCGGCTCAGCGACGAGGGGTTCCGCAACGACGTGTCCTCGGTGCAGGGCGCCGCGCTGGCCGTCGCGCGCTCCCTCGGCCTCGCCGTCCCGCCGGTCGCGCTGCCCACCGGCCGGGTCATCCCATGACCGCCCATCCACGGCCCAGCCAGTTCACCGAGCGGGAGACAGCATGAACCAGCCACAGCCGCTAGCGGACAAGGTCGCGATCGTGACCGGCGCGGCCAAGGGGATCGGCGCTGTGGTCGCCGAGTACCTGGCGCGCGACGGCGCGCACGTCGTGCTCGTCGGGCGGGACGAGCGCGCGCTCACCGCGCACGCGCGGCACCTCGACGACGCCTACCCCGGGCGCGCCAGCCTGGCCGTGGGCTGCGACGTGACCGACGAGGCCGCGGTGCGCGCGATGACCGAGCAGGCGGTGGCCCGGTTCGGCGGCCTGGACATCCTGGTCAACACCGCGGGCGTGACCGGCCCGATCGAGACGCCCGCCCAGGACTACGGCGTGGCCGAGTTCCGCCAGGTGCTCGACGTCAACGTGGTCGGCACGTTCCTGCCCTGCAAGTACGTGATCCCGCACCTGATCGCGCGCGGCGGCGGGGGCCGGATCGTGAACGTGGCCGGGACCTCCGGGCTGCGCGGCTACCCCCGGCGCGCCGGGTACTCGTCGTCCAAGTGGGCCGTGCGCGGCCTGACCCGGACCCTGGCCCTCGAGCTCGGGCCGCACGACATCACCGTGAACGACGTGTGCCCGAACGTCACCAAGGGCGGCCGGATGGACCGGATCGTGGCCGAGAAGGCGCGCCGGCTCGGCACCACGGAGAGCGAGGTCTTCGCCGAGTTCGTGGCGGCCACCGCGCTGGGCCGGTTCGTCGAGGAGGCCGACGTGGCGGACGCGATCCTCTTCCTGGTCTCGCCCGCGGCCAGGAACATCACCGGGCACGACGTCCCGGTCGACGCCGGCTGGGATGTGTGAGCCCGTGCCCGCCCCGGATGTGAGGCCGACTTGTTTACCCCCCCACCTGCCAGGAGACCGACATGCCGTTCATAGAGATCAAGCTGTTCGAGACCAGGGTCGAAGACGATGAGGTCGCCGCCCAGATCATGCGCGCGGTCACCGACGGGCTGTGCTCGGTGATCGGCGAGGCGGCGCGCGAGCAGACGTGGGTCGTGGTCGAGGGCGTCTCGCCGAAACGCTGGGCCTTCGGCGGTGAGGTCAAGCGGTCATGACCGCGCCGGCCCCGGACCATGTCACGGCCCCGCGGCACCTCCCGGTGCTGTCGACCGGCCTCGGACTGGGCGGGATCGAGGTCGCCGGCGCGGCCGGCGTCTGGTTCCGGCTGTCCGACGGCCGGCGGGTGATCGACGCGAGCAACACCGCGGCGCCGCTCGGGCACTGCCATCCCGACCTCGTCTCCGCCGTCCGCGGCGCGTCGGGCAGCCCCGCGCTGAACGAGGGGTGGGTCTGGCCGGGCCGCCAGCAGGCGGCCGACGCCCTGCTCGAGCACGCGTTCCGCGGCGAGGAAAGCTGGGTCGGCGCGGTCCGGTTCTTCACCAGCGCCAGCGAGGCCAACGACCAGGCGCTCAGCCTGGCCCAGGCGCTCACCGGCCGCGCCCCGCTGGTTACCCGGGAGCGTGCCTACCACGGCATGGTGGGGCTGTCGCGCGAGATGACCGTGCAGCCGCAGTGGCACGGCGGGCTCTCCTCGACCCGCGGCGGCTGGCGGCCCGCGCCGCGGCTGGCCGAGGTGCGCCAGCTCCCCGCCCCCCGGTGCGGGGTGCTCACCCCGTGCACCGCCGACGGCCATTGCCGGTGCCTGCCCGGTGACCTGGCGGCGATGTTCGACGGCGCGGCCGCCGTGATCATCGACTACAGCCAGGGCGGCATCTACCCGGCGCCCGTCTACCAGGACCAGATCGCCCGCGCGGCCCGCGAGGCGGGCACGCTGTGGATCGCCGACGAGGTGGTGACCGGCCTCGGGCGCCAGGGCCGGTGGCTGACGTTCCAGCGGGGCGAGACCCGGCCCGACATCGTCACCCTGGGCAAGGGCCTGGCCGGGGGCGTCGCGCCGGCCGGCGCCGTGGTCTTGTCGCAGCGGGTCGCCGACATGCTGGCCGATCAGCTCTGGCAGACCTACAGCACCTTCCGGGGCCACCCGCTGACGGTCGCCGCGATCGGCGCCACCGTGCGCCGCATCGGCCGCGACGGCCTGGTGGAACGGGCCGCGGAGCTCGACACCGTGCTGCGGGCCCGGCTGGGCGAGATCGCCGCGGCGCACCCGTGCGTGCAGCGGCTGGACGGGCTCGGCCTGCACTGGACGATGGAGCTGCGCGGCGGCGACTGGCGGGACTGGCACGCCGACACCAGCGAGCCGACCCCGGCCGACCGGATCGTGTCCGCCGCCCTCGAGGCGGGCGTGCTGATCGCGACCAGCGCCGAGGAGACCTCGCTGTTCATCGCCCCGCCGCTGATCGTCTCCGACGAGGAACTCGACACGATCCTGCGGGTGCTCGACCGGTCCTTGTCCGTGGCCGACCAGGCGCTGCCGGTGTAGGCCGGGGCGCGACGTGGCCGAGCAGGCCGCTGACTACGTGGTCGTCGGCGGCGGGACCGCCGGGGCCGTGGTCGCCGCGCGGCTGAGCGAGGACCCCGGCGTGTCCGTGGCCCTGATCGAGCGCGGGCCCAGCGACGCCGGCGAGCCGCGGGCGCTGCAGGTCCGCCGGTGGTTCGAGATGCTCGAGGGCGAGTACGACCTCGACTACCGCTGCGTGCCCCAGCCCCGGGGCAACTCGCACATCCGGCAGGCCCGGGCGGCCATCCTCGGCGGCTGCTCGGCGCACAACACGATGATCGCGCTCCGCCCGCCGGCCGCCGATTTCGCCGACTGGGTGAGCCGGGGGGCGGCGGGCTGGGACGCCGCGGCCATGTCCGGGTACTTCGGCCGGCTGCTGACCCACATCGTGCCGGTCGCGCCCGAGCACCGGAACCCCTACCTGGCCGATGTGGTGCGGGCCGTGGTCGCGGCGCTGGGCGTGCCGGCGCGCTCGCGCTGGAACGGCCCGCCGGGCGCGGACGGGGAGCCGTACCCCGACGGGGCGGGGTTCACCGAGATCGGCTACTACCCGCAGACCGGGCGGCGGTCCTCGGCGTCGGCCGACTACCTGCACCCGGTCCTGGGCCACCGGGCCAGCCTGGATGTACTGCTGTCCACCCGGGCCCTGCGGGTCACGGTGGACGGGCAGCGCCGGGCCACCGGGGTGCAGGTGCGCCGGGCCGACGGCTCGGCCGCGACGATCGCCGCGCGCCGCGAGGTGGTGCTGTGCGCGGGCGCCATCGACACCCCGCGGCTGCTGCTGCTGTCCGGCATCGGGCCCGCCGCCGACCTGCGCGGCCTCGGGATCGGTGTGGTGTGCGACCGGCCCGGCGTCGGCCGCGACCTGGCCGATCATCCGGAGGGACTGCTGGTCTGGGAGGCGGCCCGGCCGGTGCCCCCGGTGGGCGCCACGGACTGGGACGTCACGATCATGGCCCGGGCCGACCCGGGCGGCCCGGTCCCGCAGATCCTGATCCACGTGCCGCTGATGACCTACGCCGTGCATGCCGAGCGGCTCGGCTACCGCATACCGGAGCGTTCGATCACCATGACGCCGAACGTCACCCGGCCGCGCAGCCGGGGCCGCGTCTGGCTCGGCTCGCCCGACCCGGACGCGCCGCCGCTGATCGACTACGGCTACTTCACCGATCCGGACGGCTACGACGAGCGGATCCTGGTGGCGGGCATGCGGATGGCCCGGCGCATCGCGGCGGCCGGGCCGATGGCGGGCTGGGCCGGGCGCGAGGTGTTCCCGGGCCCGGAGGTCACCGCCGACGCCGAGATCTCCGCGCTGGCCCGGGCGGCCAGCAACACCGTCTACCACGTGTCCTGCACGGCGCGGATGGGGGCCGACGGCGATCGGCGGGCCGTCCTCGATCCCCGGCTGCGGGTCCGCGGCGTCGGCGGGCTGCGGGTCGCGGACGCGTCGGCGTTCCCGTCGCTGACCACGGTCAACCCCGTGGTCGCGGTGCTGATGCTGGCCGAGCGGGCCGCCGACCTGATCCGCTCGGACCAGTTATGCCTGTTACATATTGACTCGCCTGAGTCGCGGCTGTAACGTCTCGCACACCCGGCGAGAGGGGGCGGCGCGTGACCACCTTCGAGGCCATGGAGGCGGGCGGCGACGGGCAGCTCCGCCGCGCGCTGCGGGTCCGGCACCTGGTGATGCTCTCGGTCGGGGGCACGATCGCGTCCGGGTTCCTGCTGTTCGCCGGGTCCGCGATCGGCATCGCCGGGCCGGCCGTGATCATCTCCTACGTGATCGCGGGCATCATCACGGTCGCGGTCATGGCCTGCCTGGCCGAGCTGTGCGTGGTCAAGCCGGTCTCGGCCTCGTTCGCGACCTACGCGCGCGACACCATGGGCCCGCTGGCCGGCTTCCTTACCGGCTGGAACTACTGGCTGGCCTGGGTCATGGGCGCCGCCACCGAGTCGGTGGCGGCCGGGACCTACTTCCACAGCTTCTACAGCTTCGCGCCGATCTGGGTCGTGGCCGCGATCATCATCGCCATCGAGATGACGATCAACCTGGTCGGCGTGCTGTTCATGGGCGAGTACGAGTTCATCCTGTCCACGATCAAGGTCGTGGCGCTGGCGGCGTTCATCCTGATCGGGGTGTGCGCGATCCTGGGCATCGGGTTCCACAGCCACGGGGTCACCGAGCTGACCGCTAACGGCGGCTTCTTCCCCAAGGGCAGCGGCGTGGTGCTCACCGCGCTGCTCACCGTGTTCTTCGCCTACGTGGGGATCGAACTGGTCGGCGTGACCGCGGAGGAGAGCGTCAACCCGGCCCGGGACGTGCCGCGGGCGCTGTTCTGGACGGTCATCATCGTGGTCGCGCTGTTCGTCATCGGCATCTTCATCCTGCTGGCCATCTCGCCCTGGGCCAGCGCCAGCACCAGCTCCAGCCCGTTCGTGGACGCGATCAAGAGCCTGAAGATCCCGGTCATCGCCTCGGTGCTGAACTGGATCGTGATCAGCGCCTCGGTGTCGTCGGTGGACGGTGCCCTGTACACCGCGTCCCGGATGCTGTTCACCCAGGCCCGGGAGGGCAACTTCCCGCGCCAGCTGGCCCGGACCAACCCGCGGCGCAAGGTGCCGACAGCCGCGATCGCGATCACCGCGACGTGCACGTTCATCGGCTCGGTGCTGGCCTACTTCTTCCCCGGCAGCGCGTACGTGTTCATCGCCAGCCTGTCGACGTTCGGCTTCCTGTTCGCCTGGCTCATGATCGCCCTGAGCCAGCCGCTGTACCGGCTGAAGATGGGCGCCGAGTGGGTCCGGAACCTGAAGTGGAAGACCCCGCTCTACCCGCTGACCCCGATCATCGCGATCGTCACCGTCCTCGGCGCCCTGATCGGCCAGTTCTTCACCGGCGGGTCGGGGAACAAGATCGGCCCGATCACGATCCCGGGCGGCGGCCTGGCCGTCGTGGTCGGCGTGCTCTGGACGCTGGTCTGGTCGGTCTACTACCTGGCCTACGCGCGCCGGGCGTTCAGCCACGGGGCCGAGTGGCGCAGCCGCGAGGACGCGGTCGCGGCGGAGACCGCCCCGGCCCGAGACTAGCGACCCTGGAGGCGCCGCATGGACAGCGCGAAGATCAGCGAGCTCGACGCCCGGTACCTGGCCTCGGTCCTGAAGGTCCGGTTCTTCCCGCTGGTCATCGACAGCGCGGACGGCTGCCGGATCACCGACGTCAGCGGCGTCACCCGGCTGGATTTCACCGCGGGCTGGGCGGTGGCCAACCTCGGCTACAGCAACGCCCGGGTGCGCCAGGCGGTCACGGACCAGTTCGAGCGGACTACGTTCGCGACCTTGACCGCCATGCAGAACGAGCCGAGCGTGCGGCTGGCCGAACGGCTGGCCGCCCTGGTCCCCGGCGATTACGAGAAGAAGGTCTGGTACGGGCTGCATGGCTCGGACGCCAACGACTGCCTGGCCAAGCTGGTGCCGCTGGCCACCGGGCGGCGGCGCATGATCTCGTTCATCGGCGGGTACCACGGCCAGACCGCGGGCTCGGCCGGGCTGAGCGGCCACACCGCGCAGGCCAAGGCGGGCGGCGGCGGGAACGTGGTCAAGATCCCCTACCCGGACCCGTACCGGCCCGTGCTCGGCGCTGACCGCGACCCCGGCGACGCCGTCCTGGAGTACCTGGAGAACTACATCCTGCGCACGATCTGCCCGCCCGAGGACACCGCGGGCATCATCGTGGAGCCGGTGCAGAGCGACGGCGGCGACATCGTCCCGCCGCCGCGGTTCCTGGCCGGCCTGGAGCGGATCTGCCGCAAGCACGGGATCATGCTGCTGATCGACGAGGTGAAGATCGGTTTCGGCCGGTCCGGCCGGATGTTCGCGTTCGAGCACTTCGGCGTCGTCCCGGACGCGGTGTCGCTGGGCAAGTCGCTGGGCGGCGGCATGCCGATCAGCGCCGTGGTCGGGCGCCGCGAGCTGCTGGACGTGGCGCCGGCCATCAACATGTACACGATGGCCGGGAACCCGGCCGCCTGCGCGGCCGCGCTCGCGCACCTGGACGAGGTCGACCGGCTCGGGCTGGTCGGGCAGGCCAGCCGCACCGGCGACCACCTGCTGGGCCGGCTCCGCGAGCTGCAGGACCGGCACCCGCTGATCGGCGACGTGCGCGGGCTGGGCCTGATGCTGGGCCTGGAGGCCGTGCGCGACCGGGCCACCCGGGAGCCGGCCGACCGCGAGATGGCGAAGATCGTGTACCGTGCGTTCGAGCTCGGGCTGATCGTTTTCTACGGGGGCATCTACTCGAACGTCATGGAGATCACCCCGCCGCTGATCATGACGGAGGCCGAGGTGGACGAGGGCGTCGCGATCCTGGACCAGGCGATCGGCGAGGTCGAGGCCGGCGAGGTGAGCGACGAGGTGCTGGGTGACTACGCCGGCTGGTAGCCCCGGCGGGCCGCCCGAGGCGGCAGGCCCGCCCGGCACCGGGCCGGTGGTCCTGGGAGCTGGCGAGCGGGCCGGGCGGGCCCGCCGGGCGGGCCCGGCGGCCGGGCGGCTGCGCGCCGCGGACGTGACCTTGGTCGCGCTGTCCTGGGTCGACAACGCCGGCGTGGCCCGGGTCAAGACCATCCCGCTGGGCCGCCTGGAGCACGCGGCCGGCTGGGGCGTCGGCATGTCGCCGGTGTTCGACGTGTTCCTGGTCAACGACGACATCACCACCAGCGAGCACATCGGCGGGCCCGGCGGCGATCTGCGCCTGGTCCCGGATCTCGACCGGCTGACCGTGCTGGCCGGGCAGGACGGCTGGGCCTGGGCCCCGGTCGACCGCTACACCCAGGAGGGCCGGGTCTTCGCGGGCTGCCAGCGCTCGTTCGCCCGCCGCCTGGTCGGCGAGGCCGCCCGGCGCGGGCTGGAGCTGCGGGCCAGCTTCGAGGTGGAGTGGGCGGTCGGCACAGTGCTTGGTAACACCGGGGACTCGGGAGAGTTCGTGCCCGCCTGCACCGGGCCGGCCTACGGCATGACCCGGGTGATCGAGCTGTCCGACTACGGCCGGGAGGTCGTGGCCGCGCTGGAGCGGCAGGGCCTGTCCGTCGAGCAGTTCCACCCGGAGTACGCCCCGGGCCAGATGGAGGTCTCGGTCGCGGCCGCCGACCCGGTCGGCGCGGCCGACGACAGCGTGCTGGTCCGGCAGACCATCCGCGCGGTCTCGGCGGAGTTCGGCTTCCAGGTCTCGTTCGCGCCCTCGGTGGTCGCCGGGTCGGTGGGCAACGGCGGCCACGTGCACCTCAGCCTGTGGCGCGACGGGCGGAACCTGCTCGCGGGCGGCCCCGGCCGCTACGGGCTGACCGGCGACGGCGAGGCGTTCGCGGCCGGGATCCTGGCCGAGCTGCCCGCGCTCACCGCGGTGGGCGCGCCGAGCATGGCCAGCTACCTGCGCCTGGTGCCGTCGCACTGGGCGGGCGTGTTCCAGTGCTGGGGCCGGGAGAACCGGGAGGCGGCGCTGCGCCTGGTCACCGGGTCGACCGGGGAGCAGGACACCCGGGCCAACCTCGAGGTCAAGTGCTTCGACCTCGCGGCCAACCCCTACCTGGCGGTCGGCTCGCTGATCGCCGCCGGGCTGGCGGCCCTGGACGGCGCCGCGCGGCTGCCCGCCGAGGCTATCGGCGACCCGGCCGGCCTGACCGATGACGAGCGGGACCGGCGCGGCATCCGCCGCCTCCCGCAGTCGCTGGCCGAGGCCACCCGCTGCCTGGCCGACTCCGGGGTCTTGCGCGCGGCGATGGGGGACCCCCTGTTCGAGGCGTTCCTCGCCGTCCGCCGGGGCGAGGCCGAGCTGTTCGCGGGCGACAGCCCGGCCGAGATCGCCGCGCAGACCCGGTGGCGGTGGTAACCCGGTGGACAACGAGGTCACCGTGGCCGAGCGGCTGCGCCTGCGGCTCGGCGGGCTGACCCACGCCGAGCGCAAGGTGGCGCGGGCGCTGATGGCCGACTACCCGGTCGCCGGCCTGGACCCGGTGGCCAAGCTCGCGGCCGCGGCCGGGGTCAGCGCGCCGACCGTGATCCGGCTGGTGGCCAAGCTCGGCTTCGACGGCTACGCCGACTTCCAGCAGTCGCTGAAGACCGAGGTGTCCGCCCGGCTGTCCTCGCCGCTGGAGATGCACGCCGAGCGGCCGGGCGCGGCCCGCGAGAGCGCGCTGCCGCGCAGCGAGCGGCTGCTCTGCGACGGCATCCGGGCCAGCTTCGCCCGGCTCCCGCCGGGCGAGTTCGACCAGGCCGTCCGCCTGCTGGCCGACCCCCGGCGCAGCGTGACGCTGGTCGGCGGCCGGTTTAGCACGATGCTCGCCGAGTACCTGGCCGCGCACCTGAAGATCCTCCGCCCGCGGGTGCAGGCGCTGTCGCCGGCGGGTCCCGACCGGGTGAGCGCGATGCTCGACGTGCGCCGGCGTGACGTGTTCGTCGCGTTCGACTACCGCCGCTATCAGCACGACACGGTCCGCCTGGCGCTGACGGCCAAGGACCAGGGCGCGACCCTGATCGCGTTCACCGACCCGTACCTGTCACCGCTCGCCGCCCGGGCCGACGTCATCCTGACCTCGAGCGTGGCGTCGCCGTCGCCGTTCGACGCGCTGACCCCGGCGATGGCGCTGGTCGAGGCGCTGGTTACCGCGCTCGTCGACCGGCTCGGCGACGCGCCGCGGGCGCGCATGGCCCGCTACGACGCGCTCAACGGCGCCGCCGTGGACGGGACGCGGGACGGCCCGAGCGAACCGGAGGGATCGCGATGACCAGCGGAGAACTGGCGCTCATCGACCATCACTGCCACGGCGTGGTCAACGTCGGGCTCGACCGCCCGGGCCTGGAGGCGCTGCTCACCGAAGCCCCCGGACCGCCGCCGCCGGGCACGTCGATGTTCGACAGCCAGCTCGGCTTCGCCGTGCGCCGCTGGTGCGCGCCGCTGCTCGACCTGGAGCCGTCCGCGCCCGCCGAGCGCTACACCGAGCGCCGCGCCGAGCTCGGCCCCGCCGAGGTCAACCGGCGGCTGCTGCACGCCGCGCAGGTTGACACGTGGCTGGTGGACACCGGCTACCAGACCAGCCAGGTGCTCACCCCGGGCGAGCTGGCCCAGGTCAGCGGAACGCCCGCGCGCGAGATCGTCCGGCTCGAGGCGGTCGCCGAGCGGGTGGGGCGCGGCGGGACCGGCGCCGCGGGCTTCGCGGCCGGGTTCGCCGAGGCGCTCGCGGCCGCCACGGCCGGCGCGGTCGGGCTGAAGTCGATCGTCGCCTACCGCTACGGCCTGGACTTCGACCCGGCCCGGCCGGACGAGGCCGACGTCCGCGCGGCGGCCGGGCGCTGGCTGCGGGCCCTGGACGGCGACCCGGCGGCGCGCCTGGACGACCCGGTGCTGCTGCGCCACCTGATCTGGACCGGGGTGGACACCGGGCGGCCGGTCCAGTTCCACGTCGGGTTCGGCGACCCCGACGCGCGGCTGCACCGGGCCAACCCGTCGCTGATGCACGACTTCCTGCTGGCCACCGAGGGAGCCGGCACGCCGATCATGCTGCTGCACTGCTACCCGTACCAGCGCCAGGCGGGCTACCTGGCCAACGTGTTCAGCCACGTGTACATGGATGTCGGCGAGGCGCTGAACCACGTCGGCGCGCGCTCGGCCGCGGTGCTGGCCGAGGCCATGGAGCTCACCCCGTTCCACAAGATGCTGTACTCCTCGGACGCGTTCGGCCTGCCCGAGCTGCACTACCTGGGCGCGGCCGGGTTCCGCCGTGACCTGGCCCGGGTCACCGGCGCGTTCGTGGCCGACGGGGCCTGGTCGGCGGCGGACGCCGACCGGGTCGGGCACCTGGTCGGGACGGCCAACGCCCGCCGCGTGTACCGGCTGGACCGGTAGTGACCAGCGCTGACCTCCCGGCCGCGCTGGCCGGCGCGCTGGACCGCGAGCTGCCCGGCGCGATCCGGCTCCGCCACGACCTGCACGTCCACCCCGAGCTGTCCGGCTCCGAGCACCGCACCTCGGCCACGGTGGCGGCGGCGCTCGGCGCCCCCGACGCGCCGGTGATCGGCGGCACCGGGCGGGTGGTGCGCATCGGCCCGCCTGACGGCCCGTGCGTCGCGATCCGGGCCGAGCTCGACGCGCTGCCGGTGACCGAGCAGACCGGGGCGCCGTGGGCGTCGCAGAACGGCGCGATGCACGCCTGCGGCCACGACGTGCACATGGCCGCCCTGGTCGCCGTGGCCCGGGCCGGCCGGCAGGTCGAGCTCCCGGCCGGGTTGCTGGCCGTGCTGCAGCCCCGGGAGGAGGCCAGCCCGCTCGGCGCGCCGGACATAGTGGCGTCGCCGGCGTTCACCGCGCAGCGGCCGCGCGCGGTCATCGGGGCGCACCTGCAGCACCAGGTACCGGCGGGCGCGGTCGCCGCGGCCGCGGGCACCGTCAACGCGGCCTCCGACGAGTTCGAGATCCGGGTCGAGGGCACTGGCGGGCACGCGGGCTACCCGCACCTGGCGGCCGACCCCGTGCCCGCGCTGTGCCAGGCCGTGCTCGCGCTGCAGCAGATCGTCAGCCGGCGGACCGACCCCACGCACGCGGTGGTCGTCTCGGTCGGCACGCTCGAGGCCGGACGGGCGCCGAACGTGATCCCCGGCCTCGCCACGGCCCGCGGCTCGCTGCGCGCGCTGGACGAGGCCGACCGCCCGGCCGTGCACAAGCTGCTGCGCGAGATCGCGGACCACACCGCCCGGGCCTACGGCTGCCGGGCCGCGGTGACCATCGAGGAGGGCGAGCCCGCGCTGGTCAACGACGCGGAGCTGACCGCGGCGAGCTGGCCGTGGCTGCGCGGGGCGGGCTTCACGGTGGACACCTCGTTCCGGTCCTGCGGGGCCGACGACTTCGCCTACTACGGGCGGGTCACGCCGTCGCTGATGCTGTTCGTCGGCGCGGGCAGCCCGGTCACCCTGCACCACCCGCGGTTCCTGCCCGACGACGCCATGGTCGGCCGGGTCGCCGCGGCCATGCTGGCCGGCTACCTGGCCGCCGCGAGCCCGGGGTAGGCCGACGCCGACGTCGGCGGCTAGCGGGGGTCGTGCGGCAGGGAGCGCCACCAGCGCTCCTTTGTCTCGGCGGCGAGCTCGGCGGCTCCGCTGGGGAACGACTCCCAGCCCGTCCGGCGGGTCACGTCCGGGTCGGCGAGCAGCCGCGCGTCCACGCGGATGGGCGTGCCGGTGACCGCGGCGAGCGTTACCGCGTCGCTGGGCCGTGCGTCGACCTCCCTGAGCCCGGCCGGGCCGTCCACGACCACGACCGCGTAGAACGTGCCGTCGGTCAGGCCGGTGATCCTGGCCTCGACCGCCCGGGAGCCCGCGGCCTCCAGCAGGCCGGCGGCCATCTGGTAGGTCAGCGGCCGCGGCATCTCGACCGCCTCGAGCGTAAGGGCCAGCGCCCCGGCCTCCGCGGGACCCACCCAGATCGGCAGCCGTCCCCGCCCGCCAGCCGCTTCGAGCACCATGATGTGCTTGCGCGTCATCACGTCGCCGCTCTCTTCGGCCCCGACCGCGGCCACCGAGACGTCGACCCACTCCGGCGCGTTCGTCGTCACTGACATTGCCCTTTCCTCCTGGAAATCGATGAGCGGGGCGAGCCTCGGGGCGAGGGCCGCCCGGGCCTGGTGCAGCCGGGACTTGACCGCCCCGACCGAGATACCGAGCTCGGCCGCGACCTCGCGGTGGCTCAGGCCCTGCAGGTAGAACAGGAGCACCGCGTCGCGCTGCCCGTCGGCCAGGCCGGCGACCGCGGCCCGGACCCGCGCCGCGAGGTCGGCCAGCTCGGCGAGTTCGTCGGGTCCGGCGAGGCCGCCCGGCCCGGGCTCGCCGCCCGGGTCGGCCGCGGAACGCTCCGCGCGCAGCTGGCGCAGCCAGCGCCGGGCGACGTTCAGGGCGATCCCGCAGAACCAGGGGCCGAACCGGTCGGCGCTGCGCAGCCGATCCAGCCCGGTCATCGCCGCCACCGCGGCCTCCTGGACCGCCTCGCGGGCCAGGTCCGGCGAGCCGAGCACCCGGGCGGCGAGCGCGGTGGCGGCGGCCTGGTGCCGGCGGATCAGCTCGGCGAAGGGTTCCCGGGCGCCGAGCCGCGCCCCGCGGACCAGGTCAGCGTCCGAGACCGGGCCGTCCTGTGGTTGCGCCATGTCCTATAGTGCCCCGGGACCAGGCCAGGGTTAGCCCGCGAGCGGGTGGCCGAGAACCCGGTTAGCCTGGGGGATCATGCGGCTGACCGTGAGCGACCTGTACCGGTATCCGGTCAAGTCGTGCCGCGGCCAGCGGCTGCCCGCCGCCTCGGTGGAGCCGTGGGGCCTGGCCGGGGACCGGCGGTGGATGGTCGTGGGCCCCGGCGGCGAGGCGGTCACCGCCCGCCAGCGCCCGCGGCTGGTGCTGGTCCGGCCGGAGCCCGGGGACGGCGCCGTCCGGCTGACCGGGCCGGGCCAGGCGGAGCTGACCGTGCCCGTCCCGCCGCCCGGCGAGCTGATCCCGGTCATCGTGTCCACGAGCAAGGTCCTGGCCACGCCGGCCGGGCCGGCGGCGGACGCCTGGTTCAGCCACGTCACCGGCGGCCCGGTGCGGCTGGTCTACCTCGACGACCCGACCCGGCGGGCGCCGAACCCCGGTTACAGCCAGGCCGGGGACCGGGTCTCGCTGGCCGACGGCTACCCGCTGCTGCTGACCACCGAGGGCTCGCTCGGCGAGCTGAACGAGCTGATCGCGGCCGGGCCGCGCGCGGCCGAGGGCCCGCTGCCGATGCGGCGGTTCCGGCCGAACGTGGTCGTGGCGGGCGCCCCGGCCTGGGCCGAGGACCGCTGGCGGCGGGTACGCATCGGCGGCGTGGCCTTCCGCGCGGTCAAGGGCTGCGACCGGTGCGTGATGACCACCATCGACCCCGACACCGCGGCCCGGGGGAAGGAGCCGATCGCGACGCTGGCCACCTGCCGGCGCTGGGACGGCAAGGTCTGGTTCGGCGCGGACCTGATCCCGGACGCGCCGCCGCGGGCGAGCATCATCCGCGTCGGTGATCCGGTCGAGGTGCTGGAGCAGGCCGGCACCGGCGGCCCGCTGCGCTGACGCCGGCCCGGCCCGAGATGACCTCGGCATTTGCCCCCGGACGGTTGTCGGATCGGGCGCTCAGGCGATCGTCTTACTGGTAGAGGCGGCCGATGAGCCGCCCGTGCACAGAGAGGAGAATGGGATGAACGCGACATCTGCCCCGAACCCGATCCCGGATTCGTACCGCCGCGTCACGCCGTGCCTGACGGTCCAGGGAGCCGCTAAGGCGCTGGAGTACTACGCCGCGGTGTTCGGCGCGACCGAGCGCATGCGCTACCCGGGCCCGGGCGGGACCATCGCCCACGCCGAGATCCAGATCGGCGATTCGGTCCTGATCGTCGAGGACGAGGACCCGCAGCGCGGGACCAAGGCCCCGCCGCCCGGCGGCCTGGCCGGATCACCCGTCTACCAGTTCATCTACGTCGAGGACGTGGACGGCGTCGTGGCCAGGGCCGTGGAGCTGGGCGCGACGCTGCAGCGCGCGCCGGAGACCCAGTTCTACGGGGACCGCGACGGCCACATCGTGGACCCGTTCGGCCACGGCTGGACCGTCGCGTCGCACGTGGAGGACGTGCCGCCGGAGGAGATGATGCGACGCATGGCCGAGCTGTTCGGCTAGGACCAGGGCCGGAGGATACGAACGATGAAGTATGTCCTGCTGTTCGTCGAGACCGAGCAGTTCGCCCACGACCTGGAGGCCATGGGCCCCGCCGAGCGCGAGCGCGCCTACGAGCGGGTCACCGAGTGGATGGCCACGCACGCCGGCCAGATCCGCGGCGGAAACAAGCTGCGGTCGCCGGAGACCGCGACCACGGTGCGGCTCGATCGCGGTGAGCCCCTCATCACCGACGGGCCGTTCGTGGAGGGGAAGGAGGTCGTGAGCGGCTACACCGAGATCGACGTCGCCGACCTGGACGAGGCGCTGCGCATGGTCAGCACCTGGCCCGGCTGCCCGCTGGTCGAGATCCGCCCGCTGGAGTCGTGAGCGCAGTGGGCGAGGCCTCGCACGACGAGCTGGCCCGCGTGGTCCGGCAGCACGCGGGCCAGCTCGCCGCCTCGCTCATGCACGTGACCGGGGACTTCGCCGCGGCGGAGGACCTGGTCCAGGACGCGGTGCTGGCCGCGCTGCGGCACTGGCCGGCCGAAGGAATCCCCGGGCGGCCGGACGCGTGGCTGTTCACCGTGGCCAAGCGCCGCGGCCTGGACGTGCTCCGGCGCGAGGCCAACTACCGCTCCAAGCTGGCCCGGCTGCAGTGGCCGGTCCAGCCCGACCCGGACGAGCGGCTCCGGCTGATCTTCACCTGCTGCCACCCGGCGCTGCCCCGGTCGGCCCAGGTCGCGCTCACGCTGCGGGTGGTGTGCGGCCTGACCACCGCGCAGATCGCCCGCGCCTTCCTGGTCCACGAGACGGCGGTCGCCCAGCGGATCACCCGCGCCAAGCGGAAGATCACCGATGCGGGCATCCCGTACCGGATCCCGGGCTCCGACGAGCTGGGCGCGCGCCTCACCGAGGTACTCGCGGTGATCTACCTGCTGTTCAACGAGGGTTACCTGTCCACCGGCGAGTCGGCGCACTCACGCGACCTGGTCGACGACGCCGAGTGGCTGGGCACCCTGCTGCACCAGCTCATGCCGGCCGAGCCGGAGGCCGCCGGCCTGCTCGCGCTGATCCGGCTGCACCGCGCCCGGGCCGCCGCGCGGTTCGACGCCGACGGCGGCCTGGTGCTGCTGGCCGACCAGGACCGGTCGCTGTGGGACCGGGAGGCGATCGCGGACGCGGGCCGGCTGCTGGCCCGCGCCGCGCGGCAGCGGCGCCCCGGCCCGTACCAGCTCCAGGCCGCGATCGTCGCCTGCCACGCCGAGGCCGGGCGCTGGGCGGAGACCGACTGGGAACAGATCGTGCTGCTCTACGACATGCTGCTGCACCTGGCTCCCTCGCCGGTCACCCGGCTGCACCGGGCCATCGCGCTGAGCTACGCCTCGGGGCCCCAGGCCGCCATGGCCGAACTGGACGCGCTGGCCGGCCTGCTCGACGGCTACCACTTGTACCACGCGAGCCGCGCCGACCTGCTGCGCCAGCTCGGCCGGCCGGCCCGGGCCCGCGCCGCCGACCGCCGGGCCCTCGCGCTGACCGCCAACCCGGCCGAGCAGGCCGTGCTGCAGGACCGCCTGAACTGGAGCTAGACGGCCCCGCGGGCCGGCCGGCCCAGCACGAACAGCGAGACGAGATAGCACAGCATGGCCACGGCGGTGGCCAGGGCCATGCCGAGCGAGGCACCGTTCTGACTCGAATGCACGAAGCTGGCCCCGTAACCCGCGGCGGCGATGATGGCCAGCAGGCCGATCGCCGAGGTCACGATCACCGGGCGGTGCCGGGCCAGGATGGCCCGCACGAGCAGCGAGATCGCGGTCACGATGAGCAGCAGGCCGAACACCGCGTGCAGGGCCAGCAGCGCCCCGTTGGAGAAGGCCTGGCCGAGGCCGCGCCCCGCGTGACCCGCGGCCGGCAGGCTGACGTACAGGTTCACGCCGATGCCCAGGCCGAACTGGACCACCAGCATGACCGCGGCGCCCATGCTGGCCCCGTGCAGCCGCTCGTTCCGCCGGCTGGCGGCCCGCGGGTCGGTCTCGGCTGCGCTCGCGCTCACCGCCATGGCCGCGCGCCCCCGATCCGCCGCCACCACAGCATGCGCATGGCCATCACGGGCACCACCCACCACAGGACCCACCCGAAGGCCCACGGATGGTGCCCGGCCACGCCCTGACCGCCGGTGACCAGGACCGCCGTGATCAGCGCGCCCGCGATCAAAACCGGCATGACGAACGTCAGCCGCCGGGGCCGCGGCCGCGCTGGAGCCGGCGGCCGGGTGGCGGGCTGCGCGGCGCGCGGCAGGTCGGTGAGCAGTTCGTCGAGGTCGCTCCCGATCCGCGCGCGCAGCGCGCGCCCGGTGCGGTCGTCGAGTTCGGCCGGGTCGAGCCGGCCGGCCTGGAAGTGCCGGCCCAGTTCGGTGAGGACCGCGTCGCGGTCGGCGTCGGACACCCTGAGCGTCTTGCTGTCCACGGGACACCTCCATCTAGTGACGACTAGAAACTATCACGATCCGCAAGTATATTCTCGCGTGATATTATCATTACGTGGACAGCTCCGGGCGGGCCGACGCCGACGGCCTCGCCTACCTCCTCGTTCAGCTCGGCTTTCACCTGGCCACGAAGTTCCGCGAGCGGCTCGCCCCGCTCGGGCTCGAGCCGCGCCAGTTCGGCATGCTGACCCGGCTGGCCGCGAACGAGGGCCAATCCCAGCAGGCCATCGGGGAGCTGATGGGCCTGAACCCCACGCGCATGGTCTTCCTGGTCGACGAGCTGGAGAAGCAGGGGCTGGTCGAGCGCAAGCGCAATCCCGCCGACCGGCGCTCGCACGCCCTCTACCTGACCGAGGCCGGCCGGACCCGGCTCCGGGAGGCCCAGCAGGCCGGGGCCGCGCACGAGCGCGAGATCGGCGCCTCGCTCACCGGCGCGCAGCGCGCCGAGCTGGCGGCGCTGCTGCGCCGGCTCGCCGACGAGCAGGGGATCAGGCCGGACAGCCTGCCCGGCCCGCCGGGCTAGGCGGCCCGCCGGCGGCCAGCTCGACCAGGCGCAGCAGGTCCTCCACATCCGCCTCGAACTCGGCGCCCCAGTCCACCGGGGTCTCCAGCCAGCGCACGAGCGCCCGGTGGCCGGGCAGCGGCTGCCCGCGCAGCAGCTCGCGGCGGGCCCGCGGGTCGAGGTCCCCCGGCCCGAACCGCCCGCCCGTCTCCGAGGCGGTGTACCCGATGACCAGCGTGGTCACCAGGCGCTCCAGCCGCGGCACCTCGGACGCCGGGACCCCGGCGTCGAGCAGCGCGGTGTAGACCAGGTCGACCCCGCGGGCGGCGTCCGGGGTGACGGCCGGGCGGGAGAACAGCAGCCCCGCGGCCCACGGATGCCGGTGCGCCAGCGCCCGGACGGCGCGGGCCAGAGCCCGCAGCCGGTCCCGCCAGCCCAGGTCCGGGGCCAGGCCCAGGGCGACGGTCGCGACCAGCCGCCCGACCATCCCGTCGAGCAGCTCGGCCTTGCTGCCCACGTCGGGGCGGCCGGCGGGTTCGCCCAGGGCGGCGGGTTCGGCAGCCTGTCCAGGCACTACGGCACCGCCGCGGGCAACGTGCTCGAGATCGAGGTGGTGACCGCGCACGGCGAGATCCTGGTGGCCAGCGCCGGCCAGCATGCCGACCTGTTCTGGGCGCTGCGCGGCGGCGGGGGCGGGACGTTCGGCGTGGTATCGGCCATGACCTTCCGCACCCACCCGATGCCCGAGACGCTGAGCAACATGGCCGGCACCATCCGGGCGGCCAGCGACGACGACTACCGGCGGCTGCTCGGCGCGCTGCTCCGGTTCTTCCCCGACCTCGACGAACAGCGCTGGGGCGAGCAGATCCGGTTCGGCCCGGACAACGCCCTGCGCCTGCGGATGCAGACCGCCGGCGTGCCCGGCGACCAGGCCCGCGCGGTGTGGCGGCCGTTCCTGGCCTGGGCGGGCCGGCAGCCCGGCCTGGACGTGACCGAGGCGGCCGTGGTCACGATCCCGTTCGCCGTGCTCTGGGACGACACGTGGTGGGCGCAGGCTCGTCCCGAGATGATCTGCCGTGACGAGCGCCCCGGCCAGCCCGCGGGCAACTACTGGTGGGCCGCGAACCAGTTCGAGGTGTCCTGGTTCCTGGAGGCCTACCAGTCGCGCTGGATCCCGCGGAGCCTGTTCGACGAATCCCCGGACACCCTGGCCGGCGCGCTCTTCGCGGGGTCCCGGCACTGGGGAGCGGAACTGCACGTCAACAAGGGCCTGTGGGGGGCGCCGCCGGAGGTCATACGGCGGGAGCGGGCCACGTCGGTCCACCCGGCGGCGTCCGAGGCGGCCGCCTTGCTGATCTCGGCCTCGTTCCGGGAGCACGCCGGGCCCGCGGGCCGCGAGCCCGGCCGGGCGGCGGGCGCCGCGCGCGCCCGGCGGGTCGGCCAGGCCATGGACCCGGTCCGCGCGATCACGCCAGGGTCGGGGAGCTACGTCAACGAGACCGACTACTTCGAGCCGGACTGGGCGGCGAGCTTCTGGGGCCCGAACTACCCGCGGCTGCTCGAGACCAAGCGCGCCTGGGACCCCGCTGGCCTGCTGCGCGTCCATCACGGGGTGGGCAGCGAGCCGGCCGTCGGCTGAGGCGCGGGGTAAGGTACCGACCGACGCCACAATGTGGCGGTCGGTCGAGGAGGCAGGGGATGGACGATCCCGGTCGGTGGGTGGTGGTCGGCCTCGACAACGGCGGGACGACGAACAACGCCACGGTGCTCGACGGCGAGGGCCGGTTCCTGGTCGACCGGATGGCCGAGTCCCCCAGCTTCGTGAAGGAGGGCCCGGAGAAGGGCATCGAGGCCCTGGCCCGGTCGCTGGAGCAGGTCCTCGAGCTCACCGGGATCCCGCGGACCCGGGTCCGCGCGGTCGGGCTGGACACGCCGGGCCCGGTCAGCGCGGACGGCGTCATCGCCGTGGCGGGCGCGACCAACTTCGGCAACCCGAACTGGTGCGGCTACGACGTGCGCGGGGCGCTCGAGCTGCGGCTGGACCTGCCCGTGGTGTACAACAACGACGCCAACGCCGCCGCGCTCTACGCCCACCACGTGCACTTCGGGCCCGAGGCGGACCGGCGCTCGTCGGTCTCGGCGATCGTCGGCACCGGCCTGGGCGGCGGGGTGATCGAGGCGGGCCAGGTGGTGCGCGGGGCCGCGGGCATGGCCGGGGAACTCGGGCACGTCTGGATCCCGATGGACGGGCTGCTCGGCCCGGGGCAGCCGGTCCCGGCGTGCAACTGCCGCCTGTCCGGCGACGCGGAGAGCGTGGCCTCGCTGACCGGGATCGAGAAGAACCTGCTGCCGTACTGGCTGACCCGGTTCCCCGAGCACGAGCTGGCCCGGGTCAGCCCGGCCAGCACCGCCGCGAAGCTGGTGCGCGGGTACGGCGAGGCGGGCGACCCGCTGGCCCTGGGGATCTTCCGCCAGCAGGCCATGGCGCTCGGCCGGCTGTTCACGATCGCGGCCAACTTCACCGATCCCGACGTGTACTTCGTCGGCGGCGGGGTGGTCGAGGCGGCACCGCACTTCCGCGACTGGTTCCTGGAGCAGGTCCGCGAGCAGACCACGCTGCGCGAGGAGCAGGCCCGGGCCGCCGCCATCGCGCTGGTCCCGGACCTGGACATGGCCGGGGCGCGGGGCTCGGCCATCGCGGCCCTGGCCGCCGTCGGCGCAGGATCAGGACCAGCAGTACCCGGGCCCTGACCAGACCGGCCACGGCCGGTCGCTCCCGCTCGCCGGCGTGGGGGCGGCGCGCGAGGGTGATAGGGTAATCGCGGTTGTCGTCAAAATTCGTGTACGTGTCACAGCGCCTGCGGAATTCTGACAGCGGGCGTCGCGGATGCTCTAAATCCGGCCTTCGGAAGGCCAGACGGTCGCAGCAACCCGGGACACATAGGTGAATCCCGAAGATCGTCTCATCAGGAGAAGGCACATGACTCAGGGCACCGTGAAGTGGTTCAATTCTGACAAGGGCTACGGTTTCATCGCCCCGGACGACGGCACCCCCGACGTTTTCGTTCATCACTCTGCCATTCAGGCTGGCGGGTTCCGCAGCCTGAATGAGAATCAGCGGGTCGAGTTCACCGCCGGGCAGGGACCCAAGGGACCGCAGGCCGAGCAGGTCCGCCCGATCTGACGAGCCGCCCGCCGCGTAACCGCGTGCGGGCGGAACTGCCGGCGCGCGCCGAGGTTGCCTGTGAGCAGCCTCAGCGCCCGCTGGCCGGCCGGCGCCGAGCGCGGTTAGCCGGCCGTCGCCCGGGCCGGGCGATCGGGCCAGCCGACCTGGTTGAGGTGGCGCAGCGCCTGGGCGTAAGAACCCGCGAGGCTGGTCTGGCAGTAGGGCACATCTCGCTGCTCGCAGAACGCCCGGACCAGGGCCTGGGATCGCCGCAGGTTGGGCCGGGGCATCGACGGGAACAGGTGGTGCTCGATCTGATAGTTCAGGCCACCCAGGGCGAAATCGGTCAGCCAGCCGCCGCGCACGTTGCGGGAGGTGACCACCTGGCGGCGCAGGAAGTCACTCTGGTCGCCGGCGTCCAGCACGGCCATGCCCTTGTGATTAGGGGCGAAGGAACTGCCCAGGTACAGGCCGAACAGGCCCTGCTGCACCGCGATGAACACCACGGCCTTGACCGGCGGGAGGACGAGGAACACCACGGCGAGGTAGCCGGCGATATGCGCGGCGAGCAGCGCCGTCTCCGTTGACCGGTGCCGGGAGGTGCGGCTGGTCAGCGCGCGGATGCTCGCGATGTGCAGGCTAACCGCCTCCAGCAGCAGCAGCGGGAAGAACAGGTACGCCTGGTAGCGGTACGCCAGGCAGGCCAGGCCGCGGGCGGCCCGGACGTCGGTGGCGGTGAAGGCCACCGCACTCGGCCTGATGTCCGGGTCCGCGCCCTCGGTATTGGGGTGCGCGTGATGGCGGTTGTGCTTGTCCACCCACCATCCGTAGCTCAGGCCGATGCCGAGGTTTCCGTGCAGGACCCCGAAGACGTAATTGGCCCGCCGGGAGCGGAAGATCTGCCGGTGCCCGGCGTCGTGACCGATGAAGCCGACCTGGGTGAACGCCGCAGCCAGGAACACGGCCACGGCTAGCTGCCACCATGAGTCGCCCACCAGGACGAAGACGACCCACCCCGCCGCCAGAGCCGCGATGGTGAGCGCGATTTTCCATGCGTAGTAGTGCGGGCGCCGCTCCAGCAGCCCGGCCTGCTTGATCCGCCGGGACAGCTGAGCGTATTCGCTGCCGCGGCCCCCGGGTTCCGGCACGGGCGCGGCGGGAGTGGGCCAGGCCCGGTCGGCCTCGGTTTCTTGGGATCGCACCGTCGGGACTCCTGGGGCACATCGAGAGCCGAAAAGGGATGCACCGCCGAGGTCCTGGGCGGGCGGAGGTACGGCGACCAGGGCCTGGATGCGCCGGACGCTCCGAGCAACGAGCTACATCCCAGGCTACCCGCCGGCCAGATGAGAGCGAAATTCAGTTGCCTCTGGTGCCGGCGCGTGGGAGCCTCGGCCGCACAGGCCGATGCCGGTGCTGCCGGCCGAGCGGAAGGGAGGACAGCCAGATGTTCGCGCCCACGGCGCAGTCAACGCTGCGCGTCCTGCCTACCGCCCGCCAGAGGAGCACCACCCGTGCCCGACTTTCCCTACGACGACGGCCGCGCCTACCAGGGCCGGGCCGCCAACCGCCGCGGGAAGCGGCGCCGTAACTTCGACGAAGAGCCGGTCTTCGCCAAGCGCGACCGGCACCGTCGGACCCTGCCCGCCGGCGACGCCCTTGACGCCGTGGACGGCCTGCCCGAGGGCGACCGCTGGACCACCTGGGATCAGTCGGCCGCGGGCGAGCGCGGCCCCCGGCCCTGGCCGCCCTGGCTGGTGACCGAGCTGGCCGCCGTCGACACCGAGCTCGGCGTCCTGAAGACCGGCAAGGAAGCCGACGTGTTCCTGCTGCGCCGCGCCGTGCCGGGCACGACGCGGTCCTGCCTGCTGGCCGCCAAGCGGTACCGCTCCGCCGAGCACCGGATGTTCCACCGCGACAGCGCCTACCTGGAAGGCCGCCGGGTGCGCGAGTCCCGGGACAACCGGGCCATGGCCAGCCGCACCACGGCCGGGCGGGAGATGATCGCCCGCCAGTGGGCCAACGCGGAGTTCGCCGCACTGGCCCGGCTCCGCCAGGCGGGCGTGGCCGTGCCCTATCCGGTCCAGGTGCTGGGGACCGAGCTGCTGCTGGAGTTCATCGGCGAGCCCGACGGCACGGCGGCCCCGCGGCTGGCCGAGACGCGCCCGGCCGGCCGCGACCTGGCCGGCCTGTGGGATCAGCTCGTCCAGGCGCTGATCACGCTGGCCCGCGACGGCCTGGCCCACGGTGACCTGTCCGCTTATAACCTGCTGGTCCACCAGGGCCGGCTCGTCCTGATCGACCTGCCGCAGGTCATCGACGTGATCGTCAACCCGCGCGGCGCGGAGTTCCTGGACCGGGACGCGGCCAACGTGGCCCGCTGGTTCACCGCGCGCGGCCTGGACGGCGCCGATCCCGCCCCCGGGGACCTGGCCGCGCTGCTCCGCCGCGAGGCCGGCCTGCCCTAGGAACGCGTCAGGTGGCCGGCGTTGACCGCGGTGAGCAGGAAGTCGACGAGCTGCTCGGCGTACTGCCGGGCCCCGGCCCGCAGCGTCTCGCGCAGCTCCCGGGGCGCGGCCTGGGCGTGCGTGGTCGCGCCGCCGACGATCATGTCGAGCAGCAGCGTGATCGGCGTGTCCCCGGGGATCTCGCCGCGCCCGATGCCGCGCCGCACGATCGCGCGGGCCGCCAGGACCTGGGACGTCTTCAGCGCGTTGAGCTGGTCGGCCAGGCCGGGGATCAGGTCGCCCTCCAGGCGCAGGCGGAGCGCGGCGCGCCCGGCGTCACCCAGGTACAGGTCGAGCATCTGGCCGGCCAGCCGCACGAGGTCCCCGCGCAGCGAGCCGGTGTCGACCTCGGCGATGATCCCGACCCGCCGGCGCAGCGCCTCGACCAGCAGGGCCTCCTTGGTGGGCCAGCGCAGGTAGATGGACGCCTTGCCCACGCACGCGCGCTTGGCCACGGCCTCGACGCTGAACCCGGCCCAGCCCGCCTCGCCGAACAGCGCGACCGCGGCGTCCGCGACCCGGCGGTCCACGCCGGGGTCACGCGGGCGGCCCGCGTGCGCCGCGCCGATCGTCACGCCCGTCACCCCTTCGCCGGTCTCGCCGGCCGTAACCGGCCGCCGCTTGCGGAACGATGGCCGTCAGCTTAGGCCACAATGTCACAGGCGGACTACGGTCGGTTAGCTGGCGGGAGCCGGGCGGCCGGGGCGCAGGCCGGCCCGCCCGACCCGCTCGTGGTAGAACTCTTCGGGTTGGTGAGGCCGCGCCTGCGGACGGCTGGCGCCCGGCCGCGTGAGGAGGAAGCACATGGACGAGAGCCGGGCCCGTGCCCTGCTGCAAGACGAACGCACCGAGGTGCTGGGCCTGCTGTCCGGCGCCGAGGCAGCCGGGCAGGCCGACCGGGAGACCGAGGACGAGGAGGGCGTGGACGTCTCCGACCCCGCCCAGTCGCTGACCGCTGAGGGCGAGGACGACGCGATCGCGGAGAGCCTGCGCGACCGGCTGGCCGCCATCGACCGCGCCCTGCGGCGGCTGGACGAGGGCACCTACGGGCGCTCGGTCCGCAGCGGCACGCCGATCCCGGACGAGCGGCTGGAGGCCGACCCCGCCGCCGAGCTCACCGTCGAGGAGGCCCGCGGCTCATGACGGCCAAGGTCGCGATCGTCACCGGCGGCGGCACCGGGATCGGCCGGGCGTCGGCGCTGGCCCTCGCGCGGGCCGGGTACGCGGTGGTGATCGCCGGCCGCCGGCCGGCCCCCCTGGAGCAGGTCGTGACCGACGGCGCGGCCGACGGCTGCGAGCTGCTGGCCGTGGTGGCCGACGTCAGCGACCCGGGCGACGTCCGCAGGCTCTTCGATCAGGCCCAGCAGCACCACGGCCGGGTCGACCTGCTGTTCAACAACGCGGGGCGGGGCCTGCCGCCGGTGCCGTTGGAGGACGTCTCGTTCGCCGACTGGCAGTCGGTGGTCGGGGTGAACCTGACCGCGGCGTTCCTGTGCACCCAGGCCGCGTTCCGGGTCATGAAGGAGCAGCGTCCCCGCGGCGGCCGGATCATCAACAACGGGTCGATCTCCGCGCACTCGCCCCGGCCGTACTCGGCCCCCTACACCGCCACCAAGCACGCGATCACCGGGCTGACCAAGTCCACCTCGCTGGACGGGCGGGAGTACGACATCGCCTGCGGCCAGATCGACATCGGCAACGCCGAGACCGAGCTGGCGCGCGCGCTCGCAGCTGAGGCCCTGCAGCCCGACGGCAGCACCCGCACCGAGCCGATGATGGATGTGCGGCTCGTGGCCGACGCGGTGGTGCACATGGCCGGCCTGCCCCTGGACGCGAACGTCCAGTTCATGACGTTGATGGCGACCAAGATGCCGTACATCGGCCGGGGCTAGCCGCGCTGCGCCGGCCGGCGGCCCCCGGGCCGCGACGTTTCCCGGGCCCCGGCGGCGGGCACAGTGCTTGGCTAGCCAACCAACCCCGCCCGGGGCGCGCAGCCCGGGCCCGTCGGTTAAGCGAGGCATGCCAGTGAGCGAGCAGGTCAGCGGGACGCACGGACCGGCTGAAGACGACGCGATCAAGCGTCAGGACCGCAGTGAGCTGGAGGCACACGGCGAGGAATGGCCGGACCCGGACGCCGACGACGACGAGTCGGACGCGACCTGGGCCGCGGCCGGCCGGTTCGCCGGGACCCAGGGATGGGAGGACTGGGAGGCGGTCGAGCTGCGCAGCGACCTGGCCCGCCACCTGGACCGCACCGTGTTCCCGGCCACCCGGGCCCAGCTGCTCCAGACCCTGGAGGCCCGGCAGGCGGATCAGCGCCTGCTCGACCTGGTCTCGTCGCTGCCGGGCCGGGCCAGGTTCACCAGCCTGAGCCCGCTGCTGCGGGCCCTGGGGCTGCCGGTGGAGAACCGCCCGACCTGACCCGTGTGCACCGGGCCCGTGCTCACCGGGCCCGTGCTCACCAGGCCCGTGCTCACCAGGCCGGGGCGCCGATGTCGGAGGGCCGCAGGCGGAACTGCTGCAGGCGCAGGTCGTGGTACTTCTCGGTCTCGCCGACCCACTCCATGCCCATCCGGCGCACCATCCCCATGGCCCGCGTGTTGGCGGGCCGGACGAGCGCGATGACCTGCTCGATGCCCTGCTCGAACGCCCATTTGGCCAGGGCCAGCCCGGTCTCGGTGGCGTAGCCGTGACCCCAGGCCCCCGGGTGGAGCTGCCAGCCGACCTCGTACTCGTCGTCCGGCGGCAGCGGCAGCAGGGTGGCCCCGCCGATCAGCTGGCCGTCCTCACGCAACTCGACCGCCCAGCGGCCGGCGGGCGCCAGCATGCGGGCGTCCTCGGCCACCCACTGCTGCAGGACCAGCCGCATGGCCGCCTCGTCGCCGACCTGGTCCATCGCCGGGACCAGCCACCGGGCCACCCCGGTGTCCCCGTAGGCGCCGAGCGCCGCCGGGGCATCGTCGGTCGACCAGGAACGCAGGACCAGCCGCTCGGTGAGCAATCGCGGAGCCATGGCCTCACGATAACCGGGACCCGCGGGTCCTCCGGGCCGCATGCCGCTAATCGCGCAGCGTGCGGGGCAGCCCGAACCGCGGGAACAGGCTGTTGTCGCCGAACCGGGTGATCGCCGAGATCTGGTCGCCCTCCAGCGTGAGCACGATCAGCCCGTGGGCGTGCGCGATCGGCGCCCAAGGGTCGCGCAGGTAGTAGTAGCCGAACGCGGGCTGGCCGTTCGCGCGCGTGGGCACCAGGCGGGCCACCTGAACGCCCCACCAGCTGCGGGTCAGGTAGAACTCGGCGATGGCCGCGTTACCCTGGTAGTCGAGCGGCTCGTCCATCACGGCATCCTCGCATCGCCTCGCTGTCCTCTCTCCCCGGTAACGACACCGCCCGGGCCGCAAAGTCATCGGCGAGTTCCGCCCGGCAGCCGTTCCGCGTGCTGCTGCTGCTGACCGCGGCGGCCCTGGGCGACCGCTTCGGGCGCCGGCGGCTGTTCGCGGCCGGGCTGGCGCTGTTCGCGGCGGCCTCGGCCGCGTGCGCGCTCGCGCCCGGCGTGGGCTGGCTGATCACCGCGCGCCGTGCAGGGGGCCGGCGCGGCCCTGGTCATGCCGCTCGCGCTGGCCCTGCTGAACGCGGCCTTCCCGCCCATTGATCGTGGGCGGGCTGGTGCTGCAGACCGCCGGGATGGCCTGGCCGGGCCGGACGCGCCGTCAGCACGTCATTCGCCGGCCTCGCCCGTGGCGGGCACGCAGTAGATGAGCCGCTGCGCGACGGGAGCCAGCGCCGGATCGCTCCGGAGGAAGTCCCCGATGTCCGGCAGGTCCGCGGGACCCGTCGACCAGCCTTCGATGACCTGGGCGAGTTCGCTCTGGTCGTCGCGGGCCTTCTTCTCCAGTTCGGCCAGGTCGGCCCGGCTCGCCCGCACCGCGAAGCCCAGCTCCGGCCAGCGCTCGTGCAGCACGGTCCACTTGCCGAGGTGCGCCGCCTCTAGCGCCGGCGTGCCGCCCAGCATCTTCCGCTCGGCCGCCACCACCAGGAGCAGGCGCAGATGGTTCGCCAGCCGCTTGGCGCTGCGGGGGACACCGGGCAGGAACTTGAGGATCTCCGACTCGGCCTGCTGGCGCAGCAGCGAGTCGTCGGTGAGGAACCGCTCAAACCGCTGGCCGGCCAGCTCGGCGCCGCCGCTTCGGGCCGCATCCGAATTCAGGACCGCGGCCCGCAGCGACTCCACGTCAGGGGTGCCCGCCGCGCTCGACCGGATCTCCTCGTCGATTTTCTGGGTCTGCCGCCTGCGGTTCAGCAGCAGCGTGACGAGGCCAGAGGCGATGATTGTGGCCCCCACGCCCACCGCCCCGATCCTGAACCAGAGATTATTCACGAACGAATCGAAAAAGGCCTGGAAACCCGAGGCCCGGCTGCCGGACTGGCCCGATGTGCTGTACACGGTGACAATGGTGGTGACGATGCTGGCCACGGCGGCGAGCACGCTCAGCACGCCGGCGCTGGTGGCGGTGAATCGCACCCGGGTCACGTTGTCGGTCGCCGGAGGACGTAAAGTATCGGCGCCCCGGCCCGCCCCGGGGGCGGGCGGGTAAGAACCGTGGCCATCACGGTGGTCCAGCGCATCGATGTCGCTGGTGAGCATGCGGCGCACGCTGAGCAGGCTCGCCGGCGGCAGGTCGAACTGAAGCTGCACCATCTTCTGCAGGTACGCCCGCCCGTACGCGCCGCCCACCAGCGCGGACGAGGCCTCGAGCTGGGCGTACTTGATCTCCGCGGACGCGGCCACGGTGGACATGTCGGCGACCAGGATCGTTACCACGTCCGGGTGGCCGAGGAGCTGGCTCGCCACCTCGCACACCTCGACCCCCCGCGGAGGCCGGCACCGCTCGAGGTCGTCGACGATGAGCACCAGCCGCCGCCGTCCCCGCAGCCGCGGGACGAACTTCGCGGCCCCGGGCCAGGTGCGCTTGACCCAGTTGCCCAGCCGGCCGGGGTTGCGGACCGCGTGCCGGATGAGCGTGCCGAGCTGGTCGTGCACCTGCTGCATCGACCCGTCGGCGGCCTCGGATTTCGGGTCGTCCACGAACCGCGCCGCCGACTGGGCGGCCGCGAAGACTTTCGGCCACAGGGCGACCGCCACGAGAGCCAGCAGGATGATCGGCGCCCACCGCTGCCCGAGCACCGTTTTGATCGAGTCGATCGTGCTGGCGCCGGGTTTGGCCAGGGTCCGCACCTGCGGTATGAGGGCGATCCCCACCGCCACGGCCAGGGAAATGAGCCCGATGAAAATCCGGCGGCGCCAGCGCTGCTCGGGGTTCAGCATCGCGCTGGCCAGCGGGCTGAGGAACCGCCGTGGCCACGCGCGGTACCGGTTGGCCGTGTTGGCCACCTCGGCGGCGAACGCGGCGCCCAGGTGCGGGGCATCGTCGTGCAGCCAGGCGTTGAACCAGCAGACGATGTGCGGCCGGTCGCCGCGTTTCAGGGGGCGCTCGACCAGCTCGCGGCTGATCATATTGGCCAGGGACGTCTTTCCGGCCCCCCAGGGCGCGCTGATCGCGACCGTCAGCGGCGTGTCGGTGTGCTGATGGTCGAGCACGCCGGCCAGCGCGTTGGCGTAGGCGGCAAACCCGAGCTGGTCACCTCCACCCGAGGTCAGGGGCGAATCCGCCAGCATGTTGAGCGCCGGGGGCGCCGCGCCGGGCGGCAGGGCCGCGCCGTAAGGCGGCCCGGCGGGAGGCGCGCCGGGCGCGGGCGCCGCGGCACCGTTATCGCCGGGGCCGGAATCGTTCTCGCTCGATGGTTGCTGTGACTCCCCGACCGGTGGACTAATGACTTCGCTCATGACCGCGACCCCGCCCGTTACCGACCCCACCCTGCGTTCCGCCGAAAAGTTCCCGGTCTCCCCGATATGACCCGGGAAAGGCGGCGACGCTCAGTTCTTTGGTCCAATAGTGCCCCCCCGCTGACTCCGCGCGCCACCCTTTGTCTAGCGGGGCCGCACTTGATCGGGCGGGGTGGGTGTAGAAGGCTTCGGTACATGGCGGACTTGCTGAGCATTTACGCCGCGAGCCAGCCGGGCAAGCTGGCCGTGGCCGACGACCGGGGCGGCGGCGACGTGGTCCGCTGGACCTATGCCGAGCTCGAGGCGGAGGCCAACCGCCTGGCCAACGCGCTGATCTCGCTGGGGGTCAGCCCGGGCGAGAAGGTCGTCTGGTGCGGCCCGAACTCCCGGCAGGTGGTGGCCGTGGTCAACGCCGCCCGCAAGGCCGGGGCGGTCGCGGTCCCGCTCAACTACCGGCTGACCCCCGAGGAGGCGTCGTACGTCATCGGCAACTGCGACGCCACGATCGCCTACGTGGACGCGGAGCACGCGCCGATGTTCGCGGCCCTGCGCGGCCGGCTGGACAAGGTGCGGCAGGTCATCGTGTACGGCGGCGCGGCGCCCGCGGGCATGCTCGGGGAGGATTACGTGGCCGCGGCCGCCGCCGACCCGCCCGACGAGGCGCTGGCCGGCGAGAGCGCCGGCTCGACGATGATCTACACCTCGGGCACCACGGGGAAGCCGAAGGGCGCGCTGCGCCGGGGCCGCCCGGGCAACGCCGCGGTCATCGGGCTGCTCGGGCTGATCGGCTACACCCCGGACGACGTCTACCTCACCTCGGGCCCGCTGTACCACAGCGGTCCCGGCGGCTTCATGGGCGGCGCCCTGGCCCTGGGCCAGACGATCGTGGTGCAGCGGAAGTTCGACCCGGAGGACTGGCTGCGCCTGGTCCAGGCCTACGGGGTCAGCTCGACGTTCTCGGCTCCCGCCTTGATCCGGATGGTGTGCGCCCTGCCGCCCGAGGTCAAGGCCCGCTACGACCGGTCGTCGATGAAGCGGATGATCGCCAACGCGGCGCCGTGGAGCTTCGCGCTCAAGCAGCAGTACCTGGCCGACTTCCCCGCGGACTCGCTCTGGGAGGTGTACGGGTCGACCGAGCTGGGGGTGAACTGCGTCCTGGAACCCGGCGACCAGCTCCGCAAGCCGGGCTCGTGCGGCAAGCCCGCGCCCGGCGTGGAGATCCGCCTGTTCGACGCGGCCGGCGCCGAGGTGACCGGCGCCGGGCCGGACCATCCCGGCGAGCTGTACGTGCGCGCGACCGTCGTCTTCGACGAGTACTACAAGCTGCGGGATAGCTACGACGCGGCGCGGCGCGGCGACTTCCACACCGTGGGCGACATCGCCTACCGGGACGAGGAGGGGTTTTTCTACATCTGCGACCGCAAGAACGACATGATCATAACCGGCGGGATGAACGTCTACCCGGCCGAGATCGAGGCCGTGCTCGAGCAGCACCCGGCCATCTACGAGGCCGCCGTGTTCGGCGTCCCGTCGCCGGAGTGGGGCGAGGCGGTGCACGCCACGGTGGTGCCGCGCCCCGGCGCCTCGCTGTCGGGGGAGGACGTCATGTCGTTCAGCCGCGAGCACCTGGCCGGGTACAAGGCGCCCCGGTCGGTGTCGTTCAGCGAGGAACTGCCGCGCACCGGCTCGGGCAAGATCCTCAAGCGGGTGCTGCGCGCCCCGTACTGGGCCGGGCACGACGCCCAGGTCGGCTAGCCCGGCGGGCGGTGGCGGTAGAACTCCATCGGCTCGGCCGGCAGGGGAGTGCGGCCCAGGATCAGGTCGGCGGACTTCTCGGCCAGCATCATCACCGGCGCGTAGATGTTGCCGTTGGTGACGTACGGCATGGCCGACGCGTCCACCACGCGCAGGCCCTCGAGCCCGTGCACCTTCATCGAGCCCGGGTCCACGACCGACCGGTCCCCGGTGCCCATCTTGCAGGTGCACGAGGGGTGCAGGGCCGTCTCCGCGTCCCGGCCCACCCAGTCCAGGATCTGCTCGTCGGTCTGCACGCCGGGGCCCGGGGACAGCTCGCCGTCGTTGTAGGCGTCGAACGCCGGCTGGTTGAGGATGCGGCGGGCCACACGGATGGCCTCCACCCATTCCCGGCGGTCCTGCGGGGTGGACAGGTAGTTGAACCGCAGCGCCGGGTGGACGCGCGGGTCGCTGGAGGTGATCTTCACCGAGCCGCGAGCGTCGGAGTACATCGGGCCGATGTGGACCTGGTAGCCGTGCCCGCCCGCGGGGACCGAGCCGTCGTAGCGGATCGCGATCGGCAGGAAGTGGAACATCAGGTTCGGGTAGTCGACGTCTTCGTTGCTCCTGGCGAAGCCGCCGCCCTCGAAGTGGTTGGTCGCGCCCGGGCCGCTGCGGAACACGAGCCAGTTGGCCCCGATCCACGGGCGGCTGCGCAACTTCAGCGCGGGCTGCACGGAGACCGGGAGCTTGCACCCGTACTGGATGTAGACCTCGAGGTGGTCCTGCAGGTTCTCCCCGACGCCGGGCAGGTCGGCGGTGACGGTGATGCCGAGCCGACCGAGCTCGGCGGCGTGGCCGACCCCGGACAGCTGGAGCAGTTGCGGCGTGTTGATCGCCCCGCCGCACAGGATCACCTCCCGGGCCGGCGCGGTCCGGGCCTGGCCCCCGCTGCGGTACGCCACGCCGGTCGCGCGCTGGCCGGTGAACAGGACGCGGGTGACCAGGGCCCGGCACTCGACCCGCAGGTTCGGCCGGCCCATGACCGGGTGCAGGTAGGCGCGCGCGGCGCTCAGCCGCCGGCCCCGGTGCACGTTGCGGTCGAACGGGGCGAAGCCCTCCTGGCGGTAGCCGTTCACGTCGTCGGTGAGCTGGTAGCCGGCCTGCTGCACGGCCTCGAAGAACGCCGTGAACAGCGGACTGGTGGCCGGACCGCGCTCGAGCACCAGCGGTCCCTCGTGCCCGCGCCAGTCCCCGCCGCCGGCCAGGCAGGTCTCCATCTTCTTGAAGTACGGCAGGCAGTGCGCGTAGTCCCAGTCCGCCATGCCCGGGTCGGCCGCCCAGCGCTCGTAGTCCAGCGGGTTGCCGCGCTGGAAGATCATCCCGTTGATGCTGCTCGACCCGCCGAGCACCTTGCCGCGGGCGTGGTAGATCCGCCGCCCGTGCAGGCCCGGCTCCGGCTCCGAGGAGTACTTCCAGTCGTAGAACCGGTTCCCGATCGGGTAGGTCAGGGCCGCGGGCATGTGGATGAACGTGTCCCACTTGTAGTCCGGCCGCCCGGCTTCGAGGACCAGCACCCGGTGGTCCGGGTCGGCGCTCAGCCGGTTCGCGAGCGCGGACCCGGCCGAGCCGCCGCCGACGATCACGTAGTCGTATTCGGGGGCGCCCATGCCTCAGTATGGCGCGCATGTCGCGTTCTACTAGGCGGGCTGCTGGGGGTGAGATGATCGCTGGATGAGCCAGCCGGCCGCGGCGCCCGACGACCAGACGGGCTTGAGGTACGCCAGCGCCCGCGGCCGGTGGGTCCTGCTGGCCACGGTCCTCGGGTCGGCGATCGCCTCGATCGACGCCACCGTCGTCGGCATCGCGCTGCCCGCGATCGGCCGCAACTTCGGCGTCGGCCTGGCCGACCTGCAGTGGGTGGTCACCGCCTACACGCTGACCCTGGCCGGCCTGCTCCTGCTGGCCGGCGCCCTGGGCGACAAGTACGGGCGCAAACGGGTGTTCCTGATCGGCATCGTCTGGTTCGCGCTGGCCTCGCTGCTGTGCTCGATCGCCCCGACGGCCGGGGCGCTGATCGGCGCGCGGGCGCTGCAGGGCGTGGGCGCCGCGCTGCTGACCCCGGGCAGCCTGGCCATCCTGCAGGCCGTGTTCCGCCCGGACGACCGCGGCAAGGCCATCGGCGCCTGGTCCGGCTTCGCCGGCGTCGGCACCGCGATCGGCCCGTTTCTCGGCGGATGGCTGGTCGCTGCGGTGTCCTGGCGGCTGATCTTCGTGATCAACCTGCCGCTCGCCGTGCTCGTGGTGGCCGTGACCCTGCGCCACGTGCCGGAGTCCCGCGATCCCGGCGACACCGCGCCGGTCGACATGATCGGCGGCGCCCTGGTCACGCTGGGCCTGATCGGGCTGACCTACGGGCTGATCCAGGGCCCGGTCGACGGCTGGTCCGCGGCCCCGGTGCTAGGCGCCCTGGGCGCTGGCGTGCTGCTGCTCGGCGCGTTCGGCTGGTGGGAGCACCGCGCCCCCGCGCCGATGCTGTCGCTGAGCCTGTTCACCTCGGCCCAGTTCACCGCCACCAACGTGGTCACGTTCATCATCTACGGCGCGATCGGCGGAGCCCTGTTCCTGCTGCCCATCGAACTGCAGGAGGTGTCGGGGTACTCGGCGCTGCAGGCCGGGATCTCGCTGCTGCCGGTCACGGTGATCACGCTGCTGCTGTCGGCCCGGTCGGGCGCGCTGGCCGGCCGGATCGGGCCGCGGCTGCAGATGAGCGTCGGGCCGGTCCTGGTCGGGGCGGGCATCGGGCTGTTCGCCCTGATCGGCTCGTCCGGCGACTACCTCACCGAGGTGCTGCCGGGCGTGCTGGTGTTCGGGTTCGGCCTGGCCGTCACCGTGGCCCCGCTGACCTCGACCGTGCTGGCCGCGGTCCCGGCCGAGCACTCGGGCATGGCCTCGGCCGTCAACAACGACGTGGCCCGGGCCGCCTCGCTCATCGCCGTCGCCCTGCTCCCCGCCGCGGGCGGGATCACCGGCAACGCCTACCGGCACCCCGGGATGTTCTCCTCGGGATTCCACACGGCCTCGCTGATCTCGGCCGGGCTCTGCGTGGCCGGCGGCGTGCTGGCCGCGGCCACCGTCCGCAACCCGGCCCGCGCGCCGGCCGCGGCCCGCCGGGCGCAGCGGCACGCCCTGCACTGCGCGATCGACGCGCCCCCGCAGCCCGTCCCGGTCCCCGTCACCGAGAGCCAGAATTAGGGAGTAAGGGGAGCGGGTGGAAGAACGAGGGTCGGCCCGGGACGGCCACGATGATCGCGGCCCCGCGCCGGCGGACGCCGACACCGAGCCGGACGCCCGGTACACGCTGGCCAACGAGCGGACGTTCCTGGCCTGGAACCGGACCGCGCTGGCCCTGGTGGTGGCCGGGCTGGGGATCGTCCAGCTCCTGCCGCCGTTCCCGGGCGTTCCGTGGGGCCGGCACGTGCTCGGCGTTCCGCTGATCGTGCTCGGCGCGACCGTGTCCGTGGCCTCGTACCTGGAGTGGCAGCGGACCCAGGCCGCCCTGCGCCGGGGCGCGCCGCTCCCGCGATCGGTGCTGCCCCGGGTCCTGGTGGCGACGATCGCCGGCATCGCGGTCCTGTCGGCCGTGGTCTTGCTGGTCTCGGCGGTCCGGTAGGCAGGCCGCGATGCCGATGCCGCCCGACGATCCGGGGGATGCCGACCCCGGCCTGGCCCGGGAGCGCACCCGGCTGGCCTGGGCCCGGACCGCGCTCGGATTCGCCGCGGTGGGCGCGGTGATCCTCAAGGAGGAACCGGCCGCGGGCGCGATCGTGATGATCACGGCCCCGCTGATCTGGGCGCTCGGCCGGCTGGTCATCCGTCCGGCGGCGCGACCCGGGCTACTGGCCCGGCGACTGCTGCTGGTCACGGCGACGGTCGTGACCGTGGCCGGGGTGGCGCTGGTCATCGCGCTCGTCGCCCGCGCTCCGGCTAGCCTCAGCCAGCTGCTCCGGCATGGGTAAGCGCCCGAGCATAATGGATCTTGACCAGCCGCTCGCCAGAGGAGGGCCAATCGTGACGGACAACGCAGGCACCACCGATCCGGGCATCGTCACCAAGACCAGTCCCCGGTCCGTGGCCGACACCGTCACGCGGTTTACCGGCCTGCTCGACGCCAGGGGCGTGAAGGTCTTCGCCGTCATCGACCAGACCGCCGCGGCCCGCGAGGCCGGGCTCGAGCTGCGCGACACCACGCTGGTGATCTTCGGCAGCCCGGCCGCGGGGACCCCGGTGATGGTCGCGGCGCCGCTGGCCGCGCTCGACCTGCCGCTCAAGATCCTGGTCTGGGACGACGGTGGGCAGACCAAGGTCACCTACTACGCCCCGGCCGCGCTCGCCGCCCGCTATCAGCTCAGCGCCGACCTGGAGCACAATCTCGCCGCGATCAACGTGCTCACCGACGCGCTGGTCGCCCCGTAGCCCTTGGTCATCCCGGCGCCTCAGGCCGGCGCGGCGCCGGCCTGGGCGGCGCTGCCGTCGGGAACAGCACCGTCGATGTAGGTCACGCTGTTCGAGGGGATGGCCGGGACCCGGGGGCCGGGGAGCACGATCGCGGTCAGGTTGAGCGGGTCGGCCGCGGAGATCTGGACCGGCCGGCCGGTGTGCGGCTGCTTGCGGACCCCGCGCAGCACGTCGACCGCGTCCGGGTGCGCGAACTGCTCGCCGCTGAACCCGGCCACGAACCGGCCGCCCCGGATGGTGCCCCTGGCCTCCATGCGCCGCAGCGCCCACTGCACGTCCCGCCAGGGCAGGGCGAGGTTCTCCCGGACGGCCAGGTCGCGCAGGATCACCCCCCAGCGGGCGATGAGCTGCTCGGCCACGGCCTCGGCCAGCTCGTCGCGGTCCGGCCCGGCGGCCGGGGCGGGCAGCAGGCACCACCGCCCGGCCGAGCCGGTGCCGGTCCGGTCGATCCCGCGGCGCAGCCCCCGCCGGGGCAGGGCGGGGGCCCGGCTGCCGCCGCGGCGCAGCAGGGACCGGACGGCCCGGAACCCGTCCGCGGTGACCAGGCCGCGGGCCACGCCCTCCCACAGGGCTTCCTCCACCTCGCCCGGCAGCCGGCCGCTGACCGTCGCGAGATCGGGCCGGAACAGCGCGCCGTGCTCGCGGAGCGCGTCGAGGATGTCCCGGGTGCGGCCCGGCCCGGGCTCGGCCGGGATCAGCTCCCCGCGCGCGGCGCGCAGCAGCCAGGGCAGGTCGTCGCGGAGCGTCAGCGTGATCGGCGTGGCGCGCGACGGGGCGAGCCCGCTGCGCCGCGGCGCCGGGTCGGGCTCGCTGTCGCGCACGGACAGCCGACCCCAGGTGACCTGGCCGGACAGGCACAGCTCGTCGAGCCACTCGCGGCGGTAGCCGTCGACCCGGGCGGCCAGGATCGCGTTCTCCCACGCGCCCGCGGCCAGCTCGAAGCCCTGGAGTTGCTCGATCACCGACAGCACGCCGAAGCGGCCCTCGCGCCGGGTCCCCGGCTCCACGTGCTGCCAGCGCAACAGGAACCGCATGAAGTCCCGCGCGGTGACCGGCTCGATCTCGGCCCGCTGCCGCTGCCGGGTGTAGGAGTGGATGCGGGCGAGCAGCCGCCGCGCGCAGTATTCCTCGGCGGATTCCGATATGGCCGGGGACGCGGTGAACCGGCCCCGGATCGCGAAGCCTTCCTCCTCCAGCCGGGCCAGCGCGGCCACGACGTCGGGTTCCGGCAGGCCGGTCGCCTCGGCCAGGTCGGCCGCGGTCGACGGGCCGCGGCAGTCGAGGTGGCCGCGCAGCAGGTCGGCCGCGGCGGCGTCCGGGTCGGCCGGGCCGCCGTCGACCGGGCACGGGTGATCCGGGACGAGCGCCGCGTCCGGGAACAGCGCCTCGACCGCCCGGCGGCGCTCCACCGCGCACCACAGCGTCCCGCCCGGCCCCTGGACGGTGGCCGCGCGGCGATCGGTGACCAGCGTGTCGAGCATCTCCTGCCAGTCCGGCGCCGGGCGGATCACCGTCACGGTCATCAGCAGGTCGTGTAGCTCGTCGGCGTCGCGGGGGTCGGGACGGACCTGCGCGGCGACCCGCTCGATCGCGTCGGGGTCGAGGCGGCCCAGTTCGTGCGCGGCCACCGGCAGCCCGCGGGGCAGGGTGACCGCCCGGCTGCGCCGCTCTTCCAGTGGAGCGTCATCGAGAAAGGTGAACGGGCGTCCGTTCAAAATCTCATGGGCTAGGACGGAAGGTTCGGTGGTGTCGCGGACGACGACCGTGACGCGGCCGGACTCGATTCCTTCGATCAGCGTGGTGAGGCCGTCGATGTCCATGGCCTCGTGCAGGCAGTCCTCGAGCGTCTGGGCCACGAGCGGGTGGTCGGGGATCTCGAGCGGGCCGGGCGCGACGTTCTCCTGGCAGGCGGCCAGCGTCGGGAACACCGCCGCCATCAGGTCGTCGGCTTCCATCCGCTGGATCGCGGGCGGGTTCTTCTTGCCGCCGCGCATCCGCAGCACGGCCAGCGAGCGGTTCAGGTTCCACCGCCAGCGCGCGGCGAACATCGGCGAGGTCAGCACGGCCTGGCGGACCACGCCCTCGACGGTCTTCGAGGCCAGGAACTTCGGCACCCGCTCCAGCGGGAAGCTGTGCTGCGGCCCGAGGGACAGCAAGATCGCGTCGTCGCTGGCCGCCGCCTGCAGCTCGAAGTCGAACGTGACGCAGAAGCGCTTGCGCAGCGCCAGGCCGAGCGCCCGGTTCAGCCGGGCGCCGAACGGGGCGTGCCCGACCAGCTGCATGCCGCCGGCCTCGTCGAAGAACCGCTCCAGCACGATCGTGTCCATCGTCGGCAGCACCCCGAGCTGAGCCCGGCCCGCGCCCAGGTAGGCGACGATCGTCTCCGCCGCCGGGTCATTGATCCCGGATTCGGCCTCGAGCCAGGCCACCGCGTCGGCGGGGCGTTCCGCGGCCAGGAACCCCGCGACGCCCGAGCGGATCGCGCAGACCTCCTCGGACAGCTCGTGCGTGCGGCCCGGGGCCTCGCCGAGCCAGAACGGAACCGACGGCGGCGCGCCGTGGGCGTCGAAGACCCGGACGATGCCCGGCTCGACGCGGCGGATCTGCCAGGAATGCGTGCCGAGCAGGAAGATGTCCCCGGCCATGGACTCGATCGCCCAGTCCTCGTTCACCGTGCCGACCAGCGTGCCGTCGGGCTCGGCCAGCACCCGGTAGTCACCGAGCTCGGGGATGGCGCCGCCGGAGGTGAGCGCGGCGATGCGGGCCCCGCGCCGGCCGCGCAGCCGGCCCGCGACCCGGTCGCGGTGCAGGTAGGCGGCGCGGCGGCCGCGGCCGGTCTGGATTCCCTCGCTGACCAGCTCGGCGATCTCGTCGAAGTCCTCCTGGGACAGGCCCGCGAACGGGGCCGCCCGGCGGGCCAGGGCCAGCAGGTCGGCCTCGGCCCAGTCGGCGGCCGCGCACTCGGCCACCATGTGCTGGGCCAGGATGTCCAGCGGGCCCTCCGGGACGATCAGTGCGTCGAGCCGCCCGGCCCGGGCGCCGCGGAGCAGGGCCGCGCATTCGACCAGCTCGTCCCGGGAGGTCGGGTAGAGCCGGCCGGTCGGGGTGCCGCCGCGGGTGTGGTTGGACCGGCCGACCCGCTGCAGCAGCGTCGCGAAGCTGCGCGGTGAGCCGATCTGGCAGACCAGCTCGACCGGGCCGATGTCGATGCCCAGCTCCAGCGACGCGGTCGCGACCAGCGCCTGGAGGTCGCCGCTGCGCAGCCGGGCCTCGACGCGCTGCCGGCGCTCCCGGGACAGGCTCCCGTGGTGCGCGGCGACGTGGCCGTCCCCGAGGCGCTCGCCGAGCTGGTGCGCGACGCGCTCGGCCAGCCGCCGGGTGTTCACGAACACCAGCGTCGTGCGGTGCTCCCGGACGTGCCCGGCGATCAGGTCCAGGATCTCGGCCATCTGCTCGCTGGACGCGACCGCGCCGAGCTCGTCGCCGGGCAGTTCGAGGGCCAGGTCCAGGTCGCGGCGGTGCCCGGCGTCCACGATCGAGCACCGCGGCGAACCGTCGGGCCTTGACCGGTCCTCGCCCGCGCCGACCAGCAGCCGGGCCACGGTCTCGATCGGCCGCTGCGTGGCGGACAACCCGATCCGCTGCAAGGGCTGCGCGGTCTGCGCGCGGGCGTCGGCGGTAACGTGCTCGAGCCGCTCGAGGGTCAGGGCCAGGTGGGAGCCGCGCTTGTTCCCGGCCACGGCGTGGATCTCGTCCACGATCACGGTCCGGGCGGCGGTGAGCATGCCCCGGCCGCGCTCCGACGTGACGAGCAGGTAGAGCGACTCCGGGGTGGTGATCAGGAAGTCCGGGGGGCGCTTCAGCATCGCCGCCCGCTCGGCGGCGGCGGTGTCCCCGGTCCGCACCGCGACCCGGATGGTGGGCGCGTCGAGCCCGAGCTCGGCCGCGACCGCGGCGATCTCGGCCAGCGGGCGCTCCAGGTTCACGTGGATGTCGACGGCCAGCGCCTTCAGCGGTGACACGTAGACCACCTGGGGTCCGTCGCCGGGTTCGTCACCCGCCTCGTGGGCCCGGTAGATCCGGTCGATGCACACCAGGAAAGCGGCCAGCGTCTTGCCGGAGCCGGTCGGCGCCGCGATCAGCGTGTGACGCCCGGCCGCGATCTCCCGCCAGCCCTCAGCCTGCGGCCGGGTCGGCCCGGCCGCGAAGCGCCGTTCAAACCAGGCGCGCACCGCGGGGTGGAAGGATTCGAGCACCAGTTCACGTTAACTCAGGCCGCTGACAATTCCGCCCCCGTTGACCCGGGTCGATGAGTTCGCGGCGGCCGGGCCGTCATCAGGGAAACCGCTCATCCGCGAGGAGGAACCCCATGACCGACACGAGGTTCACGACGTGCCTGTGGTTCGACGCCGAGGTCGATTACTACTGGGAACTCCTGTCCGAGGGCGGCCAGGAGGACGCCTGCGGCTGGGTGAAGGACAAGTTCGGCCTGTCCTGGCAGGTCGTCCCGACTGTGCTGGCGGATATGATCACCGACCCGGACCCGGCGGTGGTCAAGCGGGTCATGGACGCGATGTTCACGATGTCGAGGCTCGACATCGCCGCGCTGGAACGCGCCCGCGCCGCGGGGTAGCCGGGCCGGAACGTGCCTGCGCCGCGGGGTTGCCGGGCCGGAACGCGCCCGCGCCGCGGGGTTGCCGGGCTGGAACGTGCCTGCGCCGCGGGGTTGCCGGCCCGGAACGGGCTGCGCCGCGGGTAGCCGGGTCGGCCGGGCCGCCCGCCGGGCCAGGCCGTGGTGAGACGCCCGGCCAGGCCATGGTGAGAACTAGAGCGGGTAGGGCTCTGGTTCGGTGGTGTAGGTCTGGCCGCTGGGCGTGGTCCAGACGAGAGTGCCGGGCCGGGGCTGGCTGAGGTGCCAGCCGGCCGCTTGTTTCGCGCGATGATGCCTTCGGCACAGCGGGGCCAGGTTGCACTCGCAAGTGCGGCCGCCCTGGAGCCAGGCCAGGGTGTGGTCGTCGTCGCAGGTCACCGCGGGCCGCCGGCACCCGGGGAAGCCGCAGCGCGGGCTGCGGGTCTTGACCTGGTGGCGCAGCCGTGGTGAGGGCCGGTAGCCGGGGACTTCCAGCCGGTGCGAGCAGCCGGTCCTCTCGATGGGGATGAGGGGGATCGACCGCAGCCAGTCGGCCGGGTCGTACGGCCCGGCACCGGCTCGTCCCGGCGGTCCGGGTCCGTTCGGTCCGGGTCCGTTCGGTCCGGGTCCGGGCGGTCCGGGTGGGGGTGGTCCGCGGCGGGCGCAGCCGTGGGCGATGGCGTG